>Ga0065721_10005082_pt1 | contig 18229 bp, 11 predicted proteins | sample Mesricmetagenome_FD_59108 | JGI IMG/M metagenome (GOLD analysis project Ga0065721, IMG submission 59108) | Mesophilic microbial community from rice straw/compost enrichment Sample: eDNA_1 v2 (version 2) | ecosystem: Engineered > Solid waste > Grass > Composting > Bioreactor | place: USA: Davis... | reverse complement strand
ATTGGTGGAAGGGGATTTTCAGACCACCGGGGAGTTCTTCAAACACAATGCCCGACTCAAGGAAGAGCTGGCGGAATGGCAGGCGAAATTGCGGCAGGGAGCCCATTTCGTCGGAGAAGCGGCTGAGTTTGACTTTTACGATCAGCGGATTCCTCCCGACGTCTTCGATGGGCCGCTATTTGAAAAGTGGCGCAAGCAGGTCGAAGCCCATCATCCGAAGCTGCTCTGGATCACGAAGGCGGATCTGATCGGCGAAGAAGAGGCTGGTCCGAATCAGAAAGCCTTCCCCGACCAGTTGAAGATCGGGACGATGCAGGTTCCGCTCTCCTATCATCTGGAACCCGGAGCTGAGGATGATGGCGTCACGATGACGGTTCCCCCGGAGGGGCTGAATCAGTTGTCTGAGGAAAATCTTGGATGGCTCGTTCCGGGACTGCTGGAAGAGAAAATCGCTGCCCTCATCAAGACCCTCCCTAAGAATCTGCGGACGTTATTCGTCCCTGTTCCGGAAACGGCAGCGGAGGTGGCCCGGTCGCTGGAGTACGGAAAGGGGGATCTGTTGAGCCGGCTGTCGGAAGCATTGCGGGCTCGCTCCGGTGAATATGTTCCGGTGGAGGCGTTCGAACCGGACCGGCTTCCTGTGCATCTGAAGTTCAATGTGAAAGTGGTCGATGCCAATGGAAAAGTTCTCGCATCGGGCCGGAATCTTGCGGAACTCAAAGGGGCAACGAGCCAGCATCAGGCACAGGCGTTTCGGCAGGTGACCGATACCCAGTGGCAGCGGGATAACATCACTGCCTGGGATTTTGGAGCACTTCCTGAACGGGTGGAACTCGTTCGTAACGGGGTGCGTGTGGTGGCGTTTCCGATGCTCCAGCTCGGGGAGAAAGGGATCTCTCTTCGCTTGTCGGACACCCTTCTGACAGCAACTGCGAATACCCGGCGGGCACTGGTCCGACTGTTTCTGCTGACAGATTCAAAAAAGGTACACGAGCAGGTCAAGAACCTGCCCGGCATTGATCAGCTCTCGGTACAGGCCCTTCAACTTCCGGATGGAAAATTCTTTCGAGAGCATCTGGCGTGGCGGATTGCAGAACTGGCGCTCTTCCGGACCGATTCAATTCCGCGTTCGGATGTGGAATGGAACGTGCGGCTCAAGCAGGCTCGTGGACTGTTGGGGATTGCCGCTCAGGATGTAGCCCAGATTCTCAAACCGCTCTTTACAGAGATCGCAGCGACGCGGCGCCTGGTCGAGAAGAAACATCCTCCCGCGTTTGCTCCACTGATTCAGGATCTGAAACAACAGTACGACGGGCTGATCTTCCCGGGATTCCTCTCCAGTGTTCCCCAAGGCTGGTTACAGCATTATCCTCGCTATCTGCAGGCAATGCAGCATCGGTTCGAAAAGGCGACCACAGGGGGATTTCAGAAAGACCGCAAACTNCAGGAGCAGGTTACCCCGCACTGGCGACGGGNGATTCATGCCCGGGATCAGCTGGGAGAATCGTGGTTGTCTCACCCAAAGGTCGTTCAGCATCGTTTTTTGGTAGAAGAATTTCGGGTCTCGCTGTTTGCGCAGCAGTTGCGAACGGCTGTGACGATCTCGGATAAAAAACTGAATGAACTCTGGAAAGAGATCGCGTAGCCCTAGTTTGAATCGACCTGTTGCGGTATGACGGATGCACGGTCACGTCTTTGGAACATGTTTCAGAAAGGGCCTCTCATGACAAGATTCGGTGTTCCTCAATCCCAGTCCCGTCGGAACTTTCTCAAGACCTCCACGGCAGCAGGGATTGGTTTGCTGGCGGGAACCTGGGTGAAAGGGGCACAGCTCCCGCCGAGCGAACGGATTAACGTCGCGTTCATCGGGACCGGCAATCAGGGGATGCACCTGCTGCGAAATCTTCTGAAGCATGACCTGGCTCAGGTGGTCGCTGTTTGTGACGTCAATACCGGGAGTCTGGGGTACAAAGGCGACAATGACTTTTACGGTCGGGAGCCTGCTCAGGCGTTCGTCAATGAGCATTATGCGAAGACACAGGCCAAAGGGGGCGCGAAACCCTGCCGGGCATTTGTCGACTTTCGGGATGTGCTTGCCCTTCCTGATGTCGATGCGGTCTTCATCGTGACCCCCGATCACTGGCATGCCCCGATGTGTCAGCTGGCAGCTGCTGCTGGAAAGCATATTTACTGCGAGAAACCCGCGACGCTGACCATTGCAGAAGGAAAGGATGTGATCAAGGCGGTCCGGGAGAACAAGGTCATCTTTCAGACGGGATCACACGAACGATCTAATCCGGTCAGCCGGTTTGTGATCAAGGCTGTTCAGGATGGAAAGATTGGCCAGGTTCAGCGCGTGATCACCAAGATTGGTTACAACAACAAGGTGGGGCCGGGGCCCGGATGGACTCCGATGCCCGTTCCCGAAGGGTTCGATTACGAGCGATGGCTTGGACCTGCTCCGGAAGCTCCCTATCACCAGGATCGTTGTCTTTACCGGTTCCGGTTCAATTACGACTATGCAGGCGGACAGATCGCAAACTTTGGCGCACACTGTAACGATTTGGCCCAATGGGGACTCGGAATGGACCGTTCCGGTCCGGTGGAGTTTGAATGCCTTTCGGCGACATTTCTCCCTGAAGGAAGCCTGTTTAATACAGCGACGGAAACCCGATTCCGCGCCCGGTATGCCAATGGGGTGGAATTGATTTGCGAAAGTGGTCCGGAGAATGTGCAGGCACGCTTCGAGGGGACAGAAGGCTGGATCCAGACAGGCTACCGCGGGACCACAGCTAGCGATCCCGAACTGCTGAATGGTCTTCCCAAGAAGGACGGGGAAGACGGAATGATTCCTCATACGCGGCACATGAAGGATTTCATCGATGCCGTCCGGGAGAATCGAGATCCCTCCGCTCCGGTCGAAGTGGGACATTATTCCTCTGTGCTGGGGCACGTTGCCAACATTGCCATTCGTGCCTTCCCCGAGACCGGACCAGGACAGGTCTATCACTGGGATCCTGAGAAAGAAGAATTCCAGAATAACGACGTCGCGAATGCCGCTCGCAGACGCCCGAGTCGCACCGATTGGGAAAAACTGTCGAGCTGATTCACTTCGACTTGAGTTTCAGCGCGGCGTCGCGGAGGTACTGCTGCCGGAGGACTTCGATCTGCTCCGGACAATCGCACGGCTCCTCTTCAACGAGTCCTTCCATCAGGACGACTTCGAAATCACACCCTCGAAGTTTCTTGAGGGTCCGTAGATTGTCGTCGTTCCAGCGAGGATCGGGGGCACCTGAGAGGAACCAGTCGCTTCCGTTGTCGGCGAGTATCATCCCGTACCGTTTGAGGGCAGTCAGGATCACCTGAATCTCTTTCGGGAACGGGGTGATGTCGTAATCGGCCCGCAGGCGGACCCGCATCCCCATCGGGGGGAGTCGGATGTCCGAGGACCGGCTGGCCCAGTGGCTCGCAGGAGGGACATAAGCATTTCGGGTTCGGGAGACGGTAAACCGAAGGGCATGTCGAATCTCTCCCTGCTCAACAGCCTCCTCGTAACGAACCAGACCTGGAAAAATTGGAAGCCCGGCGGCATCGGCACTGGTCCAGCCTTCCGGGCGAGTCTTGTTCGTATTCATGTCGAAAATTGCGCCGGACTCCGCCCGCCAGAGCTGACCTCCGGCAATGGGGAAGCCCCGAAACAGCTCATAGAGCATCCAGTTCTCCCGATCAATGACGATGACGTGGCGGTCACCATCAAGATTGGGGTCACCTTCAATAGGGGCATTAGGAGGAATGGGATAAGGCCCGGGATCGCTTTCGTCTTCGTAGGGGGAAAACTTGATCGGGACCCTTGGCTGATTTCCATCGACCACGATATACGGAATCCCGATGGGGGCCCCTTCCCAGGTTCCGGAACCGAAGTCTCCGTACAGGTTTTTGTCGCAACCAATCGTGGAGATGATCACATCCGAAAGTGGATCGACTTCGAGATGGTCAATCCGCTGATTCCACGGATTGTCCTCCGGAAAGGGGAGTTTTCCTCCCAGCGAGGCTCCGGGCCCCAGCTGGACGACCCCTTTCTGGTATGGAGCAGGCGTGACCCGGTGACGGTTGCGAACCCCGGCGTCCTCATCGTCGAGCCATTTGGGATTTTCCCGGGGCGTTTTGGAAATTGTGATTTCGTGAATCTGTTTCGGAGTGTAAAGCGACTGGTGAGTTTCTTTCGGATCTGTAGAATCCGTTGTGGCACCCAAGTTGCTAGGATCCAGATAGATCACTGCTCCCAGGAGGAACAGAGCAAGTCCCCCGAGAATCAGCAGATCAGCGTGTTTCGTCACTTTCATTTTTTTCGGTCCTCACAGAGGGCGAAATCTTTGGCCCATTTCCTTCAAATAGGTGCGAAATCTTGCCTCTGCAAACTCAATTCCCTGAGTTACCGAGGTTTCCTCTGTGATATTGCCGAAACGACCGGTTATTTCGAATGGCAGAACCGGGGGCGAATTGGAATTAGACCGTGCGCATGACACGTCAACAGGTAAAAATGTTGTAGTTATTGCAAGCGCGGGCTGAGTTACTTGAGGGCCGAGGTCCGACAATGGAGCACCCACAATCGAAAAAACGATCGGGAACGATCCGATGGTGTCGCGACATCCTCCTTCTCTCTGCGATTGTTCTGGTAGTGGGGGGGGCTGAGGCATTTGCCCAGTATCGCCCTCCGGTTTCCGTCTTCCGACCATATGGCACTCCAATGTTTCCGGGAACAGTCCCTCCCGGTCAGATTCCCCGCCCCCAGATCCCCCGTCCCATTGCGACGCCCGTCTCGACTGCCACTCCCCCTGCGGTCTCGACCCATCAGAGAATCCTTCAACTTGCTTCTGAACACCCATTCTGCATTGTCGTCGGAGAGACGTTTGCCAGCCGGATTCTCGGGAGCCAAACCGTCGATGAAGGGCCATTTGAGGACTTCCTCATGGGGGCTCAACTGAAAGGGGTCCAGAAGACACGCGCCCGGACCTATGTCGATTTCACCCCGGATGTTTCTGCAGCCAAGATCCTCTATGTCCTGAAAGGGGTGACCGCCAACGATACGGTGGCCCAGCTCCCGCAGGCGTCGGTCCGATCCGCTGGAACATTTCATTTCGAAATGACCAAGCAGATCGAGTTCAATGGTGAGAGCATTCGGACCTGGAGTCCGTCCGCCTTCATGACGATCAAGCAGGAGAACATCGGGGCAGCGACAACAATGAGTCATGTCCCGTTGCTTGGTCCACTGGCGAACAACATTGTCCTGAATGTTGCGGAACAGCGGAAACCGATTTCCGAAGGGATCGCTGCCCAGCGGGTCACTCAGCAGATTGCCCCTAAATTCAACTCACGACTTGATGAGGAACTGGCCAAGCTGAATCAACAACTGCATGGACCGCTCAAAGAGCGGATTGCTTCGGTCAAAATGACTCCCAGCCGAATTTCGACGCTGACGACGGACGATGCGTTTCTCTGCGGACTGGAATTCCTGTCGACTCTCGACGAGTCCGACAACAATCCCGTCAAAGCGGTCAAGCAGAGTCGGCGAACGCGCACGCTTCTGGTGACGCGCCAGCTGATTCCGGGGCCAAGTCCCCTCTCCTCCGGGGAGCGAATTGAAGCACCGATCCCCTATTCACTCGACACGCATACTCTGGCGGACCGGGCGTGTGTCCTGATTCATGCCTCGCTCGTGCAAAATCTCGCAGATCGATTCGGGTTGGGGGGACGGGAAATCCTGGACACCCAGTTAAGTAACCTGTTCAATCCGATGGGGGCTGACGGGGCGAAAACGGGTCCGCAGATGTTCACCGTGATTCTCGACGAAGAGGAGCCGATTCAGGCATTCGTCGATCATGGGGAACTGATTGTTGAAGTGCGAATGTCGATTCGCCCCATCATCGGCCCGGAGATCCCGACCCAGGCGGTCCGGATCTCGGTGCGTCCACAGATGTCGGAGTCCGAGATCCTTCTGGATGCAGAGCTGGTCTCAGTTGAACCGGTGAATGCGACGGAATCGAATGGGGCCAAGGCGAATCCAATGGCCCTCCTGATTCGTCAGGCCATCGAGCAGCGTCTGAACGACATCACGATTCCGCGCGACTATCTCATTCCACGACAGGAGGAAGGTAAACTGCCATTCCCCATCCGGATTCAGAATCTGACGCTTGTCGACGGATGGATTACCGCGACGATTGAAAGCCCGGCACCCAGTCTGGATCGCTCGACGCAGGCAGAACTGGACGTCGAGTTCAACTGAGCGGTAGAAGGCCATCTAAGGCAGAAATCGTGCCCGCTCTTCCGGAGTCGGAAGCCGACAGGTTTCGTGCTTGCCGAAGATTCGGTAGCGGTAGCGAGAAATCAACCGATAGCCCAGATCCCGAAGCGGCCGGGGGATCATCCAGAGGACTGTGGCGAACACACTCCACTTCCCGCCGAGTGCTTTCAGGATCCTGATCACTGCCGCAGAGTGACGAAACGTCTTCCCGCTGACACTGACGACAAGACTCTTCAATTCGGCAATGTCCTCTGCCGGCAAATTCTCTTTCGCTGTCTCCCCCTGAAGTGGGGCAAATCGCAATTTCCCCTGTGGATCGATCGTCATCAGAAAATTGACGACCTGATTACACATCCCGCAGACTCCATCGAAGTAAACGATTGTGTCTGATGTGCCGGTTTTGCCGTTTTCCGGGGTCATCTGTAACGCGGAGATCATTGGATGATAGCCTGTGAGGTCCTCTCAATTCCTGAAGTTCAGGACGTTGAGGAGGCACGGGATCAGAGTTCTTCACAGATCACTGCATTTCCTGAGGGAAATTCACAGGAAATTTGCCCCGAGATTGCTTTCGTTCGTGCTGATTCCAATTGCAAGCCGGTTTTGGCAAGGATACCGTAAATGACAGGACGGAGTGACCCGGATTTGCCGATGTTAGCTGAAGAGTCATGCGCTGCATGAGGAAATGTTGCGAGTCACGTCACCCTGAATAGAACTGATGCTTCTGCCGGGACAACGACTGTCGACCGAGTCGCTGGGAAAGTCGAATTGTCGATGCAATCTGATCCCGAAATCTTTGACGAGTCGATCATCGCACCTCCGGATGCGTGGGTGATGTCGATTTCATTCGGCACCTCAGTCCTCATGCATCTTTCCGCTCTGGCGCTGCTGGCGGCTCTCATCATGCCCGTTCCAGCTGGAACAGGTGGGACCGCGATTCAAGGGGAGCTGATCGATACCACGCTGGGGGAGGCTGGAGGGTTTTCCGGGACAGAGATCGCTTATTTTCATACATCTGCCGGTGCCCAGGGGGCCGGTGACGCAGAGCGGGAAACTCCCCAGAATGACTCCCGTGCCGATCTGATGAATGTGGCGATGGACATCGTCTCCACAGATGAGGCGGGGCCGATGCTGGATCTCAGCGAGGCGGTCGCCCTTCGAGGGCTGATGGATGATTCCCTCTCCATGACCCGGCAGATGGGTGGGGGACTGGGAACGTCCGGCGCTGGAAAAGGCTTTGCAGGTGGCGATGGGATCGGGACCGGGACCGGCCGCGGGAACGGAGTCGGTCCGGGAACTGGTGGCGGTGGTCGTCGTGGAAAAGGGGGATTCTTTGGTCTCAAGGTCAAAGGGCAAAGTACCGTCTTTGTCGTCGATGCATCCAAGAGCATGAACTTTCCCCATCCGGGGCCACTACGTTCACGGTTCAATCGCGTGAAATTTGAGTTGATTCGTGCCATCAGCTCGATGACCGAAAACGATCGGTTCTTCGTGATCTTTTTCAGTGACGGCGCAATGCCCATGCCGGCAGACCGGATGATGGAAGCGACCCCGGAACTGCAACGGTATTACATCAACTGGATCATCCAGCAGAGGCCGAGCAGCCAGACCTATCCCGAATCCGCACTGCTGTTGGCGCTGAAACTCGAAGCGGACCAGATTTATTTTCTGACGGATGGAGAATTCGATTACTCCGTGATTCCGAACACCACCCGCGCCAATGTACTCGGGACCCCGATCCACTGCATTGGATTCAATGAGAAGCGGGGGGAGAATTTCCTGCTGGAATTGGCACGCCGCAACAAGGGAACGTATATGTACATTCCTGCCGACGAGACCGAGGAAGACCTTGATCTTGATGGCTTTTCTTCCGCACTGGTTCCCAACCTCTCCGGAAAACAATGACTGCACATCAGTTTCGTTGTCTGTTGGTTCAAAAAGATTCGCAGGGCCAATCCCAGCTTCAACTGGTGGAACGGCCTCGAGACGAACTTCCCCCCGGGGATGTCCTGATTCGCGTTCGCTATTCGTCGCTGAATTACAAGGACGCCATGGCAGCAACGGGAAATCCCGCCATTGCGAAGAGTCTGCCACACATTCCGGGAATTGATGCTGCGGGGATTGTCCTGGAAAGCAACAGCCCTCGCTTTCAGCCCGGCGATGAGGTTCTTGCCACGGGGCATGAATTTGGAGTGGAACGCTGGGGGGGATGGTCGGAGCTGATGACCGCCCGTTCGGAGTGGCTCGTTCCCCGCCCGGAAGGACTCTCTCTTCTGGATGCCATGTCACTGGGGACAGCGGGATTCACTGCGGCCCAGTGTGTGCAGGCACTAATTCATCATAAGGTGACCCCGGAGCGAGGCGAGGTTGTTGTTTCCGGTGCAACCGGCGGTGTGGGAATCATTTCGGTGATGCTGCTGGCTCAGCTGGGATATCGCGTTGTTGCGGTCACCGGGAAGCAGGATCAGGCGGAGTGGCTCAAATCGCTCGGAGCCACGGAAGTCGCTGGCCGGGAACTCCTGTCGGAAGAACGTCCCCGTCCGCTGCTGACCGCCCGGTTTGCCGGGGGGATCGACACCGTTGGAGGCAATGTCCTCATGACCATGTGCAAGGTGATTCAGCATCGCGGGTGTGTTGCCTGTTGCGGCGTCGCTGGCGGTGCGGAACTTCCCCTGACGGTTTACCCGTTCATTCTTCGCGGACTGACACTGTCAGGGATCGATTCCGCCTGGTGTCCGGACGACGAGCGGGCGGACATCTGGAAGCGTCTCGCCTCTGATTGGAAGCTGGACAAGCTGTCCGAGTGCCGGACAGTGGTGACGCTCGACCAGCTCCCCGACTTCGTTCCCAGGATTCTTCAGGGCGAGAATATTGGACGAGTCGTGGTCGATCTGACCGCTTGACATGTTATGCCTATCTCTTGATGTGACCGATCGTCGGTTTTGGGGCTGACCGTGCGCTCGCTCCGGTTGGCTTGATCCGTACGCTGCGGGAGGAATTCCCCCGTTCCAATGAACCGCCCGTCTCGAAGTGGCGACATCGGGGCTGCAAATCATTAATGTATGACTTCTCCGCGGAAGAGGATTCCCGCGACGAACTTTGACACAAACAACTTCCAATCCAGCAAGTCCCATGTACGACAAACAGGCCCTTATCGAATTGTTCCGCGAACGTGCCCTCAAGTTCGGGGACTTCACACTCGCATCGGGCAAGAAGGCTTCCTACTACCTGGACGGCAAACAGATCACCCTGCACTCGAAGGGGCTGCAGCTGATCAGCGAAGGACTTCTGGAGCTGCTTCCGTCGGAAGGGGTAGATGCAATTGGCGGAATGTCCATCGGTGCAGACCCGATCATCGCCGGGGTTCTTTACGCAGCTGCCCAGAAATCACGAGACCTGATTGGAGTGCTGGTCCGTAAGGAGGCCAAGGGGCACGGGACAAACAAATTTGTTGAAGGCCCCCTGCAACCGGGAATGAAGGTTGCGATTGTGGAAGATGTGGTTACGACCGGGGGGAGTTCGCTGCTGGCAGTTGACCGGATTCAGGAATTTGGCTGCGAAGTCGTGCAGGTTCTTGCGATCATCGACCGGATGGAAGGGGGAGCCGCCAACTTCGCAGCACGGAATCTTCCGTTCCAGTCATTGCTCAAGATCACCGATTTCGGCATCACTCCTCCGGTCTCGGAATGACGCAGTATTGCCTCCCTGATGATCTTCATCGGAAATCGTGGCGGTTCATCTTCGTTGCCTTGCTGACGGAATGAACACCGTCGGTCTGGTCCTCCTCAATTGTCCTTTGGTCAGAAGCGCGTAATCAACAAATGGCGGGTTCCGAAACGAAACTGACTCCCATGATGCAGCGGTATCAGGAAGTCAAGGCAGAAACTCCCGGGACAATTCTGCTGTTTCGAATGGGGGACTTCTACGAGCTGTTTTACGAAGATGCGCAGATCGCTGCCAAGGTTCTCGGGTTAACGCTGACCAGCCGGGACAAGGGATCCACAAACCCGGTCCCGATGGCCGGTTTCCCGTTTCATGCGTTGGAAGGGTACCTTCGCAAACTGATTGCCGCTGGTCACAAGGCCGCGATCTGCGAACAGGTCGAAGATCCCAAGACAGCGAAAGGAATGGTGCGTCGGGAAGTGACCCGAATTGTCACACCGGGAACTCTGACCGATGAAGCCCTGCTGGAGCCGAAGGAGAGCAATTTCCTCGCTGCGGTCGTCCCGATCAAAGACAAGGTTGGACTGGCGTGGCTCGAACTCTCAACGGGATCGTTTCAGTGCATGGAGGTCGACTACCATGCCGGAAACACTCCCTGCGGACCGCAATCCATTTTTCTGGATGAGCTTGCCCGCATTCATCCTGCCGAATGTCTCCTTCCTGACTCAGCCAAGGATCATCCCGTTTTTCTCGCGACGATGGAGCTGGAAGGGACGATCGTCACGGAACGCCCTGCATGGTCGTTTGCCGCCAGACATTGCCGGGATGTCCTTCTCAAGCACTTTCAGACATCGACTCTCGAAGGGTTCGATCTCCCCGATGAGGACACGCCCGCCATTGCCGCTGCCGGAGCATTGCTGGAGTATGTTCAGGAGACACAGAAGTCATCGCTCCGACACATTACCCGGCTGGAGCCATACCGGCATGGGACAACTCTGCTGATCGATGAGACGACTCGCCGGAGTCTGGAATTAACACGAACGCAACGGGAGGGGCAGCGGGAAGGGTCACTGATCAGCGTGCTGGATGAGACCTGCACGCCGATGGGGGCCCGTCTGTTGATGGACTGGCTCAACAATCCTCTGACCGACCGTCAGGCCATTGAACTTCGCCTTGATGCGGTGGAGGAGCTGGTTCGCGATTCCAAGCTGTGCCGGGACATTCGCGACATCCTCAAGGATGCCTACGATCTGCAACGGCTCTCGGCACGAGTGGCGACGCTTCGAGCCTCGCCGCGTGATCTGGCCTCTCTGGCACAGACACTCGCATTGCTTCCCCGACTGAAAGCCAAACTGACAGGGAGATCATCACAGCTGCTTGGATTGCTGGAAGCCCGTCTGGAACTCTGTGCGGAAGTGCGGACTGCGATCGAACAGCGGCTTGTCGAGAATCCTCCATTGTCGACCACGGATGGGGGGATCATCAGGACCGGGTGGCACGCGGAGCTGGATGAGCTGCGCGACCTGGCCAGCGGCGGGAAAAAGTGGATCGCTGAATATCAGGCTCAGGAAATCGAACGGACCGGGATCTCGACGCTGAAGGTCGGATTCAACAAGGTCTTCGGGTACTACCTTGAAGTGACCGCTGCCCAGATGCACAAGGTCCCGGAAGACTACATCCGTAAACAGACGCTGAAGAATCAGGAACGGTTCATCACGCCGAAGTTGAAAGAGTANGAGGAACGNGTCCTGCGGGCCGAAGACCAGTCCAAGGCACTGGAACAGGAACTCTTNCAGNCGCTCCGNGAAGAGGTTTCCGAAGAATCGCAATCGCTTCAACAGACGGCNGACGTTCTGGCGACGCTGGACGTGCTGTGCTGTCTGGCGAATCTGGCCATCACGGGAAGTTATTGCCGCCCGAAGATTGTGGACGAGCCGATTCTGGAAATCCGAAATGGCCGACACCCGGTTCTCGATCGGCTCAAGCCTTCGGGGGAGTTTGTTCCCAATGATGTGATTCTGGGGATTGCTCCGTCCGATCAGGAGAACGGAGCAAAAGGGAAATCCGCTCCGGTCATCGCACTGATTACCGGTCCGAACATGGCGGGAAAGAGTACCTACATTCGTCAGGCCGCTCTTTTGACCATCATGGCGCAGATCGGGTCATTTCTCCCGGCGGAGTCGGCGACGGTTGGCATTGCGGATCGGGTCTTTGCCCGCGTCGGAGCCAGCGACGAACTGGGGAAAGGGCAGTCGACCTTCATGGTCGAGATGACCGAGACCGCCCGGATTCTCAACACAGCCACATCCCGCAGCCTTGTCATTCTGGATGAAATCGGCCGGGGAACGAGCACATACGACGGGATCTCTCTGGCGTGGGCCATTACGGAATATCTGCACGACCATGCGGGCTGCCGGACCCTTTTCGCGACTCACTATCATGAACTGACGGAGTTGCCCAAATCGCTTCCCCGTGTCTGCAACTGGAATGTGGCCGTCCACGAACAGGATGGGGATGTGATCTTCCTCCACAAGATCCTTCCCGGAGCGGCTGATCGCAGCTATGGAATCCATGTCGCCCGTCTGGCAGGTGTCCCTCAGGAGGTGATTCAGCGGGCGGGGGTTATTCTCGAGACGCTGGAATCGGACCACTACGACGAACGGGGACGGACGACAATCCCGGCCCGGAAGCAGAAGTCGAGTCGGCAGCTGACCCTGTTTGCCGAGCCGGAACATCCGCTGCTGGATGAATTGAGGGCGATCAATGTTGACGAATTGACCCCCTTGGCTGCGCTGCAGAAGTTGCACGCGATGAAAGGTCAGCTGAAATAATCCGTCTCGAGCGAATCCGGCAGCGATAAAGGCTTGTCCGAGAGGTTCGGGACTCCGCGACGAGAATGTCAATTCCCGTTGCTGATTCGAAAGATCTCCTTGAAATTGTGCCGACGGATCAGCAATCGCCAGCGCGTTCAGGTGTCAGACAATGAATGCGTGGCCGGTCACTTCGCTGAGGGGGTGAATTCCGGTACGATGGCGTTTCCTGTTCAGGACTTGTTCCGTTTTCGTCATCGAGTATTTGCAATGCTTTGGGAAATTCAGATTCAGCCGGCCGCTCAGGAAGTTGATCGGGAGGGGGCTCGGATATTGAAGGAAGCTCAATCTCGTGGGCTTTCATCGATTCAGCATGTTCAGGCCGCCCGAGGCTTTCTGGTGGAAGGGGATCTTCAGCCGGAACAGCTTGAGCAGGTTGCTGTCTTTCTCAGCGATCCGATTTCGGAGACGACAGAGATTCACTCCCTCCCGGACGGCTCGCCCTCGTCTAAGGACTGGCTGCTGAATGTCCTCTACAAACCGGGAGTGACGGACAATGTTGGTCAGACGGCCACACGGGCACTGCAGGAGCTTGGTCTCCCTGTGACAAGTGTGGCGACCACTCGCAAGTACTGGATCAACGCCGATGCTGATGCAGACGAAGTGGGCCGGCTGGCCCGGCGGGTTCTCTCTAATGACTCGGTCGAACGGGTCATTGACGGGCCATTGAAGCTGACCAGTCTGGCGATCGGCTCGACCTATCAGTTTGAACTCAAGCATGTCCCCATCCGCGAGATGGATGACGCCGCATTGCAGCGGCTGAGCCGGGAAGGGCAGCTCTATCTCAGCCTCGTGGAAATGCAGACGATTCAGAAGCATTTCATCGATCTGAATCGCGACCCGACGGATATCGAGCTGGAGACGATCGCCCAGACCTGGAGTGAGCACTGCTCCCACAAGACACTCGGCGGCCGGATTGCCTACTCGGATGAATCGGGCGAACGCTCCTTCAATAACATGTTGAAGGAAACTGTGTTTGCCGCCACGCAGAAGATTCGGGCAGAGCTTGGTGACGGAGACTGGTGCGTCAGCGTCTTCAAGGACAACGCGGGGGTTGTCCGGTTCGATGACAAGAACGACGTGTGCATCAAGGTCGAGACGCACAATCACCCCTCCGCTCTGGAGCCTTATGGAGGAGCGAATACCGGTCTGGGGGGAGTGATTCGCGATCCGCTGGGAACAGGACTGGGAGCCAAGCCGATCTGCAATACCGATGTCTTCTGCTTTGCTCCGCCGGACACTCCATTCGACAGCCTGCCTCAGGGACTTCTCCACCCGCAGACGATCATGAGCGGCGTTGTCGCTGGGGTGCGGGATTACGGGAACCGGATGGGGATTCCGACGGTCAACGGGGCTGTGTTCTTCGACGAACGCTATCTGGGAAATCCTCTCGTCTATTGCGGGAACGTTGCCATCATTCCACGCGGGATGAGCGAGAAATCGGTTCAGCCGGGAGACCTGATTGTCTCTGTCGGAGGCCGGACCGGGCGCGATGGAATTCACGGGGCCACGTTCTCATCCGCCGAACTGACCCACGAAAGCGAAGAGCTTTCGGGTGGTGCTGTTCAGATTGGAAATGCCATCACCGAAAAGATGGTGCTGGATGTCGTCCTCGAAGCCCGTGACCGGAAGCTGTTCCGTGCCATTACGGACTGCGGAGCAGGGGGGTTCAGCAGTGCCGTCGGGGAAATGGGTGAAGAGACCGGTGCTGAAGTCTGGCTGGAACAGGCCCCGCTCAAGTACAGCGGACTGTCCTATACTGAGATCTGGATCAGCGAAGCTCAGGAACGCATGGTACTCGCTGTTCCCCCGGAGAACTGGGACGAGTTCCGCGATCTTTGTGCATCGGAGGGGGTCGAAGCGACCGTTATTGGCAAGTTCACTGACACAAAGCGTCTCGTTCTGAAGTATGACGGCAAGCAGGTGGGGGATCTGACGATGTCCTTCCTGCATGATGGGCGACCGCCTGTTATTCGCGAAGCGACCTTCAAGGCTGCTCCCACGGAGCCATTCCGTCAGCTGGCCGACTCGAAGGAGTTCGGGACGGTTCTGAAGAAGATTCTCGGCTCCCTGAATGTCTGTTCCAAGGAGCGGATTATTCGGCAGTATGACCATGAAGTTCAGGCAGGGAGTGTGGTGAAGCCACTGGTGGGGATCGCCAACGATGGGCCGAGCGATGCTGCTGTTGTTCGACCCGATCTGAGTTCTCCCCGTGGTCTGGTGATCTCATGCGGAATGAACCCCCGCTTGGGAGACCTTGATCCGTACTGGATGGCCGCTTCGTCGATTGATGAAGCGGTACGAAACTGCGTCGCTGTCGGAGCAAATCCGGAGCGGATCGCCATTCTGGATAACTTCTGCTGGGGGAACACCGAACGCCCGGAAACGCTCGGATCATTGGTGCGGGCAGCCCTCGGGTGCCATGATGTCGCGGTCGCTTACGGCACTCCGTTTGTGAGTGGGAAGGATTCGCTCAATAACGAGTTTTCATATGAAAAAGATGGCGAGAAGGTCACCATCTCCATTCCACCGTCCCTGTTGATCACTGCGATGGGGCAGGTTGATGATGTGGAACAGTGCGTGACCATGGACCTGAAGGAGCCGGGACACGTTCTCCTGCTGGTGGGAGAGACCTATAACGAAATGGGAGGGAGTCACTTCAACCTGGTCGGAGCCGGGACCGGGGGAGATGTTCCCAAGGTCGATATGTCCTCCGCATCCCGCGTTTTTGCCGCGATGCATCAGGCGATCCGGCAAGGGCTTGTGCGGAGCTGCCACGACCTGAGTGAAGGTGGCCTTGCAGCGGCTCTCGCAGAAATGGCCTTCGCGGGAGGGCTCGGAGTAACGGCTGATCTGTCCGCTCTGAACCACACGGAAGGTCTGGGGGATGCAGTCACCCTGTTCTCTGAGAGCAATACACGCTTCCTGATTGAAGTCCCGACGAAGAATGTCCCGTTGGTGCAGGCAATTTTCGTTCAGGGTGCTCTGCGGGAACCTGTGCAAATCGGTCAGGTGACCGAATCCGATCGGCTTGTTGTGACGGGTCGAGATGGGGCCATCCTGATCGATGAGTCTCTGGCCGATCTGAAGCACGCATGGCAAGCGCCTCTCGCGGACTTCTGATGCCTGCGAAAGGCAGAAATGTGTGCCAGAGAATTTCACCCGGTTGAATCGACTCACCGTGGTGATGAAAGGGGAGCAACGTCTGTGACCCGGGCGCGTGGTTGCGCCCGATCAATCACGAAGGGGCGTTCGGTCACGATCTGAGCGATGTTCCCGGCGGCGTCGCGGACATCCAGACGAATGAAAATCGACTGATCGAGCGTTGCGGGGAGATCCCATGTGAACCGTTCGACATGGGCTAATCCTTGCTGGATCGGAATCCAGGGACCATTTCGGCCTGTGGAATAATGCAGGCTGACGGGCCGTTCGCTCAGTTCCCGATCTTCTGCTGTCCAGGAGATCACGAGTCTGCTTCCGTTCCCGTCACCGCTGTATTCAACGGAAGTGATTTTGGCTTTGGGGGGAGTGCAGTCCACCACAATGCGAACTTCTGGAGGATCATTCGGCTGGGGAGGAATATCGACCCGGCCGAGTCCGTTGGTCACGCGGAATGACAGCCCATACTCTCCTTCTTCTGGAACAGTCACTTCTATCGGGGAGGTCCGATCTTCGTCCTCACCGTAGTGGTACCACTTCTTTCCATCGTCTTCGGTGATGTAAAGACTGACCTTTTGAACCCCGCTGGGGCCGACTCCATCCAGACTGTAACCGACGCGAAACGTCTTCGAATTGACGCGATGCGCGTTGGGAGCATTGGCAAGGGGCTGAGTACGGGGGGCGGGTTGCGAGCTGTGTGCAACCGCATCCTTCACCGCCAATGATTCATTCGTCGCTGTGCTGGTCAGACGAGATGGAACGGGGCTGGGACGGACTGGCTCTACTGGTGGCATTTGTGGGATGTCGGCAGGAGCATTGGCCACTGGACGTCCATAATCCGGTCGGTCATTGCGGGGAACTGGGATGGCCAGCTCGCAGGAAGCCGTTGATTCAGTGACGTTCCCTGACTGATCGGAAACACGTCCCCGGACCTCGACAAGTCCCCCTTGAGGTACGGTCCAGGTTGTCTGTCCGTTTTGGTGAGTTCGAACAGCAACGATGTTCCAGACGCTGGATTGTGTGTCGCGATATTCCAGAGAGAGAGAATTCAGGTCCAGATAATCGTCTTCGACATTCCAGCTGAGTTTGACCCGGCCCGGTTCCACTTCCGTGAGAGACAGGTCCAGTCTAGGAGGAGTGGTGTCGACGAGGACGTGAAGTCCGGGCTGATGCGGCCCCGCTGGATAAATCAGGCCACTGGACGCGATCGTTTTGACCGAGAACCAGTAGTGACCATCCTCTGGAGCTTCGAAAGTGAATCGTGACTCTGCGGGCGGCACTCCTTCAACGAGATCCCAGCGTTCTCCGCCATCGCGTGACACAAAGAGCTGGACTTCCCTTGTCCCCAGTCGCCGGAGTTCGACTGCATCAAATTCGAAAGGAATTCGAAAGCGTCGCGACTTGGAAAAAACGGGTTCCGCCTGGACGGCGCTCGCTGTCAAGACGATTCCGAGCAGGCAGAGAATCACTCGTAACGCCATTCTCCGAGGGGAGGTCTGGCGAAGCAACATCGAGGGGAGTGCCGGTGAATCGTCCATGTCCATCCTGGCCGGATCTGTTGGTATTGATGCATGACTGACTGCGCAGCTTGAGTCCTCATCAGCCATGCTCAGTGGTTCTATCGTCCTGCAGGGAAGACAACTTCATCCGATTATTCTGAGCGAAACAGTTGTCTGGGTTCTCAGTGACGCCCCTCAACTTTGTGTCTTTCGCTTCGCGCACGAACAATTCTGTTCGCACAAGATGAATTACGGATTTTTTGCGGATCACGTCGGCATGTGCAGCTTAATGAGACAGTGACAGGCAAAATTTGCCGTCTCTGGTGGGCAGAATGCGGAAAATCGGACAATCACATATCAACAAAAACGGAAAGCTGATCAATTCCGCAATGTTGGAACCTCTACTCCAAGGCCCCGCTGTGCCTTTGGAGTCAACTTTCAGGTTCTGACATAAGTCTCCACGACCAATTTCACGACGGCAGAGTCTTCGTTTCCGGAAAAGTTCACCCAGATTACGGAATCAAAAAGAACTGTGTCATCGTCAAATCTGTAAATGTCGATTAACCAATGCAATGCTCCGGGGTCACCTCACGGATGGGGGAACGGAACGCACTGCCTCACTCATAGGGAAATCGGGCTATGGCGCCACGCAAATTTCTTTGTGCTGTCCTGAGTTTTGCAATTGTGACAGGACCAACACGAGTTCCTTTTGCACAGGATTACGTTCAGCCGGCCGAGAC
>Ga0065721_10050733_pt1 | contig 18234 bp, 19 predicted proteins | sample Mesricmetagenome_FD_59108 | JGI IMG/M metagenome (GOLD analysis project Ga0065721, IMG submission 59108) | Mesophilic microbial community from rice straw/compost enrichment Sample: eDNA_1 v2 (version 2) | ecosystem: Engineered > Solid waste > Grass > Composting > Bioreactor | place: USA: Davis... | reverse complement strand
TGATATCGGCCAACGTGGCCGGCAAGAACCTTCGCCTTTCGGCTTACCGCAACGGGCATCGCGAGGTAGTGCCCTTGCAGCCGAGTGTCATATCGCGCAATTTTCCGTTTTTGCGGGATGCGACGTTGTCGGGCTTGGGGGTGGGTCTACTGCCTGAGTACATGCTGCGAGAAGATTTTGCCGACGGAAGGTTGGTTCGTGCCCTGGAACAATGGGATCTGAGTATCTTCGGCAGCAATGTGTATATGCTTTACATGCCGAACCGGCATCATCCCCGGGCGTTGTCGATGCTCATGGACCACATCACGACCAGGGCGCAGGGATACCACGACTAGAGAGCCGCCTTTCCCACAAGTGCCTTGATACTCGTCCGCGAAAGCTGAGCACGCCTGCGTAGGGCGTCCAAATTCAGCCCGGAGTGGAGACCTTCATTAGGATTAGCCCGCCGATGATCATTGCCGCCGCCAGAAGTCGTAGCGGACTGGCAGATTCCCCCAAGGCAAGCACACCCACCAGGAAGGCGCCGACTGCGCCAATGCCGGTCCAGATCGTATAAGCGGTGCCCAGGGGCAGTACGCGCATGGCGTGCGCCAACAGGGCAAAGCTGGCGATCATGGTCGACAATGTGATGAGGGTGGGGGTGAGCCGGGTGAAGCCGTGCGATAGCTTCATGCTGTAGGCCCAGACCACTTCAAGTATGCCCGCGACGATCAATGCCAGCCATGCCATGTGACTCTCCGTTGAGAATCGGGCCGTCCCGTGCGAGTCCCGGAAAGGGGGAGGTCGTCCTCCGTTGAATATCACCCGATTATAACCAATGCCAGCACTCCTCTAAGGGTTGTCCCTGCAATCAGGACTGATTTGGTTCACAATGGGGGTCTCTCAACTGGAGTTGGTTTGATGGCACGTATCGTCCTATTTGAGAACATTCATCCCAGTGCACGTGAGGTTTTCGCGGCAGCAGGTTACGAGGATATCGTCACGCATGCGTCCGCCTTGTCGCCCGAAGCCTTGCGTGATGCCCTGAGAGGGGCGCAGGTAGTGGGAATTCGTTCTCGCACACATCTTGACGCCGAGCTGATCGCAGGAAATCCCGACTTACGCGTCATCGGCTGTTTTTGCATTGGGACCAATCAAGTCGATCTCGATGCCGCGCTGGCGCATGGCGTTCCCGTCTTCAATGCCCCTTTTTCGAACACGCGATCCGTCGCGGAAATGGTGCTGGGCGAATCCATTCTCCTGTTGCGCCGGATTCCTGAAAAAAATGCTCGCGTCCACCAGGGGTTCTGGGACAAGACTGCTGATGGCGCATTCGAGACACGCGGCAAGACGTTGGGCATCGTGGGATACGGGAACATCGGCTCCCAGGTAGGCACCTTGGCGGAAATGGCCGGCATGCGCGTACTCTTCCACGACGTCGAAGCCAAGCTGCCACGGGGCAATGCCAAACCCTGTTCGTCACTGAAGCGACTGCTGGCGCAATCGGATGTCGTGACGCTGCACGTACCCGGAGGCAAGGCGACGCGCAACCTCATCAATGAGCAAACGATCGCGGCCATGAAGCCGGGTGCCATCCTCATCAACGCGTCTCGGGGCACGGTGGTAGATATCGATGCCTTGCACGCTGCTCTCGTGCGCGGGCATCTCGCCGGTGCTGCGCTGGATGTGTTCCCGGTCGAGCCCAAAGGCAAGGATGAGCCGCTCGATAGCCCATTGCGGGGCTTGCCCAACGTGATACTGACTCCCCATATTGGCGGCAGCACCCAGGAATCGCAAGAGAATATCGGGCGGGAAGTCGCCGAGAAACTCGTCGCCTACCTGCAGGCGGGAGCCACAAAGGGTTCCGTGAATTTCCCCGAAGTGTCTTACCAGCCCCTGACGGGGGGCGCACGCATCCTACATGTGCACCGAAACGTACCGGGAGCCATGGGCGCGCTCAGTAGCCTAGTGGCCGAGCATGGCCTCAATATCGTCGCCCAGCAGCTCCAGACGCGTGGTCCGATTGGCTACGTTGTGTCGGATATCGAGGGTCAGGTCGACGAAACCGTGATCTCGGCGCTGCGCTCGCATCCGGTCACGGTACGCTGCGAGCTCGTCTGAGCCAGCCTGGCCGGCAGGATGTCGGCCAGGGTATAGCCATCCAAATAGGCCATGAACTGGTTGAGCGCCCCTTGCATGACCGCCGTCAACCCACACTGACCGGTCAGAATGCAGTCTGTAGTTCCACCCAGGCATTGCACAAGTGCCATGTCGTTTTCCATGTCGCGAACTACCGCCCCGATGGGGATATCACGAGGGTCGCGCGCCAATCGCATGCCCCCATTCTTTCCCCTGATGGTCTCGATCCAGCCGGTCTGCGCCAGGCGGTGTGTGATCTTCATTAGGTGGGGCTCCGAAATACCGTGCACGCGGGCGATTTCGGCAATTGTGCACAAGCGATCGCGATGATGTCCGAGGTACATCAACAGCCTCATTGAATAATCCGTCATCGCTGTCAGTCGCATGGGGAGTTCCCGTAAAAGTGAGGCAGGGGCAGGCGGGTGCCTGCCCCAGGGTCGTAATCTAGCGCTTCATTTGCGCAGGAGCCGCGGCTGCGCGCGCGACTTGGCGGGGAGCTGCATCGGCACGGGGCCGAAGCAGGATGGGCACATAACGATAGAGATAAAGCGCCAGGGCAGCAATCCATGCAGCGGCGGCCGCATGCAACAGTGAAGCGGCACTCGCTGTGGGGAGCAATGCCAAGAGGCGCAATACCACGGCTGCGACCATCAACCAGTAGCTCGCAAGCATGGTGTGATCCAGCGCTAGGGGGCGGCCGGTATGGCCCAGGGCAGTTCGCGTGACCATGCCGATGATCAACAGTGCGAAGCCGCCCATGCCGACGATGTGCACGTGCGTTGCCGCGCGGGCAAGCAAGGGGCCGCCCCACCCAACCAAATGAACTGCGGCGACGACCAGGCCAATCGCCATGGATGCGTATCCCAGATACAGGATCCACAGCATGGGCTTGTGCAGTACCGACAAGGGCTTCCACCGGATGACTTGGTATAGGCCAATGACACCCACTACCAAAAGCGCGACAGCCATCACGCCATGCGCGCCCGCCAAGCCGGCAAGTATCGCCACGCTACCGACCACTAATTGAACACGCCCGCTCGTCGCGAGCATCGGGATTTGAAGCCCTGGCACCATGCGCCCGGCGAAAAACGGGATGACGCGACGGGCAATCAAGATCGTGAGCACCGCCATGAACAGCATTCCCGTATTGAACCGCTCTATGACAAGCAGATAGTTGCCTTCAAGGGTGGCAAGCAGGAACAGCACATTGCTGGCGCCTAGACCCAACACCAGGAAAGGCACACCGTAATTGCGCACGCTCTTGCCTTTCAGCATGACGCGCAAGAGCCGCCATGCGCTGTAAGTGAAGAATAGGCTTTCGAGCACCATGCCCACCAGGAAGGCGGAATTGCCCCCCACCAGATAACTCAGTCGGGCGGCAAGCCATACCAGGGCCATGATGCCCAAGGACACACCCTTCATCGGGTTGAAGCCGGTCCATGTGGCGGATGCCGTCAACAGAAAGCCGACCGCAATGGTCGCGATGAAGCCCCAGAGCATCTCATGGGCATGCCAGGCCACGGCAAAGAACGGGGCCGGAATGAGTTGAGGTGCGAATATCCAGATAGCGACAGAGATCAACGCCCACGCACACCCGGCAATATAGAGTGGGCGGAAGCCCAAGCTCAGGAAAATAGACAGATTTGGGGTGGGTCGCGCCCCTTCCTGGATAGGCTTACTCATAGTTCAGCTCCGCGGGCATGCGGTTGGGATGACGGCTCATCTGGTAGCCGAACCAGAGGCTGCGGGCAATACGCTGGGCGAGCTCTTCCGCTTGGTGCGCCATGTCGCGGTTCGGCAACTCTTTGGTGGTTGCATGAAATAAATCTAGCCAGCGATGAAACATCGACGCATCGATGTTTGGCAGCGCGATGTGTTTGGGCATGGGGGTGCCGCTGTACTCGCCGGAACCCGTCAGGATCGAAGACCAGAAGCGCACCATGATGTCCAGGTGGACGGGCCAGTCGTCGATGTGTGCGTTGAATACGGGCCCTAGCACGGGATCGACCCGGACACGACCGTAGAACTGGTTTACAAGGGCACGAATTTCGTCAGTGGTACAGAGATCGGGGCGGGCCATGGTGCTCAAATTTGCGCAGAAGATTACTTTGATATGAATCTTATCATGCGGTGCGCTTTACGACACGATGTAAAGTCGTGTAAAAGCCGTCCGTGAGCGTTCTGGTTTCTCTCCTTTCTTTGATCTCCAAATGGTTGAATTCGCACGCACCCGAAAGGCGGTGAGCCCAGCGGGTGTCACGCTATCCTGTGTTGTCCCTGCGTTGAACGAGGCAGAAAACCTCAAGGTTCTTCTGCCACAGCTCGCCTCGCAGTTGGATGGCCTGGTGGCGGCCTACGAGATCGTCGTGGTGGATGACGGCAGCACTGATGCAACGCCTGAAGTGCTGGCCCGTCTCACTGCAGAAAGTGATGCTTTTGTCTATTTGCAGCTTTCCCGCAACTTCGGCAAGGAGGCCGCGCTGACTGCCGGCATCGAAGCGGCGCGGGGTGATGTGATTGTTTGCATGGATGCCGATATGCAGCATCCACCCTCGTTGATCCCGGTCATGCTCGAGCGTTGGCACCAAGGCGTGGACATGGTGTACGCCGTAAGGTCAGATCGCCAGGACGAAACCTTCTTCAAACGTGCCGGCACGCGGTTGTTCTATCAACTCCTGCGTACTTCACGTGGCCTGACTGTCCCCCGGGATGCGGGCGATTTCCGCTTGATGGACCGATGTGTGGTCGATGCCCTGCTCGAACTTCCCGAACGCGATCGTTTCATGAAGGGCCTGTTCGCGTGGGTCGGCTTTGAATCCGAGCCCATTTACTACGATCCCCCAGAACGCTTGCACGGACAAAGCCGGTTCAAGCCCTTGAGTCTTTTTCGCTTGGCAGTAGACGGGCTCACGGCGTTCACGACCTGGCCGCTACGCCTGATGAGTGTGGCAGGCATGTTTCTTTCCATGGCCTCGTTCACATACGGCCTGATCATCGTGATTTCCCATTTTCTATGGGGGGATCCAGTGCAAGGATGGACGACGCTCATCACCGTCATTCTGTTTTTCGCAGGCGTCCAACTGATTGCTGTCGGTGTGCTGGGTGAGTACATCGGACGTATTTTCAGCGAGGTGAAACAACGCCCTGTGTATCTGCTGCGTCGTCGAAGAGGCGCCGGACTTGGCGGGGGTCGTCGTGATAACCGATGGCAGGAAATCCCCGCGCGGGTTCTTGCAGGGCAGGGGTCCAGCGGCGCGCCCGACATGGCGGGGAGCGCCGACGGTACCGACGGGCCTCGTGCGGCGAGTGCAGTCGATGTCCACTGATGGGCGACCTATCCTCGTCTGCGCGGACGATTATGGTCTCCACCCCGTCGTCGATCTTGCGGTTCTCGAGCTCGCGGCGCATGGGCGCCTGACGGGCGCCAGCTGTCTAGTGGATGGACCCTCATTCATTTCCGGCGGACCTGAACTCGCCCGGAGCGGACTGCTTTGTGGCCTGCATCTGAACTTCACGGAACGACTGGGCCGGGACGGCCTTTTCATGTCCTTGGGCAAGTTAATTCGTGCCAGCTGGCTGCGCCAGTTAGATCCAAATGCCGTAATGGAACAGGTGCGTACGCAGCTTGACCGGTTTGAAGACGTGATGGGCCGGGGCCCCGATTACATTGATGGACACCAGCACGTCCACCAATTTCCGATCATCCGCGACGCGCTCATTCAGGAGTTGGACGCGAGGCATCCGTCCTGGGCGTGCAAGCCCTGGATACGATCGACGCTCACTGCCAATTTGAATGGCGTGCCGGTCTTGCCCCGAGTGAAGTCTCATGTCATCGCGCTGTTGGGCGGGCGTGCAATGGATCGCCTCACTCGGAAACAGGGCTATGCCGGTAACGCCGGGTTTCTGGGTGTGTATGGTTTCGCGGGCGCAGAGGCCGGCTACGCGGCCATGCTGGCGACCTGGTTGAAAAAGGCACAGGCGGGTACGCTGATCATGTGCCATCCGGCGACCGATGCCGTACCGGGCGACCCGCTGGGTACGCAGCGTTGTGCAGAATTCCACGTCTGGCGTGGAGAGATCGCGGCGAAGCTGCTGGACGAAAGCGGCGTGACGGTGGCGACACCCGCGCAAGCCGCCACGGCATTCGTTGCGCCCGATCGTAATCCCTAGAGGACCCGGTGAGCAGCGTTACTCTTCAGGCGGGGTGCTACCCCCAGGCCCCAGGCTTCGCTGCATGAACACCACGTCAATCCACTGGCCAAACTTGTAGCCGGTGTCCGGCTGCGTGCCCACGTGGGCAAAGCCCAGCTTTCGATGCAGCGAAATGGATCCGGCGTTCTGTGTACCGGCTATGACGGCGATCATCTGGCGCCACGGCCCGCGCTCGCATTGCTCAATCAGTGCCGCGAGTAGGCGTTGGCCAATCCCCTTTCCGGATTCGCCATCAGCGAGATAAATGGAATCTTCGAGGGTGTAACGGTAGGCAGGGCGAGGGCGGTAGGTGGAGGCATACGCGTAGCCCACCACGCGCCCGCCAGATTCCGCCACCAGCCACGGCAAACTGTTGTCACGCACTTTCTCGAGCCGTTGTGTCATCTCGTCGATGCTCGGCGGGACGAGCTCGAAGGTGGCGGTGCTGGACAGGACATGATGAGCGTAGATGGCCTGGATTTGCGGGATATCGGCGACGGTAGCCGGTCGAATCGATGTTTCCGTTTCTGGACCGAATGCCCGGCCTGCTTGCGCGCGCGGCATGTCAGTCATACTATTTTCCATGGTATACCCCCCAATCGATACATTATACGGAGTAGCACACCATGTCTTTGCCCATACGCCCCCTGACCGATAATTTTGCGGTCTCGCCGCAGCTCGGGCCCGAAGATATGCAGGCCGTGGCCGAGGCGGGTTTCAAAAGCGTGATCATCAACCGCCCGGATGGGGAAGGCGGCGCGGAGCAGCCCCTGTCAGCCGATGTCATGGCTGCTGCACGTTCTGCCGGCCTGACTATCGAGTACCAGCCCGTCGTTGCGGGCGCCATGACACCCGACGATGTCGCGCGATTTAAGGAACTCCTCCAGACACTGCCCCAGCCGGTCCTGGCCTATTGCCGTACCGGGACACGCTGCACCCACCTTTTTGACGCTGCCAATCAGGCTTGATGTCTGTCAAATCCCGCGTAAATGCTGATAGCAAGCCGATGTCCGACCTAGTAAGCTAGTTGCAACGACTTACAACACATAGAAAGGACATCGGCATGTTCAAGAAAATCCTCATCCCTACCGACGGTTCCCCGTTGTCTGCTCAGGCGGCAAACAAGGGCGTATGCTTCGCACGTTCCATCGGCGCTGAAGTGGTGGCACTGTATGTGACACAACCCTTTGCCGCCACAGTCGGTTTCGATGGCATGGCAGCTGCGTATGCCATCACCGATGAAGATTACGAGAAGACGGCCAACGAACAGGCTCAGAAATACATCCAGCAGGTGTTGGATCGTGCCGATACCGCCGGCGTCAAGGCAGGCGGCAAGGTCGTATCCAACTTCAACGTGGCAGACGGCATCGTCCAGGCTGCCGAAGAAGAGGGCTGCGATCTCATCTTTATTGGCAGCCACGGTCGCAGCGGCTTGTCCCGCTTGCTGCTGGGCAGCGTAACGGTCAAGGTACTGGGCTTGGCCAAGACTGCCACCCTGGTCTATCGCGTAAAGGAATCTGGCTGACTTCAGCCTGCAGCGGCAACCCCAGCCGTTAGATATTCATTTACGTAGGGCGAATCGGCACGCGCCGGTTCGCCATGCAGCCCGCGTTAGTCGTAACGCGAGGCCTTGCAGCCCGTCTCGCTCCTGCACGGCGCATGTTGTTGTTTGAGGCGGCTTCCTTCTCCCATGCCTGTTTGGCCGTATGATTGGTGTTTTCAAACTGCCATAGAAGGGAGGAGCAATGACCATCAACGTCGGTGACCGTATTCCGGACGGTACGCTCTACGAGTATTTCGATGAACCCAGCGGCGCATGTGCCGTGGGCCCGAACGCCTTCAAGGTTTCCGAAATTGCGGCAGGCAAAACAATTGCCCTATTCGCGGTCCCCGGAGCCTTTACCCCCACTTGCTCTGAAAAACACTTGCCCGGATTTGTCCAGGCCCGCGAGGCATTGGTTGATAAAGGGGTGGACGAGATCTGGTGCGTTTCGGTGAACGACGCGTTCGTGATGGGAGCGTGGGGTCGTCAATTGAAGGTCGACGGTCGCGTGCGCATGCTGGCAGATGGATCGGGCGAATGGACGCGCAAGATGGGCCTGGAGATGGACTTGTCCGCTCGCGGCATGGGCGTGCGCTCGCAACGGTATTCCGCCGTCGTGCGTGATGGTGTAGTGACCCAGCTGAATGTCGAGCAGCCGGGCAAGTTCGAAGTGTCCGGCGCGGATACGATGCTGCAACAGCTTTAACGGGGCGGTAGCCTTGGCGGGCGCGGTCTGAACGGGCCGCGTCCTAATTAATTTGGTCTCGATAGCTCATGTTAAAGACGGTCGGCGCATTCTCTTCCCTTTTTCTCGCGACCTTGCTGCTGTTGGTGGGGTCGGGCCTGTTCAATACTTATGTGGGTTTGCGCCTGACCGCAACTTCCGTTTCCGAGGTCTGGGTCGGAGGCATTATCGCCGCCTATTACCTTGGGCTCACATTCGGCGCCCGGGTGGGCCATAAATTGATCATTCGCGTGGGCCACATTCGTGCCTACGCTGCGACGGCCGCCGTCGTCACGGTGACGGTGCTGATCCAGGCGCTCGTCCAGGTCCTTCCCCTTTGGATCGGACTGCGTTTCATCGCCGGGATCGCGATGGTGACGCAATTCATCGTGCTGGAAAGCTGGCTCAACGAACAGACCGAGAACCACTTGCGGGGGCGCGTCTTCGCTTTCTATATGGTGTTCTCGAGTCTGGGTACGGTGTTCGGCCAGTTGTCGGTGGGCATGTTCCCGGCGCTCGATACCGGCCCACTCATGTTCGTGGCCCTGTGTTCCGCTGCGTGTTTGATTCCTGTCGCGGTCACTCGCCGGGTACACCCGGCCATTCAGGTACCGGTCCCCCTTCATTACCGTTATTACTTTTCCCGTGTGCCGATGTCCATGACCGTGATGTTCATTGCGGGCATGATGTCGGGAGCGTTCTACGGTCTGGCGCCGGTATACGGGGTGGCACAAGGCATGAATGCGCGAGAGGTCTCGGTGTTCGTGGCAGCGGCGGTGGCCAGTGGCCTGGTCTTCCAGTGGCCTATCGGGTGGCTGGCGGATCGTATTAGCCGAGTCGGGCTCATTCGTATCAATTCTGTCATTCTGGCTGCCTTGACGCTGCCTCTGTGGGGATGGTGGCCGCTGCCTTATCCGGTGCTGGTCGTCTTCTCATGCCTGTTTGGCATCATCCTGTTCACTCTGTATCCCATCGCTGCGGCGTTCGCCAACGATAATGTCGACCCTGAGCGGCGCGTGGGGCTCAGCGCTATCCTGTACATGGTCTATGGCTTGGGCGCTTGCGTGGGTCCGCTTGTTGTTGGCTTCTTGATGCGTGGGCTTCATGCCGGCGTGTTCTTCGTATTCGCGACCGCCTGCGCCGTTTTCCTCATTGTCTTTGTCAGGACACAGCGGGTGAGCGGCGCATTCCTCAGCCAGGACGCGCCTACGGGGTTCGTGCCCATGCCGGACTCCGTCCAGAACACGAATGTGGTGCCTGCGCTGGATCCCCGCGTGGACCCCGACACCGATGTGTCCTTTGTGACGCCGACCGAAGAGGAGATCGCCGCACCGTCCGCGGCTTCACAGGCGGCATCGGAAGCGGCGGAGGCTGATCCTCCGTCTGTATCCAGTGTGCATGGCGTTTCAGGGGCCGATTACCCCTCCGCGACGAGTATGCCTAGCGGTGCCGGGGCTGACGAACCGGCACCTAGCACCATTCGGCCGTCCGTTTCTGAGACGGACGCGCCCAAAGACACGGCGACGTCCCGCACTGTGTCGGAGGAGCCCCTTGCAGCCGTGGTTGCACCCAGCGTACCGGAGTCGCAAGCCGCGCTCAACGAGCCCAGGTCGAAAAGACCGGCTCAGAATGCCGGTCCGACTGCGACTGCCAGCTCGACTTCGCCTTCGGCCCCAGCTTCACCTTCAACTCCAATTTCGATGACTACGCCTTCGACGTCGGCCCCAGCTTCACCTTCAACTCCAATTTTGATGACTACACCTTCGACGTCGGCCCCAGCTTCACCTTCAACTCCAATTTCGATGACTACGCCTTCGACGTCGGCCTCGACTTCAGCTTCGACTTCGACCGCGGCTTCGTCCGCAGCTTCGACTCCCCCCGCCGCTGTTGCTCCGACCACGACTTCTGCTCCGGGTACAGCACCCGTAGCCACGGCGGCGTCAGCATCCGGGGGTGCAGCGGCACCAGGGAAGGGCGTGCGCCCCAGCGATCTGCTTGCCATGATGAGCAGTGACCCGCCAGCGCACGCGACCGCCCCGAAGTCGGGCATTGAACCGGTGGTGCTGGACACGGATGGTGGAGCTGGCAATGCCAACGCTAAGTCGACGCGCTCGGAAGGCGGTGGTGCATCGGGTGTGGGGCAAGGCCGGAGAGCAGGGAAGGCGGCCCCCGACGCCCCTGAAGTTCCGTCGGGCGGGATTAATCGTAGCGGCATATAGGCTTTAGCGCGGAAACAGCACGAAGATTGCAAGAATGGCCAAGGCAATCCCGATCCCGTTGATCCAATGAATGCGCTCACGAAAGAAGCCTGCTCCGACAAGCGTGCCCAGCGAAATGACACCGATATTCATGGCGGAAAATACCAAGGTGGGGTTTGCCGAGTACACCTGGTGCGCGCGCACATAGAAGTAGATGTTGCCGAAATTTAGCAGCCCCAAAAGCAATCCGGCCAATATGCTGCGACTCGACCACTGAACACGCCGTGCCAGTAGGTAGATAAAGCTGACCAATCCAGCTAGTACGAAGGCGCCCAATAGTGTTGTTGGAAAGGCAGATCCCGACTTCGCCATCTGCTTGAACAGGATGTCGATGGTGCCATAGCCAACCCATACGCCCAACAGTAAGGCAACGACCCAATGGTTAGCTTCTTTCCCGGCGTGGCCGGGGCGGGTAGGGCGGTAGAGCAGGGCGACCAGTGCAGCCAAGGCAATGGCAACCCCGGCTAACTTGTAGCCTGCAGCATCCTCGCCGAAGACGGTGAACGCCGCGATGAGAGGTATCAACAGGGACAGTCGTTGTGCGACATCGCTCAGGACAATTCCTGCTTCTTGCACCGCCTTTGCCATGACCAGGAAAATGCTTGGCAACAGGAGCCCCAGGGCGAGTAGGAGGGGCCAGGTGCTCGTGCTGACCAGTAGTGCCGCAGGTTGCGGCTTGAGTATCAGCCAGCACAGCGTGCCCGCCATGACGTAGTTGAATGCGATGGCCTGTTCGATCCGAAGCTGTTGACCGCGGGCAATCTTCAAAAGCACCGATACAGCCACGCTACATGAAATGCTGAATATCAGTGTGTACATAAGATTGGGCTCCATTTTCGTGTCGACATGACGCCATCGTGCATCGGGATTGCAGATGGAATGAACGGCGGGATGGTAGAAAGCCCATCGAGGAGAATCAATCGGCGAGCCGACGCAAGGCCCTGTGGATGCGTTCGAACTTCTGTCAAAAAACACCAGCAGGCCGAAATTCTCCTGTTCACGGTCGTCTTCGTATCCAAATGATGCGGAGACACCACATTGCGGCTTTTTGGAAACTAATTGTAAATTCGCCGAGGTGCCCTAATTTGCAAGGGTGTGCACCCTGAGTGTCGGCCCAATGAAAAAAGCCTGACAGTGTTTCCACTATCAGGCTTTTGAAATTTTGGCGGAGCGGACGGGGCTCGAACCCGCGACCCCCGGCGTGACAGGTCAGTTATCGAAGTCAATGTTTATGCGGGTTTCCAGCCAAATCGTATTCCAAAAAAGGTCAAAAACGTGTCGATTTCATGCGGTTTCGCAGACTTTTATTCCAAAATTTTTGACTCGAAACTCTGGGCCCAACCCTAGGCAGGTTCAAGTACACGCATCTCAATGTGCAGCCCAGCGGCAGCGGCCATATTGACCAGTGCATCAAGACTAAAAACATTGATTTTTCCTCGCATCAGGTCAGAGACGCGGGGCTGGGTCACGCCAAAAATCTTGGCGGCTTCGGCCTGACTCATCTTGGTGTGGACTATGTGGTGCCTAAGCGCCGTCATCAGGGTTGAACGAAGCCTCATGTTTTCCGCGACTTCCTGGGTGTCTTCGATGGCATCCCAGATGCTGGCAAATCGTTGGTTGCTCATTTGCTTAGTTCCTGCAATAGGTCTCGATAACGTTTCGAGGCCAGATCTATATCCGCCTTGTTGGTTTTCTGCGTCTTTTTCTGAAAGCAGTGGATCACATAGACGGCATCGGCGAACTTGGCGATGTAGATGACCCTGAAAGCGCCGTCACTATCGCGAACGCGGATTTCTCTGACGCCTTGGCCCACTGCTTTCATAGGCTTCCAGTCGTCCGGGTCCCAACCGTTTTGCACCTGATCGATCTGGTAACCCGCTTCGCGCTTGGCAGAGGGCGGGAAGGCGCGAAGATCATCAAGTGAGGTTCCGAGGAACTCGACAGGCTTGGATGGTGACATGCGCAATTTATATAATATTTTGTATGTTTTGACAAGCCCAATGTTGCTGTTTTATCAGCATATGGATAAACGACGCTGACCGGCAGTTATCGACCCTGAGTCGTCGTTCGCGGTGCTGATTGCCGAGGGCCGCTTCCTGGCGCAGACCAGCCGTCGAGCGAGATCCTCGATAAGCAGTCGCTGCCGTGCCCAGGCATGAGCGCGGTTATCGCATGCGTGGACCACTGTACGGTGGTGTCGTTCGTCGGCTCCCTTAACGCGGGAGAGCTGAGGGTACCGACCGGTGCCGTGTCGGTGGTGACCGTGTTCATCTCGGTATTCGCTATCATGTCAAAAAATTAGCGTCACTGGCGCGAGCGCGCGGCGGGGCGAAAAGAACAAGTGGAGAGGATGATCCCTATGAAATTGACCTGTGTGCGTTTGTGCGGCTTTCGTTCGTTCGGTTCGACTCCGATTGTGATTAATTTGAACGACCTGACCTTTCTCCTCGGCCCGAACGGCACGGGCAAGACGGCTGTCCTGCAAGCGCTTGCGCGTATGTTCAGCCTTGACCCGAACCAGCGAAGGATCAAACCGGCGGACTTTCACGTCCCGGCGGACGAAGCGCCGGGAGCGGCGCCTGAAACCCGGGAACTATGGCTTGAGGCGGTCTTCGAGTTCCCGGAGCTTGAAGGTGACGATGCGGACGAAGATGATCTGCCAGCGGTGCCCGGTAACTTCGCGCACATGCAGCTTGTTTCCGAAGACGGCCCTGCCCGGATGCGGTTCCGGTTGCAGGCCGCCATCGATGTCGATGGCGACATCGAGGAGACCTTTACCTGCGTCGTTCGCGAAGACGACGATGGCGTTCCCATCGAAGAGAGCCGTGTGTCTAAACAGGATAGGAATGCCATCCAGGTTCACTACATTCCTGCGCGACGCGACCCGACTGACCACATTTCCTATTCAGCAAACGCACTGCTCGGGCGTGCGTTGCGCGCAGCGGACTGGAGTGCAGAGCGTGAGGATATTCGTGACCTCACCGGACAGATCGGCGACTCTCTCGTCGACAACGAGGCCATTCAGGGGGTTGCAGAGGCATTGACCTCCAAATGGAGTGTCCTCCACAAGGGAGCCTATTACGCAAATCCGGCGATCTCGTTCGCCAGAAACGAGATTGAGAACCTGCTCAAGCACTTGAGCGTTGGTTTCACGCCGGGGCATGCTGAATCTCTCGTTGACTTCTCCCGACTGAGCGACGGGCAACAATCTTTGCTTTACGTGTCGCTGGTACTGGCGATGCACGAGATTGGCAGCAGGGTCCTCAGCGGCGATCTGGATGCCTTCGACATCGACAAGTTGAGACCGGCGGTGTTCACTTTGATTGCCGTCGAGGAACCCGAGAATAGTTTGTCTCCCCACTATCTGGGACGGGTAATCAAGACACTCACTGAGTTCGCAGAGGACCAGAATGCGCAGGCGCTTATAACCACCCATTCCCCTTCGCTGCTGCGGCGAGTGCCACCTGAATCGATCCGGTATCTGCGACTTGACAGCGATCGAACGACCCTTGTCCGCCACATCGAACTCCCGGAAGGCGAGGCGGCTCACAAGTTTGTACGCGAGGGCATCCAGGCTTTTCCAGAGCTTTATTTTTCTCGCCTTGTGGTACTCGGCGAAGGCGACAGCGAGGAAATCGTGCTCCCGCGCCTGATGGCTGCGCGCGGCATCTTGACCGACGACGCCTCGATCTCAGTAGTCCCGCTCGGCGGTAGGCACGTGAACCATTTCTGGCGCCTGTTGAATGAGCTTGGCATTCCTCATGTTACCCTGCTGGATCTCGACGTTGCGCGATATCAAGGTGGATGGGGGCGTGTGCGGTACGCCGCAAAGCAGCTTCGCGAATATGCCGAGGTCGAGCCGAACGAACTGACGCAGGAAGATGTGGATGCCATTCCTGCGTGGGATTCCAATCAAGGGATTTTGTTGGACGATGACGGGTGGATCGACCGGCTAGAAGACCTCGGGGTGTTCTTCTCCACGCCGCTCGATCTTGATTTCATGATGATGAAGGCGTACCCGGACGCGTACAAGGTCGCGGATGACGAGCGAATCCCGCCTGATCCCTCAACGCTCAAAGCCGTGCTAGGCAAAAGCCACGATACGGTTGAGGGGCAATACGAAGATGGCGAACTTGAATTCTTCGATGCCTACCACACCAGATTCAAGGTCGGCAGCAAGCCGACTTGGCACATTCGGGCAATGGCCAACCTGGACGACGAGGACCTATTGGCAACCCTCCCTAGCGTACTAGATCGCCTGTTCGACTTGATCGAAACCAAGCTTGAGGATCTTCCGGAATGATCCCGTCAGAGCGATGGTCGCCTTCAGATGGTTTGTCGCTTGAGCCGAATGCGCTCGCAGCGGCGCGCGAGACAGGGCGAAATCTCGCGCTCACTGCCGGACCTGGTGCGGGCAAGACCGAGATGCTAGCGCAGCGGGCAGATTTTTTACTGCGCACCGGCACCTGTCGCTACCCAAAGCGCATCCTTGCCATTGCGTTCAAGGTAGACGCGAGCCAGAACCTGAAAGCGAGAGTAAAAAAGCGTTGCGGGGATGAATTAGCCTCAAGGCTCGATAGTCACACGTTTCACGCATTTGCGATGCGCATCATCGATCGATTCCGACCGGCGCTGACTGGACAGAACGCACTCGATCCCGGCTTCACTGTAGGTGCCAACCGTATTCACAGACGGTCGATCACGTTCGACGACATGGTCCCGCTCGCTGTAGAGATCGTCGAATCGAACCGCATAGCGCGGAACGCGATCCGGCAGACTTACAGCCATGTTTTTCTTGATGAGTTTCAGGACTGCACCAACATGCAGTACAGGCTTATCAAGGCTTGCTTTCATGACACCGGAATCTTCCTTACGGCAGTCGGCGATACCAAGCAGCGCATCATGGGGTGGGCCGGAGCGCTCGAAGGCATCTTCAACACCTATGCCGAAGACTTTGACGCATTGCCTTTGAACCTCTATCAAAACTTTCGCTCGCAGCCGCGCCTGCGCCGAATGCAGAACGCGATGGTTCGGGTGATGGACCTCGCTGCCGCTGTCGATGACGCAGCGATCCCGGGAGACACCGGCGAGATCGAAGTGTGGCGCTTTGATAACGATGACGCAGAAGCGGAGGAACTCGCAAGCGCGATCCTGGGCTGGATCGAGGACGAGAATCTCAGCCCTTCTGAAATTGCGATCCTGGTGAGGAATCAGCCGGGCCTCTATTGTCAAAAGCTCTGCGCCACGTTGGCAGAGCAAGGAATTCCATACCGTGAAGAGGATGCGAGCCAAAATCTGGCTGCTGAGCCTATCGCCTGCCTCATTGTTGATTTCCTGCTCGTTGTCACCAGCGGGCGTCAGCCGGGTCCGTACCGTAGACTCCTAGACCTGATGGTTTTCAGTCGCGGCCTTGATGAGGAGCGCGAGTACGAGGCGCGCGCCAGGTGGGATCGTTTCGTCGCTACCACGCGACGTGAGGTCGACGAAGGCGACCTCGACCTTAGTAATCGCGCAGCTCTCGCGGGGTTGGTTACTTCACTCCTGGAGGTAGTTGGGCGTGATGCTGTTGTTGCCATGTCCTCTGAATATGGACAGGCGCAAAGGCTTAACGAACTGATTGAGCAGACGCTCGACAGCGTGCATGGATTGCTGGCGTCCGGTGACGGAGCAGCGTCTGCGCTGGCCTCGTTTTCCGGGGACCGGGCGGTGCGCATCATGTCGATTCACAAGAGCAAGGGTCTGGAGTTTGATACCGTCATAGCGCTCGGGGTAGAAAGAGAAGCGTTCTTCGGCAATCAGGACGAACAACGGTCAGCCTATTTTGTTGCGATTTCGCGGGCAAAACGCCGACTGATTCTGACTGTCAGCGAGCAGCGAGAATGGCCCGAGGGCGCAAGGCGCTGGAGTGTTGCTCGCACCGAGCACGCGGAGTTTGTGGAGTACGCGGAAGCGGCAACCTGAATTGCAACACCGCGCACCCTTGAGCGGCTCTTACTAGGCGTGCCGCAGAAGGTGTCAGACGGAATAGTTCGATGCGACAGCAGGTAGATCGGCGTCGCGTGTCCACTATTGTTCACAGAGAAGACGTTTGAGTGGCGGCTGAGCGCGAATTGACATGACCGCTGTTGGCCGTAAGCAGACGTTCTCGGCAACTCTGGCGCAGGCGCTCGCTATCTAGCAGGCGTCGCCTCCCGCACCCGCCGACGGTCATATACCTCCCGGATCATCCGTTCCGAAGAGTGCAGCGTTGCATCCATCACATCGTCATGGCCCGAGGCCAGCTTGTCTGTGATGCCCTTAGGGCGGCAATCTTGAAGAGAAAAGCGCTGGAAGGGCACATTCTCTTCATCTGCAAGCGCCTTTGCTTTCACCATGAGCTTGTGCAGCATTGTTTTCCAGCCGCCTTTCGTGTACCGCTCCCCGGTGCTGGTTCCAAACACGAAGCACTCCTGCGATGGATCTGGACCTCGCAAGGAAAGGGCCTCACCGATGGTGGCCTTGAGCTCGGCGCTCCAATGTATCAGGCCTACAATGGGTACATCGCTGCGTCTGATCTTTCCCGCCTTCCAGGAGATGCCTTGCTCGTTGATTTGCTGCACCTGCAGCGCTCGGACCTCAACAGACCGGCGTAGGCACAGCCAAGCCGTCTTCAATGCCAAGGCAACCACCAGGTACTGTCCTCCCATCTGTCGGCCCGCCCTGACCGTCAGATCCATCTCATTGTCTGTCACCAAACGTGCAGTGCGTTTGGTTTTTGACTTCTTCACACGGTCGAATGGATTGCCGGCAAGAATGCCAAGCGTGATTGCATACTCAAGGATGAGTCTAGCCAATGCGATCTCTTTGTTGCCTTTCGCGGAGCGTCCCTTGCTTTGGGAGTCGCGCAGGTAGGTACCGGCACACGTTTACGCTGTCTTTTCACCGTCCGCGGCCATTCTCATCGACACCGCCGATCAGGTGTCCACTAAAGCCTGGGAACTCCACAGATCAGCCCGGCCGCAGCATAGAGGAGCAGGCCCCGCTGCATACAATGTTTGCCTCCGAGTCGATCAACATAGGCTCCAGCCCAGCTACGCGTGAGGATCGTCGATACAAAGGTAATCCCGACAGCTAGCCCCCCGTAGGCGTTATCCAGCCCCAGGCCATGCATGACTTGGACCGGCACCGCCGGCAACGACATTGCAACAGTAGGATATGAGAGAAACATTGCCGCTGTAAGGGCCAGAACCCGGCGATAGGCTAATTCGGGCTGTTCAACATCGGACATGGGCACGCACTCACCAGCAGGGTTGATTTCATTCTAGTTTGCTAGTATACTAGCCCGCTATGGCTAGCGAAGATGTCAAGCAGTTCAACGTTTACCTCCCGGTCAGCCTGATCCGAGAGGTCAAACATCATGC
>Ga0065721_10005139_pt1 | contig 18238 bp, 19 predicted proteins | sample Mesricmetagenome_FD_59108 | JGI IMG/M metagenome (GOLD analysis project Ga0065721, IMG submission 59108) | Mesophilic microbial community from rice straw/compost enrichment Sample: eDNA_1 v2 (version 2) | ecosystem: Engineered > Solid waste > Grass > Composting > Bioreactor | place: USA: Davis... | reverse complement strand
CGACGCATCGCGCGCACGGCCCCCGCCGCCGACCCGGTGCCCCCGCCGCGGATGACGTGCGGCGGTAATACCATGCACATCGGCGTACTGACCCTGTCTCTCTCGATTGAGGGAGCGGATTCTCTTAAGGACAAGCGGCAGGTGGTCCGCAGCCTGATCCAGCACATTCGCAACAAGTTCAACGTTTCCGTCGCGGAGGTAGACGAACTGAACGTCTGGCGCCGCGCGACCCTCGGGGTGGCGGTCGTGTCGAACGAAGCGGCCTTCGCAAACAAGGTCCTGTCGAAAGTCGTGGACCATGTGGAGGGCGATTGGCGTGTGGTGGTGGACGATTACGGTATAGAGATGTTGTGAGCCCGGCCACGGCGGCCCGGCCACTCTGCGGCCCGGAGGCATACGCAATTTTACGGAAGGAGAGCGGGTTACCATGCCGACCATACGTCAGGCTCGCGTAGGCGAGATGATTAAGCGGGAATTGGCGGAGATACTCCAGCGGGAGATGCGCGACCCGCGATTGGCGCTGGTCACCGTGACCGGCGTGGACGTGGCGCGCGACTTTACCATCGCCAAGGTCTTCATCTCGGCCATCGGGACGCCCCAGGAGAAGGCGGCGGCGCTGCGCGCCCTTCAGGGAGCGTCGGGGTTCCTGCGAGGGCGCCTCGGCCGGGCCATCGAACTACGCTCCGTGCCCGCCCTCGCATTCCGGTACGATACCGGCATCGAGCGCGGCGTTCGGATGTACGAACTGCTCCGCCAGGAGGAGAAGGAACTGGCCGAACTGCTGGGCGACGACTTAGAGTCGCCGTCGTCGGACAGCGACGACGCAGCGGACACAGCAGAGGAAGGCGAGGAGGGCGAGTCGGAGATGCTGGCGGAGGTGTCGGGGCGCTCGGCCCCCACCGCGGAGGGCGCGTGAGCACCACCGCCGTCCCCGGGGCGGGGGCGGTGCCTCCACCCCTGGAGCGGGAGAACCTGCCCGAAGCGGTCGCCGCACTTCAGGCGGCGTCGGATATTGTGCTGGCCTGCCATGTCAACCCCGACGGCGACACGCTCGGCTGCATGCTCTCCCTCGGGCTTGCCCTGGAAGGCATGGGCAAGCGTGTTACGCTCCTTTCGGCCGATGGCGTGCCGGAGATCTATACCTTCATGCCCGGCGTCGAGCGCATCGAGCGGGGCACCGAGCGGCGCGACTTTGATCTGGCAGTGGTGGTGGACGCGGGCGACCTGAACCGCATCGGCGCGGCGAATCGGGCAACGGTTGAGGCGGCACCCGTGCTCATGGACATCGACCACCACGTGACCGGTGGGGAGTTCGGGCACGTACGCCTTCTGGACGCCACCGCTGCCGCCACCGCCGAGATCGTCTACGACCTTCTTCTGGCGCTCGGCGTGCGCATCACGCCTCCGCTCGCGGAGAACCTCCTGTGCGCGCTGCTCACCGATACCGGCTCGTTCCGGTTCATGAATGTGACCCCGCGTACGTTCGCCCTGGCCGGCGGGCTTATGCAGATGGGAGCCTCGCCGGCGCCTATCGCCGAGCGCGTCTTTGACAACCGCTCCTTCGCCGCGCAGAAGCTCCTCGGGCGCGCTCTGGAGTCGCTCCGGCGAAACGCGGACGGCTCCGTGGCCTGGGCGCACGTGACGCAGGCCGATTTCCGCGAGTTCGGCGGCACCGATGAGGATACCGAAGGGATCGTGAACGCTGTCCGTGCCGTTCGCGGCACCCGGGCGGCCCTCTTCCTGCGCGAGATGCCCAATGGCAAACTCCGGGTGTCGCTGCGCGCCCAGGACCCGTTCGATGTGGCCGCGGTTGCGGCGGTCTTCGGCGGCGGTGGGCACCGTCTGGCGGCGGGCTGCACCCTGGAAGGGCCGCTCGCCGAGGCGGAGGCGCGTCTGGTCGCCGAAGTGGAGAGGCAGATGGCAGCAGGGGAGCGTCCGTGAATGGCCTGCTGAACGTCAACAAACCCGCGGGGATGACGAGTCACGATGTGGTGGCGAAGGTGCGTCGGGCGCTGAAGACCAAGCGGGTAGGGCACGCCGGGACACTGGACCCGGACGCCATGGGAGTGCTGGTGGTGGCCGTGGGCAGTGCCACGCGCCTGCTGCCACACCTGCCGCTGGAACCCAAAGTATACGTCGCGCGCGTGGTCTTCGGCGTTGCTACCGACACCGAGGACGCCAGCGGCCGCGAGACCGAGCGCGCCGACGCCTCCGGACTGCGTGAGGCGGACATCGCCGCCGCCCTCCCCGCCTTCCTCGGCGAGATCGCCCAGATTCCGCCCATGGTCTCCGCAGTCCACCATGAGGGACGACGCCTGTACGAACTGGCACGCCAGGGCGTCACCGTCGAGCGACAGCCGCGCACCGTCCGCATCCACTCCCTCGACCTCTCCGGGTTTGTATCCGGGGTGACTGCGGAAGCCACACTGGCCGTGACCTGCGGCGGCGGCACCTACATCCGCACCCTCTGCAAGGATATCGGCAAAGCGCTCGGGCTGCCCGCGCACATGAAGACGCTGGTCCGGGAAGCGGTCGGTCCGTTCCGCCGTGCCGAAGCCGTTCCTCTGGATAGACTGGAGGCGCCGGATGCCGCGAACGCACTAATTCCCGCGGAGCGCTGCCTGGGGCTTCCCCTCCTGGCGGTGACGGAAGGCGAGGCGCGCCGCATCCTGCAGGGGCAGCCGGTCGAGCGTCCCGCGCAGGAGGCCGGCGTGACCGACGGCGGCGAAGTGGCCCTGCTCTACCACGAGCGGCTCCTGGCGCTGGCGCGTCGTGATGAGGGGGCGGGGGTCTACCGACCCTTCAAAGTCTTCGGGGAGGCTGTCTCGCCGCAGGGCGCGAACGAAGAGTAAATGACGCTGCAGCACACCCGACTGGAAGAACTGCCCGACACGGGCGGAACGCCGCCGCTGGCCATCGCGGTCGGTGTCTTCGACGGCGTACACCGGGGGCACCAGGCCCTCCTCGCCGCCGCGCGCCGGGAAGCCCCCCGCGTCGGCGCCGTGCCCGCCGCGCTCACCTTCCACCCGCACCCCATGGCCCTGCTCACGCCGGACCGCGCCCCACGCCTTCTGTGTACGCTGGAAGAGCGGGTCGCGCTGCTCCGCGAGCACGGCGCGGAGGTAGTGGTCGTGGCGCGCTTCGACGAGGAGTTCGCCGCGCAGGCGCCAGAGGCGTTCATAGAAGGGGTGCTCGTGCGACGGCTCTCCGCCCGTGCGCTCGTGATCGGCGATGACTTCCGCTACGGGAAGGGAAGGGAAGGGGACGCGGCGGCGCTCACCGCGGCGGGGGCGCGCTATGGGTTCGATGTCCTGCGCATCCCGCACGTCCTGGTGGAGGGCGTTCCCGCGCGCTCCAGCATCATCCGGCAGCACGTAGGGGAGGGGCAGGTCGAGGCGGCGGCGGCGCTCCTGGGACGCCCGTTTCGCATCAGCGGGGAAGTGACCCGGGGGAAGCAGCTTGGCCGTACCATCGGGTACCCCACGGCGAACGTCTCTCCCAGCCCCGAGGTGCTGATTCCTGGGCCTGGCGTTTACGCCGGGAGGGCCTACCGACCTGTTGACGGCTCCTGGCACAGGGCCGCCATCAGCGTGGGCACCAATCCCACTGTCGCTGAGGATGCGCCGACCACGGTGGAAGCCTTCCTGATGGACAACTTCCGCGACGACCTGTACGGAGAGCATCTGACGGTCGAACTTACCCACTACCTGCGCGGTATGGAGAAGTTCGCGTCTCTGGACGCCCTGATTGCCCAGATGGACGACGATGTGGCGCGGACGGCGCAGGTAGTCCCCCGGCCCTAACGCGCTCGCTAGCGCACCTCCAGAGCCCCGCCCGAGAAGCGCGGGGGGACACTCTCCTCCCAGACGGCCTCTACTGACTCGACGTGGGCTGTCGAGGGGCCCTGGCCCAGCTCCGCCAGGAGGCGCTCAAGCGGCGAACGATCCGCCGCCTCCGCCTGCACCTCCACCGAGCCGTCCGTCTGGTTGCGCACGTAGCCGCCGGTCAGCCCGAGGGGGTGGGCCGCATGGTGCGCCCAGTAGCGGTAGCCAACCCCCTGCACCCTGCCCCGGACGACCGCAGTCAGGCGCACGACGGCGGTCGAAGTGGTTTGTGTGGTCATGATATTAGTCGTAGCTGCGGGCGCCGGTCAGCAGGTCATAGCGGAACGTCTGGTCGCTCTTCACCGGCTTGCCGTCCTTGAGTGCCGGGTTCCACTTCCACTGCTTCAACGCATCGACAATCGCAGCGTCCATCTCTTTGATGCCGGTGGATTCCTTCATCTCCACCCGCGTCTTGCCGTCCGCCTCAATGGTCACTTTTACCTTCACCGCGGTCTTCTTTAGCGGCTTGTTCTCTGAGAAGATCGGGATCATGGGGCGGATCAGGAGCGTCGGCTCAGCGGCCCGGCTCTCCTTGCTGGCCGTAGCGTCCTCAGCGGCGGCGGGCGGCGTCTGCGCCGTCACCTTGAGCATCTGGTCGCCAACCTGAATCTTCTCGGCGACATCCTGCCCTTCGGTGACCTGACCGAACACGGTGTACTTGCCGTCGAGGAACGACGCCGGCTTCTCGATCACCACGTAGAACTGGGACCCAGCAGAGTTCGGCTGCGGCGTCTTCGCCATCGCAACGGCGCCCCGCCCGTGCTTGAGCTTCTTGTTCCGCTCGTCGGGGATGGTGTAGCCCGGGCCGCCACTGCCGTCGCCGTTAGGATCGCCGCCCTGAATCACGAACCCGGGCTCGACGCGGTGGAACTTCAGCCCGTCGTAAAAGCCCTTGCCGATCAGATCCAGGAAGTTCTTCACCGTCACCGGCGCTTCCTCGGGATACAACTCCATCTTGATCGTGCCCTTCGGAGTCTCGATGGTCACGATCGGTCGCTTCAACTCGGGGTTTACGGTGACGGACGAAGGCGCGGCGGGTGCGGCAGCAGCGCCTGGCTTTGCCGGCGGCGGTTGCTGCTGCTGGGCCAGCGCGCGGCCCGCGAAGCTGCCGCCGGCCGTCAGGGTCAGCACGGCGAGCGCCGCCATCGTGGCGGCGCTCCCCCCGGGGAACATAAGGCTGCTGCTGCGCTGCTTCTGCTGCATGGAAGGACGCACTCCTTACTTGGGCGTCTGCACGGTGACCTTGAGCATGCGGTCACCGACCTGGATCTTCTCGGCGATATCCTGCCCCGTGATGACCTGCCCGAAGATGGTGTACTTATTGACGCCGTCCGGCTCCTTCTCGTCCAGGTGCGGCGCCGTCTTTCCAATCACGATGTAGAACTGCGACCCGGCGGTGTCCCGCCCCGCGTTCGCCATCGCCACCGCTCCCCGGTGGTGCTTGAGCTGCTTATTGGCCTCGTTCTTGATGCTGTAGCCCGGCCCACCGGAGCCTAGACCGGGGTCGCCCGGCTTGGCATTCTTGCTCTTGGGGTCGCCGCCCTGAATCACGAAGTTCGGCTCGACCCGGTGGAACATCAGGCCGTCGTAGAAGCCCTTGTTGGCGAGCTTCACAAAGTTCTCCACCGTCTTGGGCGCTTCTTCGGGGAAGAGCTTGATCCGGATGTCCCCCTTGTTGGTCTTGATCGTCACGATGGGGTGCTTGACGTTCGCAGTGGCGGCCGCCGGCGGCGATCCCTGCGCACGGACCGGGGAGGGGAAGAACGTGACCAGGGCGGTGGCGGGCACCGCGGCCAGCAGCGCCATCGCCGCCGCCCACGCGTTCTTGCCCCGGCTGCGTCGCGTGTCTATCTTCACGGGAAGTCTCTCCTGCCAGAAAGGTCGCGGGCGGCGCCCTCCGTCTGGAAGGAAGCGCCCGCCGCCCTCATTGTAGGGGGCACCGCCGCCCGCGTCAAGCCGCGGGCGGCGGCGAGGCGACCGGGGACTACGGGGCGCCCGCGCCCTCGGCCGTCGGAAGGTTCTCGATCTCCTCCGGCTTGGGCCACTTCAGCGACGCCAGGATGGAGCCCACCAGGGCCGTCGCGATCACGCCAAGCGAGACTGCCGTCGGCATCTTGTACACGTCCACCAGCAGCAGCTTGGTCCCGACGAACAGCAGAATCACCGCCAGACCATAGTGCAGATGATGGAACTTCTGCATCGTCCCGGCCAGAGCGAAGTACAGGGACCGCAGTCCCAGGATGGCGAAGACGTTCGCGGTGTAGACCAGGAACGGGTCCTGCGTCACCGCGAGGATAGCGGGAATAGAGTCCACCGCGAACACGATGTCGCTGGCCTCCACCATAACCAGCGCCGCCAGGAGCGGGGTAGCGAACAATCGCCCCGCCGCGTTCCGCACCAGGAAGCGATCCCCCTGGAAGGTGGGGGTAATGGGAAGGAAGCGGCGGAACACGCGGAGGATAGGGTTCGTCTCCGGGTGCACCTCCTTCTCCTTTTCAAAGACCAGGCGCAGACCCGTGACCACCAGCAGACCGCCGAAGACGTACATCATCCAGTGGAACTTGGTAATCAGCGCGACGCCCGCGAAGATGAAGATCGCGCGGAAGACAAGCGCCCCCAGAATGCCCCAGAAGAGCACCTTGCGCTGATACGCAGGTGGGACCCCCAGGGCGCTGAAGATCAGCAGGAAGACGAAAAGGTTGTCGATACTGAGCGACTTCTCAATCAGGAAGCCGGTCAGGAATGCCAGGGCGTCTTCTGGGCCCCGGAAGTACCAGAGGCCCAGGTTGAAGATACCCGCCAGCCCGATCCAGAACGCGCTCCAGAGCATCGCCTCGCGGAAGGTCATCTCACCGCTCTTGCGGTGGAGAACCCCAAGGTCAAGCCCGAGCATCACCAGGACGAAAAGATTAAAGCCGAGCCACGGCAGGATAGATTCCACAGCGACAAGCCCCTTCTCCGGCGCGGAGTAAGGGACAAGAGGAGCGAGGAAAAACAAAAAGACCCTCGATCCGCCTGCCCGTTACGTGCCGGACTGCGAATCGAAGGTCTCGCGCAAAATGCAGGCGGGCCGGGAGGTTGGCCCGTACAAGCCACCGCCTCCGTCATGACGACCCGCCGCTCCCTGAATCGCGCAGAAGCGCACGAAAGTCAGGAACGGCTACTCCCCTCCGTTACGGTACATGATATCGTACGTTGCCACTGTTTACCCGTTTCGCGGTGTAACCTATACGCCGCGAGGCGTTTGCCGAGGAACTTTGCGCGGAAATTCACAATAACAAGGGCGGTGCCACGCAGGCACCGGCTACTAACGGACTCACGAAAAGACATGCCCTCCTCGTCCTCCGACCGCATTGACTTCTGGGACCCCGAGATTACCTACGTCGTCGGACATCAGCGGCCCGACGCCGACGCCATCGCATCCGCACTGGGCTATGCCTGGTTACTCACCGCCAGCGGATATGACAAAGTTCGGGCAGGCCGCGCTGGCCACTATGGCGAGCAGACCCGGTTCGCCCTGGAGCGATTTCAGGTAAGCCCCCCCGCGCTCCTGACCGGTATCGCTCCGATGTTTGGCCACATCGCCCAACCCCAGGCGGTAGTGCTGCCCGACGCCCCCCTGTCGGCCGCCATGGCGCGGCTGGCGGCGGGCGAGCAGGTGATTCCTGTAGTCGACGCGGACCGCCGCGCCGCCGGGGTGGTGACGCCGCTGGGCTTGGCCCGCGCCTTCTCCCGTACGGTCAGCGACGAGGAGCGGGGGCGCGCCCCCACCTGTCGCGAGATTAGCGAGTCGATACCAACCTTCCGCGAGAGAGACCGGGTCAGTGACCATCGTGCGGCTCTGCTGCGCGTGGAGGAGAACCACTTCCTGGTGGTGGACGCGGACGGCTATTACGTGGGTATCGCCACGCAGCGGAGCATCTTGCAGCCGCCGCGCGCGAAACTCATTCTGGTGGATCATAACGAGCTATCGCAGGCCGTAGCTGGCGCGGACGAAGCCCAGATCGTGGGGGTGTTGGACCACCACCGCCTTGGCAATCCGCCAACCGCGGAGCCGATCCCATTCGTGGTGGACCCCGTGGGCAGCACGTCGACACTGGTGGCGGAGCGATGCCGTGACCGTGCCCTGAACCCGCCACGCGGCATCGCCGGGATGCTGCTTTCCGGAATCCTCTCCGACACGCTGGTGTTCCGCTCGCCCACTGCGGGCGCCCGGGACCGCGCGGCGGCGGCCTGGCTGGCACACATCTGCGGCGTCGAGATCGGGCGGTTCGGAGAAGAGCTGTTGCACGCCTCGCCGGGCTTGGGGGCGCGTACCGTGGTGGAGATACTGGACGGCGACCGCAAGACCTACGACATGTCCGGCCTGGCCATCAGCATCGGTCAGGTGGAGGTCACCGGCATGCAGGAGCTTCCCCAGCGTGCCGAGGAGCTTGTGGCGGAGATGGCGCTACGCCAGGCACGGGAGGGGCTGGCAATGATCTGCCTGATGGTGACGGACGTGGTCACCGGCCGTAGCCGGATGCTCTGCCAGGGCAACAACCGCCTCCTGGCGGCGCTCCCCTTCGCGCGCCTGTCCGATGTCGAGTTCGACCTCGGTGACATCGTATCCCGCAAAAAGCAGCTCGTTCCCACGCTCTATACCGTCGCTGAAGGGGTGGGCTGAAGCGCGGGTCCTACACCCGGGATTCCAATACGCTTAACTTTTGGCGTGAGTCTGTGGTTCTCCGCTCCGGTGCGGGCGAAACAAGACGGATTCGGAACAGCGAGTCCGGCGATCCGCTCCCCCCAGGCAGCCTATTCGGTCGCACCGGAGACTCTCAAGAAAGAGTTCACACAGCAGATCACGTTACGGGCTATCCGCCTGCCCCTTAACCAGGTCATAGAGACACTGGCCCGGGAGACGAAGACGACGCTGGAAGTGGATACCCCACTGCGCGCGGAGAAGGTTTTGCTCATCGTGCGGGAGCGGACCGCCGCCGAGGTGATGTTGCGCCTGGGCGAAGTCTATGCGGCGGAGTGGGTGACGGTCGGCAAACCGGAAGACAGGCGGTATCGGCTCCAGCACACGGCGGAGGCGCGGCGCTGGCTGACTTCTGGAAGGAGCAGCGCGGGCAGGCGAACCAGTTCGCACACCACAAGCAGGCGGTCCGCTACCGCAAACTGCTGGATGACTTTGTTAGGAGCCTGGACGACCCTAATGTGAACTTGCGTGAGCCCGGAGAACCAGAACGCTGATGGCAAAACTGCGGGACGAAGAGTTGGCCCGCCGTCTTGCCGACCGGCCTATGCCGCCTCACTGCTACTGGGGGCGCAGGTCGCACCCGATGGGAAAGGCGCGATTCCCGAGGTGCGCGTCGAGGATGTGGTGTCGGCAAAAAAGGCGCTTACACCGGCAGACTTGAAGGACAGGAATGGGGAGAATCTGCCCTTGGTTCGCTGGCGCTTTATAGAGCGTGTAGCAGATGCCTGTGGTCTGAATCTGGTCGCGGACCATTACACCGTCTCCGAGCTTCTGGAAAGCGGGGAAGGTGGGAATAGTACCCTGGAATCCCTTCTGAGTACCGCCGCAAAGAGCTACCACAGTGTCTTTCGGCTGGAGGACAATTATTTGCTGGCGCGGCGCGTCTCGTGGCCCGAAGACTCCGTAGGCGAACCGCCCTATCCCCTCGCTGAGCAGTGGATCGCGACGAAGGAAAAGAAACAGCCGCTTGCGTGGGAGGAATGGGTAGACCTCGCGGCTTTGAAGCGGGAGCACGTAGCGGTCGTCGGGGCCTACGATGACGGGGCAGTTCACTTCAAGAGGGAATTAGAGTTCCTGCGCGAATTCGTGCCGGGGGGACAGGCCTTTATTGCGGGATTTGGCTCCCTGAAGGACACGCAGAAAAAGGCGCTGATCTCCGCGGAGGGCATTGCCGTCTCCGAACTGCCTGGTGAGTTGCGTACACGACTGTATCAGGCGGCGCGGGGCGTACCCAAAGCGCCTGACGACCTATCGCAACTGCGCCTCTGTCTGTCCTCGCTTGTGCCAGCACGAGCCGGACGTCCCCCGAACATGCCGGACCCGGAAAACTGCTACCTCATCCTCATGGTTCCGAAAGCCGGTTTTGCCGGCTTGTACACGGCGTCCCCGATACCCGTTGTCTCGCCGGGCTCGGCGGTGCCTGCGGTCGCACAGCAATAGCTGCACCTTGATAGATGACGGCCAGGCGGAATTTCCGCCTGGCCGTCATCTATCAAGGTGTCCGGTGTTGGCGCTGGTCGTTACGTGGCGGGCGGCGGCACGGCTGGCTTTGTCTCACCGGTCGGCTTGGCAGGGTCGGCGGGTTTGCCTTCGGCGGGCTTCGCCTCGCCTTCGGTCGCTGGCTTCTCGTCCGGTTTCGCCTCCGCGCCGCCGCCGCCCGCGGGCGTGACGACGCGGCCCGACGGAGTACCCGCAGCGGGGGCTGTCGAGGCGACACCGAAGCCGCCGCTGATGCGGCTTTTGCCCACGCGCTCGCATGCTTCCGCAATCAAACGGTCCACCGCCCGCTCGGGCATCCGGCCGCCGATCTCGATCGCGTTGGCGTGAAACCGGTAGCCATCCACATCCCAGTACCCCTGGCAGCGCAGGCGGTCCCCGGGGCGGATATCTTCCAGAGTCGCCGCCTTGTCGCCGCGCTTCATGCGCGTCGCGATCCCCACCTGGATCGTGGCGAACTCCCGGCTCTCCGTCACCACCGAAATGGTCTTATCTGCGAGCAGCGGCGCGTCGCTAGCGACCATCAGGAATGAGCGCTGCACGGGCTTGAACTCGGGCCGCGCCGCCGCCGCTGTTGTCGCTGGCTTCTTCTCTGCCCGCGTCGTCTTCGGCGCCGGCTTCTGCTTCTTCTCTTTGACCGTTACGCCGGTCGTACCCTGGGCGGAGGCGGACGGCAGGGGAGCGGCGAGCGCGGCCGACGACGCCATCATCAGAACGGCCACGGCGAAGCGAGAGGGAAGGGCGGGAAGACGGGGCAGGGATCGTTGTCGCATTACTGCCTCCTGAACGGGCAAGGTCGTTTCATTACGTCACGATTGTCGGCATCTTATCCCGTTCTGTGGAGAGCGGTCGCTTCAGGGACGACGGCTCCTTGCCATGCGCAGCCGGCCCCGGAGGATTGTCCCGGTAAGAAATCCACCAAAAACAGCGACAGTGGTGACCAAACCGGGCTCTGGCACCGCCGTCACAGTCAGCGGCGGGGTCGAAACAGGGGGTGGGCCAGGTTGGTTCACCCACTCGCCCACGCCGCCGCCGGACTCGCCGGTCGCTCCACCTCCAGCGCCCGGTGCCGCGGAGGCCCCCCCGCTCGGGAACAGCGGCGGTGTCCAGGAAAGCGTTCCCGGCGCCGGGGACAGAGCGGGCGTGGAATACGTCGGGCTGCCCGGTATCGGACTCTGGGCATACGCGTCGATTTGGCTGCCCGTCTCCCCGCCACCCGGAGACGGGGTCCGCGCGGTGCGAACCACCTGGGGCGATAGAGGACTGGTACCGGAAGGGGGCGCGCTCGCCGGGGGAGCAGCGGCGCTGCTCCCACCGTCGCCGCTGCTGCCAAACATCAGGACGGCGGCGGCCCCGCCCGCGCCCGCCAGGGCGAGCAGGGCGGTCTGCTCAGAGCGCGAAGAGCGGTCATCGGAAGCTTCGGTGAACAGAACGGTCGTGCCCGAAGACGTGACCATAAACGAAGAAGACGAAGGATCAGGGCCGGCCGCGAGCGCGGCGCCAGGGAGCGCCAGAGCCGCGACTCCCGCAAGGACGGCGCTCGTGGCCGCCCGCGTTGCTGTATTCATGACGGTGCTTTCGCGCGTCACGTGCGGGAAACAACGGAGGGGCGGCACGTGATGTAAGGGAGATACGCACGGGAGAGCCCGCGCTGCTTTCCTTTACCCGTGGGTGCTGGTACTTACACCTGTCTGTGCCCTTTCTCGTGAAAAGGTTTATAAATTTCATCTGGGAGGAGAGACCTGCGGCAGCGGCGCATTCTGAGGCATGTCTTTGATTCTGAACCAGGGGCTTCCTGACAGATGGCGCGCCGGTATGGCGTGGTGCGCCGCACCGCGCGACAATGAGGGCGCGCGCTGCTTCCTCCGCCGGTCATTCACACTCGAAAGCGTCCCGGAGTCCGTGCGCGTGTTCGTGACGGCCGACAGTCGGTACCGGCTTTACGTGAACGGCGCACCCGTGGGACGCGGGCCGCTCAAAGGAACGCTGATTCACTACTTCTGCGAGGAGTACGAAATCGCGCCGCTGCTGCGGGCGGGCCGGAATGTGCTCGCGGCGGACGTAATCTGGTTCGGCCACCAGATGCCGCTCTCCGAGGAGCACAGTGGCTTCGCGGGCTTCCTGCTCCAGGGGCCGGAAGAGCTGGGCATCGACACCCCCGGGGAGTGGAAGGCGTACGCGGACACGTCCACTACCTGGGACCGGACACCCTACACCAGCAACGCCCACATCTTCCTCGCGGGCATGGAGGCGGTGGACGGCGCGCGGTTCCCGATCGGTTGGCAGGCCCGGGATTTCGACGACAGCGAGTGGCCCGCCGCCGTGTTCGCCGCGCCCATCAACGCACCGGGCGGTGACGCCGACGCCGGTCTGATCTGGTCGCTCCGCCCCCGCGAGATACCCGCCCTGGTTGAGGAGCCGCGCCGCTTCGTCCGTACCCTGGAGAACATGGCCCCCGCTCCGGAACACCGCTTTGGCGAGACGCCGACCGGGTGGAGCCTCGCGCCGGGCCAGAGTGGCGAGATCGTGCTGGACGCCGGGGAGTTGACCACCGCCTATCCGGTTCTGGAGTTCGCAGGTGGGCAGGGGCGCACGGTCGAGATCGTGTACGGCGAGTGTCTGCTGCAGCGGAATCCGGAGAAGCCGGACGACGGTCAACCCTACCGCTGGGGCGGCGGGGGACGACTGCTTAAGGGGGTGCGCGATGACCTGGCGGGCGGCGCCGCCGTGGTCCACGGCTACCAGGACACGGTGACCCTGCCCGGTGGCGACTTCACGTACGAGCCGCACCACTGGCGGACCTTTTGGTTCCTCAAGATTGTGGTCGGGCCGGGGGACGCGGAGTTCAGGCTGCGGGACGCCTCGTTCCGCTTTACCACGTACCCCCAGGAGTGCCGGGCGTCGTTCGACGCGCCCGCCGAGCCGGACCTGCCACGCATCTGGGAGGTCTGCTGGCGCACGCTGCAGCTCTGCTCCCACGAGACCTATGAGGACTGCCCCGGCTACGAACAGCTCAACTACCTGCTCGACGCCCGCAACGAGGCGCTGCTCTCCCTGACCATGGCGGGGGAGACGGACCTGCCGCGGCGGACCATCCGCCTGTTCCGCGACACACTCCGCACGGACGGAATGCTCTCCAGCCGTACCCCCTCCCAGAAACGGCAGACCATCCCCATCTTTGCCCTGTGGTGGGTGCGGATGCTGCTGGACTACTGGGACTGGGTGGGGGAGAGGGACCGGGACTTTGTGTGCGCCTGCCTCTACGCCGTGGATGGCGTGCTGGGCTACTTCCGCGCCCGCTTGCGCCCCGACGGCTTCGTTGGCGAACTTCCCTACTGGAACCCCATTGGCGGCGAGGGCGCCCCCGGGACCGATCTGGACCCGGCCATCAAGGCAGGAGGCTCCACCTACGTTACCGCGCTCTACCTGACCGCTCTCAACGACGCCCTGCGTCTGCATCGGGAAGCGGGCGGCAATGCGGAAGACGCGTCGCGGTGGGAGGCCACCCGGCGCCGCCTGGCTACCGCCGTCCGCTCGGCCTTCTCGCGCGAGCGCGGCGTCTTCGTGGAGCGGCTGTCGCACCCCGCCGAGCCCGTGAGCCAGCACACGCAGGCTGCCGCAATCCTCTCCGGCGCGGCGACCCGCCCGCAGGTGAAACAGGTCGTGAAGGCGCTGGAGGCGGGCGTCCCTGTGGCGCGGATGACCCGTCAGCAGGGGCTCCCGTTCGCCGAGGCCATGCGCGCCGCCGGGCGCTACGATCTGGTGCTGGCGCAGCACCTGCCGGAGTACCGCAGGCAGCTCGACCTGCACCTGACGACCTGCCTGGAGGGGGGCGAGCGCGGCCGCTCGGATTGCCACGCCTGGAGCGCCTGGCTGCCCGCGGAACTGCTGCGCTCCGTGCTCGGTGTCCGACCGGCGCTGCCCGGCTTCGCCGCCATCGAGATCGCCCCGGCGGTTGTCCTGCCCGAGGCGTCCGGCGTTGTGCCGACGCCCGCCGGGGAGGTGCGCGTTTCCTGGCGTCAGGACGGCCGAAGCGTCTTGCTCGAAGCCGACGCTCCGGAGGGCGTACCGGTGCATGTCCGCCTGCCGGACGGGACCTCGCACACCTTCGCCCGCGGTGGGCGCGGGCTGAAGGCGGAGGGGCTGCTGCGGTGAGGGCCGGCGACGGCCCCCACTGGCCGGATTCCCGGTTCACAGTGGCCGAGGAGCTGCACCGAGACGACTTCGCCAGCGGCGAGCTGCGGAACTGGACCGCAGAGCAGGAGAAGGAAGGCGTCGTCGAAGTGCGGCGGGGCAAACTAGTGGTCGATGTCCCCGGCGGCTGTACCGTCTGGTTCCGCCCGGAGCTAAAGGGACCGCTGATGATCGAGTATGACGCTACGGTCGTGGAGCGCGGCGGTGCCAACGACCGCGTCAGTGACCTGAACTGCTTCTGGATGGCGCACGACCCGCGCCGCGCTCAGAAGCCCGTGCCGGATGCCCGCCGCAGCGGCAAGTTCGCCGACTACGACGACCTGAAGACCTACTACGTGGGCCTTGGCGGGAATGCCAACACCACCACCCGCTTCCGCCGCTACGTCGGCGAGCCGGGCAACCGGCCGCTATTGCCAGAACACGATCTCACCACGCCGGAGTATCTGATTCGCCCCAACCTCCGCCAGCGGGTCCGGCTCGTCGCCTGCGGGCGCCTCATCCAGTTCTACCGCGACGAAGCTCGCGTCTTCGAGTTGAATGACCCGGAGCCGTATACCCGGGGATGGTTCGGCTTCCGAACCGTTACCAGTCACCTGGAGTTCGCGCGCTTCCGCGTGTTTCGCCTGAATCCCGCCTGACCCGGCGGTAACTCCCCGCGCGCTCCCCGGCTCTTGAGGCTGGACCAAGGTTCACGCGAAGAAAGGAGAGAGCAGGCAAATGGGAGCATTGACCGGGAAAATCGCAGTGGTGGCGGGGGCGACGCGCGGCGCGGGCCGCGGCATCGCTACCGAACTCGGGGCGGCGGGCGCAACGGTGTACTGCACGGGGCGCAGTGTGCGCGGCAACCCGTCACCCATCGGGCGGCCGGAGACGATCGAGGAGACGGCGGAGATCGTGAGCGCGCACGGCGGCATCGGCATCCCCGTGCGCTGCGACCACACTGAGTCGGAGCAGGTCGCCGCGCTCTTCGCGCGGGTCGCTGCGGAGCAGGACGGGCGCCTCGACATCCTCGTCAACGACGTGTGGGGCGGCGAGACCCTGACGGAGTGGAAGCCGTTCTGGGAGCAGGACCTGGAGAAGGGGCTGTTCCTGCTGCGTCAGGCCATCCACTCGCATATCATCACGGCGCGCCACGCGCTCCCGATGATGATGGCCCGCGGCACGGGGCTCCACATCGAAGTGACCGATGGGGACGGCTACCACTACCGCGGCGCGTTCTTCTATGACCTCGTGAAGGTGAGCGTGATCCGCATCGCGGAGAACCTGGCGCACGACCTGAAGACGCACGGGCACGACGGCATTACGGCTTTCGCCCTCACCCCGGGCTACCTGCGCTCCGAGGAGATGCTGGCGTTCAAGGGGGTGACCGAAGCGAACTGGCGCGACGCCGCGAAGGACGACCCGCACTTCGGCGAGTCGGAAACGCCGCGCTACATCGGCCGGGCGGTCGTGGCGCTGGCGACGGACCCGAACGTCCACGAAAAGGCGGGGAAGGCGCTCGCGACCTGGCACCTCCACAAGGAGTACGGCTTCACCGACGTGGATGACCGCGAACCCTACTGGCCCAACGCCCTGGCCGCCTACGGCGACACACCGTTGCCGTCGTAAACGCCCTCCCGGGCGCGGCCACCTGTCAGGGCCGCGCCCGGGAGGGCGTCGCTGTCAGCGTCCGCGCTGCTGCTGCTGCTGCGCGAGGAGCAGCGCGCGGCGGTGGCGGTACGCCGACTCCGCCTCCTCGTAGGCGACTGCCTTGCGGTAGGTGTCCACCGCCATGAAAATCGAGATGAGGAGGAACAGGACACCGAACATCGGAAAGACCAGGAATGCTCCGCCGATGGCGCCGCCCCCGATTATTTGCATGGCGACTCTCGCGATGCCCAGCGCTATGACCATCCAGACGGTGCCGAACCCGAGCAACACGAGGCCCATGCCGATCGCGACGCCCTTGCTGGGGACGGAGCGGGTCCCATACCGCCCCGAGAGCATGTAGCGTTCGCGCCCGCGGTCCCACTCGCGGTCCAGCATCGCGATCTCGTTCTGCTGGCGGAGCGCGTTGAAGCGGAGCGCGTTGAACTGGTAGTCGGCCGCCGCGCCCCCGGCCGGCATCGCCGCCGCCGCTGCGTCCAGCACCGCCTGCTTGGCGCGGGCGAACTCGGTCTCGCTCAGCGTGCCGCTCCGTCGCTGTTATTCCAGTCTCTCCAACTCTTCCGAAATGCTCATTTTTCGCACATTCTCCTGCATATCTGGACGCCCCGGCCCTGTTATTGGTTGCAGGGAGCCGGGTGGTACAATGGCGCTGGATTGAGGGGCCAGGGAGCGACACCGCGCGTGTGGATTTTTCCTGTTCCGGGTACTTCCCTATCGCCCGAGTGCCCCCAGGAGGCAGCGAACCAGATGTCCGCCCGACCGGAGCCGTTTGTCACCGTGGAGCAGTACCTGGCGCTGGACCGGGAGTCAGAGGAGAAGCACGAGTACCTCTCCGGCCAGGTCTACGCGATGGCGGGCGGTACCCCCGAGCATAACGCGATCGGCGCCAATCTGATTGCCGAATTCATTCGCCAGTTGAAGGGACGCCTCTGCATGACGTACTCCAGTGACCAGCGGGTGCGGGGCGCGGAAACGGGCCTGTACACGTATCCGGATGTCACCGTGGTTTGCGGGGAGCCGACGTTCGAGGGCGACACGCTGCTGAACCCGACGCTGGTCGTGGAGGTGCCGTCGCCGTCCTCGGAGGGCTACGACCGGGGCGAGAAGTTCGCCCACTACCGGCGCCTCGAAGCGCTCCGGGAGGTGGTGTTCGTGGCGCAGGACCGGGTGCGCGTCGAGCGATACGTCCGGCAGGGGGCGCGGTGGATTCTGGAATCCGAGGGAGACGGCCGGGATGTCGTTCTGCCCCTGGAGGCCATCGGCTGTGAGTTGAGTCTGGCCGAGGTTTACGACAAGATTTCCCTTTGAGATGAGCGAGATACAGGCGGATACGGACGAGGAGATGGAGAGGGTAGAGGAGGACGCGACATCCTCTGCCGCCGCTGCGGGGCGAACATCGCTGCGGCGGCGCGGGCGACGGCCGGCGGATGCCACCGAACGCAAGGCGCGGGTGCAGCAGGCGCTAGACGACCTCAGGAGCGCCCGTGTCCCTTTTAGTATGGCGGATGTCGCCGAGCGGGCGGGAGTCTCACGCGCGACCCTGTACCGGGATGCGGACCTGCGTCTGCTAATCGGTTCGCAGGGCGACGGCCCGGTGAATAGACCGGTAGACGCCAGTCGGTATGATAAACTCTCCCGGGAAGTCGCCGACCTGTCTGAGGAGCGTAAGCGGCTCCGCCGCGAACTGCGGCGGGCCGAAGCCCGGGTCCGCGCCGCCGAAAAGCGCGTGGCGGAACTGGCGGACGAGGCGGTGGACCACGAGCGAGCGCGCCGGGTCGCGGAGGCGGCGGCGCGTAGCGGAGATGCGGAAAAGATCCGCTCCGAGGCGTACGCCGAAGGGTTCAATGCGGGCGTTCGCGCGGCCCTCGGGTCGCGCGGTGGCGGGGGCGCTGCGGGCGGGCCCGCCGGACGGGCGGCGGGAGCGGGCGGGGCTGCCAGTGCGAACCTGATTGCCGCCGCCGCGCGGCTGCCGCGGCCTGCCCTCCAGGTGGCTCGTCGGAAACTGGCACGGGTATTGCACCCGGACCTATTCGCGAAGGACGATCCCGCGACCGCCCTGCTGGCCACGGAACTGCTCAAGCAGATAAATAACCTGGCTGGCGGTGGCAGCGGGGGGTAGACCCGGCCGCGAGGGACGGGGTACGGTTAATGTCTTGACTGCGTAAAGCTTTATCGCTTACACTGTGGGCATGGTCGCCCAAGTCGTCTCCTGCCCATTCTGTCATCAGCGCGATCCCATCGTCCCGCACGGGCGCAATCGCGGCGGCACGGC
>Ga0065721_10004935_pt1 | contig 18240 bp, 12 predicted proteins | sample Mesricmetagenome_FD_59108 | JGI IMG/M metagenome (GOLD analysis project Ga0065721, IMG submission 59108) | Mesophilic microbial community from rice straw/compost enrichment Sample: eDNA_1 v2 (version 2) | ecosystem: Engineered > Solid waste > Grass > Composting > Bioreactor | place: USA: Davis... | reverse complement strand
CCTCGGCCTTGGCGAGGTCGCCGCCGGTTTCGACGAGCGCCTTTTTGCAGTCCATCATCCCCGCGTTGGTCTTTTCGCGGAGTTCCTTGACGAGAGAAGAAGAAATTTCGGGCATTTTAAATAGGAAGATCCGTCCGATCGGACCGATCCGACTGATCAGTTGTTATTCGGCAACCGCTTCGAGGTCGCTGGATTCCGCCTTGCCACGGACCCCCTGGGCCTGGACGATGGCGTCCACGAGCTTCTGCAGGATGACGCGGATGGAGCGGATGGCGTCGTCGTTGCCGGCGATCGGGTAGTCGATCAGCTCGGGGTCGCTGTTGGTGTCGACGATGGCCACAATCGGGATCTTCAGGCGGGAAGCCTCGGCCACGGCGATCTGCTCGCGCGGGGTGTCGATGACCACCAGGGCGTCCGGGAGCTTGTCCATGTTCAGGACCCCCTCGAGGTTGCGGTGCAGCTTGGCGGCCTCACGGCGAAGCGAGGCGGCCTCGGCCTTGTTGAGCTTGGCGAACGCGGCGGTCTTTTCCATCTCCTGGAACTCGCGCAGACGGGCCACGCTGCGGCGGATGGTCTGAAGATTGGTGAGCGTTCCGCCCAGCCAGCGCTGGTTCACCCAGAACTGGCCGGTGGCCTGCGCCGCTTCCTTGACGGCCTCCTGGGCCTGCTTCTTGGTTCCCACGAACAGGATTTTTCCACCACCCTTCACCAGATCGCCAAGGAAGGCGGACGCCTTGGCGAGCTGATCAACGGTGATCGAGAGATCGATGATGTAGATGGAGTTTTTTTCTTCGAGGATGAAATCCTTCATTTTCGGATTCCATCGCTTGGTCTGGTGTCCGTAATGGACCCCGGCTTCCAGGAGTTCGGTCATAATTTCGACGTTAGGAGAAGGCATGGTAGTGGTTTAGCCGCAGATGGCCCCGGAGGAAAAGAGGGAAACGCAAATTTCCCCATTCATCCGGCGGCCCCTGCGGCCGTTTGGGATTTAGCTGGCTGCTTGGTGCGGTTCGGGTTCCGTCTGGAAGGAGTCGGCGACCTGGACAATCTCGACTTCGCGGTTCTTCGGGAACCCGGTGCCCGCGGGAATGAGATGGCCCATGATCACGTTTTCCTTGAAGCCACGCAGGCGGTCCACCTTGCCGAGCGTGGCGGCTTCGGTGAGCACGCGCGTGGTGTCCTGGAAGGAGGCCGCGGAGATGAAGCTGTCGGTTTCGAGCGAGGCCTTGGTGATGCCGAGCAGCACCGGGGAGGCTTCGGCCGGCTTGCCGCCTTTCTCGATGACCTTTTCGTTCTCCTCCTCGAACTCCAGACGATCCACCTGGTCGCCCCAGAGCAAATTGGTGTCGCCGGGATCGGTGATCTTCACCTTGCGCAGCATCTGGCGCACGATGATCTCGATGTGCTTGTCGTTGATCTCGACGCCCTGGAGGCGGTACACCTCCTGAACTTCGTTGAGCAGGTGCTCCTGAAGTTCCTGGGGTCCGCAAACCTCGAGGATTTCGTGCGGAACGACCGGCCCTTCGGTGAGCTGCTGGCCCTTCTTCACGAAGTCGCCCTTGAACACGATGATGTGTTTGGAGAGCGGAATGAGGTGTTCCTCCTCGGCGCCGGTCTCCACGTCCTTGACGATGAGACGGCGCTTGCCGCGCACGGTGCCGCCGATGTCCACGATGCCGTCGATCTTGGCGATCTCGGCGGCGTCCTTCGGACGGCGGGCCTCGAAGAGCTCGGCCACACGCGGCAGACCGCCGGTGATGTCCTTCGTCTTCGCGATCTTGCGCGGGGTTCGGGCCAGACGGGTGCCGGCCGGCACCTTCTGGTTTTCCTTCACCTCGACGTGAGCCCCGGCGGGGATCGAGTAGCTGGCCAGCACTTCCTTGGCCTCGCCCACAATGACGATCTGCGGGTGCAGGTCCTCCTTGTGTTCGATGACGACGGTGCCCATGACGCCGGTGGTCTCGTCCACCTCCTTGCGGATGGTGACGCCCGGAATCATGTCGCGGAATTCCACCTTGCCGGCCTTTTCGGTGATGATCGGGACGTTATACGGATCCCACTGGATGAAGGTTTCGCCCTTCTTCACCGAAGCGCCGTCGGCGACGGAAATCACCGAACCGATGACAATGTTGTAGCTTTCCAGTTCGCGGCCTTCCTTGTCGTGGACGCTGACCGAACCGTTCTTGTTGAGCACGACGAAGTTCTTGTCCGTGGTTTCCACGACCTTGAGGTCGTTGAAACGGACCGTACCGTCGTTCTTGGCCTTGATGATCGGCTGCTTGAAGGTCTGGCTCGCCGTACCACCGACGTGGAAGGTACGCATGGTGAGCTGGGTTCCGGGCTCGCCGATCGACTGGGCGGCAATGATGCCGACCGCTTCGCCGAGCTTGACCGGTCCCCCGGTGGCGAGGTTGCGGCCGTAGCACTTGGCACAGATGCCCCGCTTGGATTCGCAGGTGAGCGCCGAGCGGATCTTCAGCTGCTCGAGACCGATCTTCTCCAGGGCGGCGGCGTCCTCCTCGTCGATGAGCTGGCCCGCCTTGACGACGGCCTTGGCGGTGACGGGATCCTTGACGGTTTCGCAGCTGGTGCGGCCGATGATGCGGGTGGACAGGCTGACCACCTCTTCGTCGCCTTCGTAGATCGGACGGACGACGATGCCGTTGACCGTGCCGCAGTCCTCCTGATGAATGATGACGTCCTGGGCCGCATCCACCAGCTTGCGGGTGAGGTATCCGGAGTCGGCGGTCTTGAGCGCGGTGTCGGCCAGACCCTTGCGGGCGCCGTGGGTCGAGATGAAGTACTCGAGCACGGAGAGACCCTCGCGGAAGTTCGAAATGATCGGCTGCTCGATGATTTCACCGGACGGCTTGGCCATGAGGCCGCGCATGCCGGCGAGCTGCTTGACCTGCGTGCGGTTGCCGCGGGCGCCGGAGTCGACCATCATGAACACCGGGTTCATTTCCTTGCGTCCGTCGTTGAACTCCAGCGTGCGGAAGAGGGCGTTGGCCAGTTCTTCGCCCGTGTGGGTCCAGATGTCCTGCACCTTGTTCTTGCGCTCGCCGTCGGTGATGATGCCCCGGCGGTATTGCTTCTCGACCTCGGCGATTTCCTTGTAGGCCTTCTCGAGCTGGGTGGCCTTTTCCTTCGGAATGATCATGTCGGTGATTCCGATGGAAATGCCCGCCTTGGTGGCCCAGCGGAAGCCCATCTCCTTGAGGCGGTCGAGGGTTTCGACGGTCCGCTGCTGGCCGACGGCCTTGTAGCAGCGCCAGATGATGTCGGAAAGCTGCTTCTTGCCGCAGACCTTGTTGTAGAAACCGAGTTCCGCCGGCCAGATCTGGTTGAAGATCACGCGACCCACGGTCGTCTCGAGGATCTTGACCTCCTTGTTGCCGTAGACGGTGTCAATCCCGTAGTCGGGGTTCTTGTAGCGGATGCGGGTGTGGGTCTGCACCGAACCTTCGGCCAGGGCGAGTTCCACCTCGGCCGAATCGGCGAAGAGCGGCAGGCGCCGGTCGCCCTGATCCTCACGCGGCTTCTGCGTCAGGTAATAGCAGCCGAGCGGAATGTCCTGCGACGGCGTGGTGATCGGCTTGCCGCTGGACGGCGAGAAAATGTTGTTCGGAGCCAGCATGAGCATGCGGGCCTCCATCTGGGCCTCCACGGAGAGCGGAACGTGCACGGCCATCTGGTCGCCGTCGAAGTCCGCGTTGTAGGCCGTACACACCAGCGGGTGAATGCGGATGGCCTCCCCTTCGATGAGCTGGGGCTCAAACGCCTGGATCGAAAGGCGGTGCAGGGTGGGTGCGCGGTTCAGGAGAACCGGGTGTCCCTTGGTGACCTCTTCGAGGATGTCCCACACCTCCGGCGTCTGGCGCTCAATGAGCTTCTTGGCGCTGCGCACGGTGTGGACGTGACCCTGTTCCTTGAGGCGGCGGATGATGAACGGCTCGAACAGCACAAGCGCCATCTTCTTGGGCAGACCGCACTGGTTGAGCTTGAGTTCGGGGCCGATGACGATGACCGAACGGCCGGAGTAGTCGACGCGCTTGCCGAGGAGGTTCTGACGGAAGCGTCCGCCCTTGCCCTTGAGCATGTCGCTGAGGGACTTGAGCGGGCGGTTGGCGGCGCCGGTGACGGCGCGGCCGTGACGGCCGTTGTCAAAGAGGGCGTCGACCGCCTCCTGAAGCATGCGCTTTTCGTTGCGGATGATGACCTCCGGCGTCTTGAGCTGCAACAGGGTCTTGAGACGGTTGTTGCGGTTGATGACGCGGCGGTAGAGATCGTTGAGGTCGGAGGTGGCGAAACGGCCGCCCTCGAGCGGGACGAGCGGACGCAGGTCCGGCGGAATGACGGGCAGGACGTTGAGGATCATCCACTCGGGACGGGTCTTCGACGTCATGAAGCCCTGGACCAGCTTGAGGCGCTTGGCGAGCTTCTTGCGCAGCTGCTTGCTGCGGGTGGCGCCCATCTGCTGCTCGATCTCGTCGTTGAGGTTCTGCAGGTCGATGGCCTCGAGGAGCTTCTGAATGGCCTCGGCCCCCATGCCGGCCACGAAGGAATCGCCGTACTGATCCTCGGCCTCACGGAATTCCGACTCGGTGAGAAGCTGGCATTTCTGCAGCGGGGTGTTGCCCGGATCGATGACGATGTAATCCTCGTAATAAATCACGCGCTCGAGCTGGCGGCTGGTCATGTCGAGCATGAGGCCGATGCGCGAGGGCATGCATTTGTAGAACCAGATGTGGGAAACCGGGACCGCCAGATCGATGTGGCCCATGCGCTCGCGGCGCACGCGGCTCAGGGTGACCTCGACGCCGCAACGGTCGCAGACGACCCCCTTGTGCTTGATGCGCTTGTACTTGCCGCACGAGCACTCCCAGTCGCGGGTGGGACCGAAAATGCGCTCGCAGAAAAGGCCGCCCTTTTCCGGTTTGAAGGTCCGGTAATTGATCGTTTCGGGATTCTTGACTTCGCCCTTGCTCCAGCTCCGGATGCTTTCCGGAGAGGCGACGGTGATGCCAACTTCGTCAAAGCCCAATTCGCGCTGCTCCCCGAAGATTTCTCCGATATTCGCTTCTTTCATAACAAACTCAGTGGGTTGGTTTGGTGGTCTTCGTGGTTAGGCTCAGGCGGCGTTTTCGGTGAGGGACGGCTCGCGGCCACCCACGCGGACGTCGAGGCCGAGGCCCTTCATTTCCTTGATGAGCACGTTGAAGGATTCCGGCGTGCCCGCCTCGAGCGAATTGTCGCCCTTGACGATGGATTCGTAGATCCGCGTGCGGCCCTGCACGTCGTCGGATTTGACGGTGAGCAGTTCCTGCAGCGTATAGGCCGCGCCGTAGGCCTCGAGTGCCCAGACTTCCATTTCGCCGAAGCGCTGGCCGCCGTATTGGGCCTTGCCGCCGAGGGGCTGCTGCGTGACGAGGCTGTAGGGACCGACCGCGCGGGCGTGAATCTTGTCCGCCACGAGGTGACCCAGCTTCATCATGTAGATGTACCCGACCACCACCTGCTGCTCGAAGGCCTCGCCGGTGCGGCCGTCGTAGACCGTCGACTTGCCGGTTTCGGTGACCCAGGTGTAGTTCTCCTTCTTCTTGGCTTCGCGCAGGTATTCCTTGATCTTTTCCTCCGAGATGCCGTCGAAAACCGGGGTGGCGACCTTGAACCCGAGGGCTTTGGCGGCCACGCCGAGGTGGGTTTCGAGCACCTGACCGACGTTCATGCGGCTCGGCACGCCGAGCGGGTTGAGCACGATGTCGACGGGCGTTCCGTCCGCCAGGAACGGCATGTCCTCCTCCGGAACGATCTTGGCCACGACACCCTTGTTACCGTGGCGTCCGGCCATCTTGTCACCGACGGAGAGCTTGCGCTTGCTGGCGATGTAGACCTTGACCTGCTTGATGATGCCGGGATCGACGTCGTCGCCGCTCTCGATGCGGCCGAGGTTTTCGTCCTTCTCCCGCTCGAGATCCTCGAAGCGGTGTTCGTACTGGCCGATGATTTCGCGGATCTTGTTGCGGATCGGGCTCGGATCGATCTCGATGTGATCGTAGACCGCGGCCAGCTTGCGCAGGAGCTGCTTGGTGATCTTGCGGTTGGCCGGGATGATGATTTCGCCGGTCTGCGCGTTGACCACGTCGAGCGGGATCTTTTCGTTGAGGAGGATGTTGGAGAGGGCGGCGGTGAGCTGCTCGTGCAGGTCCTCCTTCCGCTTCTTGTAGTCCTCCAGGATCATCTTCTGCTGGCGCTTGGACTCGGCCGGCGTCATCTTGGTGCGGGTCACTTCCTTCTTGGAGGAGACCTTCACGTCCATGACGATGCCGTAGGTGCCGGAGGGCACGGTCAGCGAGGTGTCCTTCACGTCCGCGGCCTTTTCACCGAAGATGGCGCGCAGGAGGCGCTCTTCGGGGGCGAGTTCGGTCTCGCTCTTCGGCGTGATCTTGCCGACGAGGATGTCGCCGGGCTTCACTTCGGCGCCGATGCGGATGACACCGTCCGGACCGAGGTTCTGCAGGGCCTCCTCGCTGACGTTGGGAATGTCGCGGGTGATTTCCTCAGGACCGAGCTTGGTGTCGCGGGCGCCGATCTCAAACTCGTCGATGTGGATGGACGTGTAGATGTCCTCCTTCACGACCCGCTCGGAGATCATGATGGCGTCCTCGAAGTTGTATCCGTTCCACGGCATGAACGCGACGAGGACGTTGCGGCCGAGGGCGAGTTCGCCCTTGTCGGTGTTGGGGCCGTCGGCGATCACGTCGCCTTTCTTCACGGCCTGGCCCTTCTTCACGATGGGCTTCTGGTTGATGCAGGTGCTGGCGTTCGAGCGCATGAACTTGCGCAGCTCGTACACCCAGACGCCGGCTTCCGGATCGGTCTTGATCTTCTTCTTGCCCTCGGGGAGTTCACCGTCCTTGGTGATGATGATCTGGCTGCCGGTCACCGAGGCCACCTTGCCGGGGGCTTCGGCCATCACCACGGCCCGGGAATCCTGGGCCACGCGGGCCTCGAGGCCGGTGCCGACGAGCGGCGACTCGGAAACGAGAAGCGGCACGCCCTGGCGTTGCATGTTCGAACCCATGAGCGCGCGGTTGGCGTCGTCGTGCTCGAGGAAGGGGATGAGGCCGGCGGCCACGGAGACGAGCTGTTTGGGCGAGACGTCCATGTACTGGATCTTCTCGGGCTCAACCTCCACGAAGTCGCCGCGGTACCGGGCGGACACCTTCGACGCGGTGAAGCGCCCCTGCTCATCGACGGGGGCGTTGGCCTGGGCGATGTAGAAATTTTCGTCGCGGTCGCCGCTGAGATAGACCACCTCGTCGGTCACCCGGCTGTTTTTCACCACGCGGTAGGGCGTTTCGATGAAGCCGAATTCGTTGACGCGGGCAAAGGTGCTCAGCGAGCTGATGAGACCGATGTTCGGACCTTCCGGGGTCTCGATCGGACAAATGCGGCCGTAGTGGGACGGGTGCACGTCGCGCACCTCGAAGCCCGCGCGATCGCGGCTGAGGCCGCCGGGTCCGAGGGCGGAGAGGCGGCGCTTGTGGGTCAGCTCCGACAGCGGGTTCGTCTGATCCATGAACTGGCTCAGCTGCGAACGGCCGAAGAAATCGCGCACCACGGCGCTGAGCGACTTCGGATTGATGAGTTTCTGCGGCGTGATCTGGTCGACGCCGGCGTCGAAGAGCGTCATGCGCTCGCGGACCAGACGCTCGGTGCGGGCCAGGCCCACGCGGCACTGGTTCGCGAGGAGCTCGCCCACGGTGCGGACGCGGCGGCTGCCGAGGTGGTCGATGTCATCGGTCATGCCCTCGCCGGCGCGCAGTTCCACGAGGTACTTCATGGCGGCGATGAAGTCCTCCTTGGTGAGGATGCGCTCGTCCTCGCTGATGTTGAGGCCGAGTTTTTGGTTGATCTTGTGGCGTCCCACGCGGCCGAGGTCGTAACGCTTGGGATCGAAGAACAGCCGCTTGAGCATGCTGCGGGCGTTCTGGACGGTCGGCGGATCGCCGGGGCGCAGCTTGCGGTAGATGTCCTTGAGGGCCTCCTCCTCGTCGTGGGCGGGGTCCTTCTTGAGGGACTTGATGATGGTATCGTCGTCCTTCGTGTCCACGACCTTCACGGTCTTGTGGCCCAGGGCGAGCAACTGCCGGATGGTCGCGGTGTTCAGCGGCTCAAAGGCGCGGGCGACGGTGATTTCGCCGTCCCGGATGTCCTGAATGAGCACCTTGGTGGCGATTTCCTCCTCGTCGAGGTTCTCGCTGAGCTTGAGGTCGACGATGTCGTAGAAAAGCTTGATGATGTCCTCGTCCGTGGGATGCCCCAACGTGCGCAGGAAGGTCGTCGCCAGGAACTTGCGACGGCGCTTGCGGCGGTCGAGATAAACATACAGCAGGTCGCTGGTGTCGAACTGCACCTCGATCCAGGATCCGCGGTCCGGAATGATGCGGAACCCATGGAGGAGTTTGCCGTTGAGGTGGACGCTGGTCTCGAAGCAGATGCCCGGGGAGCGGTGCAACTGGCTGACCACCACGCGTTCGGCGCCGTTGATGACGAAGGTGCCCTGCGGGGTCATGAGCGGAATTTCGCCCATGTACACCTTTTCCTCCTTGGTGGAGCGCTCATCCTTGTAGCGGAAGGTCACATAGAGCGGGGCGCTGTAGGTCTGGCCCTCCCGCTGGCACTCGATCGCCGACATCTTCGGCTCGCCGAGTTCGTAGCTGACGAAGTCGAGGCAGGACTTTTCCTCGAACCCGTAGATGGGGAAAAATTCCTTGAACACCGCCTGCAGCCCGATGCTCTTGCGCTTCGAGGGCTCGACATCTTTCTGGAAAAATTCGTTGTAGGAATTGATCTGCAGCTCGATGAGGTTCGGGGGCTGGATGGCCTCCTTGAGTTTTCCGAAGTAGATGCGTTCAGACATGAGACGATGAGTGGTTGCGGAATGTGGACCGATCAGGCCGCGCAGGGAGCAAAATCCGGACAAGACAAAGCGCCCTCACACGAATCTGGAAGGATTTCCAGACTCGCGCGGGGACGCAAGATAGGGGCGTTTACCGGACGATGCAGAGAGCGGAGACGAGATTCGGCGGAATTATTAAGTGTGGAGCCCTTCGCCTGGAACGCAAGCCGAAAATTTTGGGAATTTTCGGCCGCGTTCCAGTGAAAGACAGGAGGTTACTTGATTTCGACCTTGGCGCCGGCCGCTTCGATCTTCTTCTTGATCTCTTCGGCTTCTTCCTTGGTGACGCCTTCCTTGAGGGGCTTGGGAGCGCTCTCGACGAGGGCTTTCGCTTCGGCGAGGCCCAGGCCGGCGACCGCGGCGCGGACTTCCTTGATGACCGCGATCTTGTTCGATCCGGCGTCGGCGAGGATGACGTCGAAGGAGGTCTTCTCCTCGGCGGCGGGAGCAGCGGCTCCACCGGCGGCGGCTCCGCCGACGGCGGCAACCGCAACGGGAGCGGCGGCGCTGACGCCCCATTTTTCTTCGAGTTGTTTCACCAGGTCAGCAATCTCCAGAACGGTGAGGTTGCTGAGCTGTTCCACGAGGTTAGCAGTGTCTGCCATGGTATGTTTTGTGTGGTATCGTCGCACCCCGAAGCCTCAGGGCATTTGAGGCCGACAGCCGTCGGCCCGACGAGGAACCTGTTGTTTTCGGTTGCTCCCGGCATGCGGCTTCATCATGCCGGGAAATTTTTCGGAATTCGGTTGGGTGTCCGGAGTCCGGAACCGACGGGCGTTGCGCCCCGGTCCGCCACCCCGGGACGGGGTTATTGGGCGGCGTCGACCTTGGCCTTGAGCACCCGCGCCAGGCTGGCGCCGGGTTCGTTGAGGGTGCGGACGAGCTTGGTCGCGGGAGCCAGGAGCAGTCCGAGAAGCTGGGCCCGGAGGGCATCCTTGGACGGGAGGTCCGCCAGCGCGAGCACCTGCTCGGTGGTGAGGATGGCGTTGTCGAGGATGCCCGCCTTGATGGCCGGCTTGGTGAACTCCGCCGCAAAGGTCTTGAGGATCTTGGCCGCGCCGCAGATGTCGCTTTCGCCGGTGACCATGGCGGTCTGGCCGGTGAGGGCGCCATTCAGTTCGGGAAGCTCGAGTTCCTTGATCGCGCGCTTGAGGAAGGAATTCTTGACGACGTGAATCTCGGCATTTGCCCCGGCCAGGCGGGTGCGAAGTTCCTCGAAGTGACTGACCTGCATGCCGGAAAAGTCGGCGATGAGGAGGAAGGGCGACGCCTTGAGCTTCGCCTGAAGGTCAGCAACGATGGTGATTTTTTCGGGTCTCATCTGAGTAAGTGGAGTTGGCGGGTTGCGTGACTTCAGTTCTTGAGGAACGGCGCCGGGTCAACGCTGAGTCCGGGGCTCATCGTGGCGCTGAGGGTGATGGCTTCGACGAAGGCGCCCTTGGCCGAGGCCGGGCGGGCCCTGACCACCGCCGAGATGACGGCACTGCCGTTCTCGAGGAGGGCCTCCTCGTTGAAGGAGAATTTTCCGACCGGAACCGCCACGTTGGCGTTTTTGTCGAGCTTGAATTCCACACGGCCGGCCTTCACTTCACGTACCGCCTTGGCGGTGTCGTCGGTGACCGTGCCGGTCTTCGGGTTGGGCATGAGGCCGCGCGGTCCGAGGACCTTGCCGAGCTTCTTGACCTCGGCCATGGCGGCCGGCGTGGCGACGGCCACGTCAAAATCGGCGAATCCCGCGGTGACCTTCTTGATCAGATCCTCGTAGCCGACATATTCGGCGCCGGCTTCCCGGGCGGCATCGGCGGCGGGACCGGTGGCAAAGACGAGCACGCGGACGTTCTTGCCGGACCCATGCGGGAGCGGGCAGGTGCCGCGGACCATCTGGTCACTCTGCTTGGGGTCGACCCCCAGCTTGAAGGAGAGGGTGACCGTCTGGTCGAACTTGGTCGGCGGAAGCGACTTGAGCGTCTTGATCGCTTCGGCGAGCGGGTACTTGCGTTTGGCGTCCACCTTTTCGGCGGCGGCGCGATAGCGTTTGCTGCGTTTTTTGGACATGATTTGGAGCAGTACGGACGACCGGTTCATCACCGGTCTCCTGCAGTTGAGGTTCAGGATTCCCTTCAGCGGGAATTGGAAAGAATAGGAAGCGCACGACGCCGGTCAACAAAAAACATTGCTTTTTTCGGAAGGCGTGTCCCGCGCGCCCTCCGGGACCAAAACAAAAACCGCCAGCCGTTTCCGGCTGGCGGCGTTGAAGGTGATCCCGGCTTTCGGGGAATCCTAGTCCGTGATTTCGATGCCCATCTGGCGGGCGGTTCCGCAGATGGTGCGGAAGGCGGCTTCCTCGCTGCGGGCATTCAGGTCCTTCATCTTGATTTTGACGATGTCCATGACCTGCTTCTTGGTGAGCTTGGCCACCTTGGTCTTGTTGGGCTCCTTGGAACCGGAGGCCAGACCGGCGGCTTTCTTGAGGAGGATGGACGCCGGAGGAGACTTGGTGATGAAGCTGAAGCTCTTGTCCTTGTAGACGGTGATGACCACCGGAAGGATATCGCCGGCCTGCTTCTGCGTCGCTGCGTTGAACTCCTTGCAGAAGGCCATGATGTTCACGCCCTGCTGACCCAGTGCGGGGCCGACCGGAGGAGCGGGATTCGCCTGCCCGGCAGGGATTTGCAATTTGATCTGTCCGACGATTTCTTTAGCCATAGGAATTTAGAGAGTGTCCACGGAGCGGAGCATGGGCGCCCGCCTCCTTTGCGGAAAAGGGGTCAAAAGGAATCATGCGCCGCCGGCCATGGCAAGCGTTTTTTGACATCCGGAAGATGTCATTTGTCGTGACGGCCCGGGTTATTTCTTGGTCAGTCGCCAGAAAAGAATGCCTCCCAGCGTCATGAACAGAATGTTGGGAATCCAGATCAGGAACGTCGGGTGGGCCGCCGGCACGCTGCGGAAGGTATCCGCCATGATGATGAAGAAAAAGTAGGTGAAGGCCACCGCAAGGCTGAGGGCAAACCCGACGGAGGTCTCCTTCCGATGCGTGGTGATTCCCAGCGGGATGGCGATGAGGGCAAAGGCAAAACAGGCCAGCGAAGCCGAAAAGCGTTTGTTCAGCTCCACGTGGGCTTCGAGCAGTTTTCCGTCCGCGCCGTTTTCGATGTATTCGAGCAGCTCCGGCACCGGGTAGGAACTCAGGCGGCGGGAGCCGAGGTGTTCCTTGTAGAAGCGGTCCAGGGTGATGGGAAAAACGCCCTCGGTAATGGTCATTCCCTGCCGGATCTTGGAGATGTCGCGCGGCGCCTTTTCGTCCCGCTGTTCGAATCGCGCGTCCTTCAGATAAACCAGAAGGCGGGTGTTCTCCGGATCCGGCTTGAGGATGCCCTCCCGGGCGTGAATCATCTTGAGGGGTTCGTTCACGTCGTTGATCTCGAACATGATCAGGTTCTTCAGGACATCCCCCTCCTTCGATCCCACGTAAATCCGCCGGTCCGGAAAATCGTCCACCACCTCATCGCCCTTGAACAGGGCGGCCGGATTGCTCGTAACGAGCTCGGTGAGCGTGCGGGTGATCTTCTGCTCGGCCCAGGGCGCCACCTCGATGTTGATCCAGCAGCAGACGGCGGTCAGAAAAATCGCGACCAGGAACACCGGCGCGCTCACCCGCTGGATGCTCACCCCGTTGGCCTTCAGGGCGATCAGTTCGTTGTCGGCGGAGATCCGGCCAAACACCAGCAGCAGGGCGGTCAGAAATCCCCAGGGGATTGTGAAGGTGAGCGAGAAGGGCAGTCCGAGCAGCATGAACATGAGGACCGTCGAAATCGGAATGTCCGGATTGTTGATGACGATCTCCAGAAGTTCCTTGATGGCTTTGCCCAGCACGAGCACGAGGCTCAACACGATCACGCCGAACAACGCCGTCGCGATCACACTGCCGCCTACATATCGATCAATGATCTTCATCCAAAAGTCGACCAGTGAACGTGAGAGACGAAGGGCACGTAAAGGTTATTCTCCCGGGATGGGCCAGGTTTTTCGGCCGGAGATCACCAGAATCCGACCGCCTTGCGCTCCGTCTCGCCCGACTGCACAAAGTCGTTTTGGCGCAGCCAGGATTCCACCCCGGTGAGGTGCAGGGCGCCCCACGGAATGATGATCCGGCGATAGTCCTTGAGCGAGGCCTGAATCTCCGCGACGAGGTGGTCGTTGCGGGCATGCAGGATGTCCTGGATCACCTGATGCTGCGCCGCCTCGTCGTTGAGCGGACCGGACGATTCGGAAAATTTTTTCAGAAAAGCCTGCCAATCCTCGGCTTGGAACAGGCTCATCACGGCGAGCACAAAGGCAATGGTCTTGGGATGGAATGTGCCCACATCGACGTCGGCGTGCACAAAGTCCAGCGAACCCGGCTCCCGTTCCGGCATCTCGGAATACCGGAATTCCCTGGAGGCCTGCTCACGGTGACGCCGCAGGCCGGCGGCCACCCGGTCCATGAACACACTGTCCTCCTGTGCGGAGATCTTCAGCATGCTGGCCAGGCGGGAGTAGGTCAGTTTGTTTTCCCCCAGAAGGTTTTGGTGGTCCGTCACACCTTCCACCAGCACCACCGAGGGCACATCGGGATCGGCAGCGGGAAGCAGGTCGGTGTAAAATTCCTCCTCGGCGATGTGCATCATGCCGGCCAGACGCACCTCCCGGTCGCCCGCCTGAAACCGGCGCTCCACGAGGTAGATGCCGTCCGGCCGCAGTTTCACATACCCGCCGCTGAGCGTCTCCAGTTCCTCCGCCAGACCGGTGAAGAGGGCCACGACGGCAAAGACCACAAACAGCGCCGCGGTCACAGGCGCGGCAATCAGGAGATGCCGCCAGGAAAAGGCGCGCCGGTCCGCGGCGGCAAACGGCCGCCCTTCCGGACTGCGGAAATAGACAAACAACAGGGTGGCGAGGGCAAGTTGGAGAAGGGAAACCCAAAGCATCACCTGGGGAACCTTGAAGAATCCCAGCGGGAACCCCTGGGCCAGCCCGCCCCACCAGGTGAAGAGAATCAGCGGAACCAGAACCCTTTTGGGAGCCCGCGGCGTGAACGCCACGACCAGAGCCGCCACGAGGCTCATGAGAATGACCAGCACGGACAGGCCGGTTCGCACCCCGGTGAGCAGGGAGGGCTGCCCCCTGAAAATCGATTCGTCCGCGAGGGAAAGCACGCCGTCCGCCAGGAAGGCCATCCAGAAAACGTTCGTTAGGACTCGGACCACGAGCCGCAATCGTAGCACAGCCTGGCCGAACCTCAAATGCACATTTTTTTGGGGGTCAGGGATGGATTTTGGCCAACCGTTCCGCGTCCGCGCGGGCCTCCGCCTCCTGCCGGCGGCGGATCCGGACCACGGCATACCCCACCAGACCGGCCCCGGCGGCCGCTCCGACCCACCACAACCACCGCCACGACGGCGCCCGGGGGGTGACCAGGCGCAGGGTTTCGGAGGGCCGGGAGCGCCGTCCGGTTTCGTCCAAGCTCACCACCCGCAGATACCAGGTGGCTCCGGGAGGCAGGTTGTCGAGCAGGGCCACCACCTCCCCGGATTCCTCGCGGAAGTTCGCCCCCTGCCATTTGTTCCAACGGAAGGCCGGACGGCCGGAGACGTCCCTTTCGACCGTGCGATATTCCAACAGGGGCGTCACCGCGTTGGGGGCCGGTTTTTTCCAGCGCAATTCAACCGTCTTGCGGGAAAGCGCCTGCGTCTGGATTTTTTCCACCGGGGGAAGGGAATTGAAGGTTTCCGTCGTCATCTCCGCCGGACCCGCCGGCGCCGGACGCCCCCCCTCCCCTCCTCGGGGCGGTGACGCCGGTTGCGGCGTCGCGGACCCGGCCGCCGCCGGAGCCACTCCCTCCGCCCGCAATGGAATGTTTTGTCCGCCCGGCGCACCCTCGAGCCCCAGGAGAATCCCGCCCCGATAATTCCCGGCGTCGGTCAGTTCGAGCTCCACCTCAAAAGCCCGCCTCTCCCCGGGCGCCAGCACCACAGGATTCGGATCCGGAATCACCAGCGCCGACTTCGGAACCTCCAGCCGGACCCGCGCCGGGGAACCGCCTTCGTTCCACAGGGTCAGCGTCCGCCGAACCGGGGAGCGGAGCGCCATTTCGCCGAAATCCAGTCCCTCCGCCGGCTCAAACCGCAGCAACGGCGGCACGGCCGAAACCCGCAGAGGCAGGCTGTGCTGAAAACCCTCACTCTGCAGATCCACGCGATCCTCCAGGGCGCCCGAAAAATTCTCCTTCGTCCGCAGGTCCACGGACACCTCCCCCTCGGCCGGCACGGTGATTTCCTCGGGGCCCTCCACCTGTTCCGGAAGGGAAAGGTCCACCATGCGGTCGGCCGATGTGCGATTGCGCACGATCAGGTGGCCCGCGCGAACCGTCTTCCCGGGGGCGGCGTCCAGCACCACTTCACCCTCCGGCTCGAACTCGAGCGGCGCCCTGGCGCCGGCGGAAAGGACAACGCTGGAGCGTGGGTCATGACTGAAGAGCAGCCGCGCGGTGAACTCCCCGGCGTCAGACGGGGCAAATTGGACGAGAACCTTTTTCTCCTCCTTCCGGCCGAGGCGGTATTCGGGCGAACCCAGGATCATCCAGGGTTCGGACACCACGATCCGCCCCGCCAGGGATCCCCCCCCCGTGTTGCGGATCACCAACTCCTCGGTGCGCTTCTGACCCACCCAGACCTGCCCGAAATCCAGGGCATGGACCACCGAAAGGGCCGGCGGTTCCTCCGAGATGGCGATATGCACGGTGGCCGGTGCCGAAACCGGCGTGCCAACGCCCTGCACGGCATAGGTGAAGCTGTCATACGTGACCGCGGACTTTTCATCGTGGTAATAAGTGACCACGGCCGTCTTGCGGCTGGTGAACTGGATCTGCCCCAGCCGCCCGTGTTTCGGCGGCTTTCGGATCAGAAATTTCAACTGAGTCGGCGCCCGTCCGATCGCGCGCAGGGGAATCTCCACGGGCCGGCCCCGGAACGTGCCGACATTTTGCGTCTGGGGCATCGGCGGGGGCGGCGGGGTGGGTTCCTCCTTGGGCGCGGCGTGAGCCACGGCCAATCCGAGCAGCCATCCCCAAACCAATTTGCGCCAGAAGGTCATGGAATCTCGTTGCGAAAATCGCCGCCAGCGATTAAGCGGAGGGGCATTCGTGTCATCACAATGACCAGCGCCACACTCTCGGAAAGCAAACTTCCCGCCCTCCTGGCCCTCGTGCTGGCGGTGTGTTTCTGCGGCCCCCTCTGGGCCCAGCAACAAACCGGCGCAACCCCGGCGCCCCGGAAGCAAAAGAAAGCCTCCGAGCTCATCCGCAAGCAGGAGCCGCCCAAGGTGCATCCGAGAGTGTTGGAAAAAGCCACGCCGGAAAATGTCTCCATCTCCATCTCCCTGGGCAAGCAAAGAGCTTATTTCCTCGTCGGGGACGAAATCGCCATCGACACGCCGATCTCCTCGGGAAAACGCGCCGGCATGACCCCCAAGGGCACCTTCAAGGTCACCCAGAAAAACAAGGACCACCGCTCCAACATCTACGGCGACTTCATCGATCCCCGCACCGGCCGGGTGGTCCGCGCCGGCATCAGCACCAAAATCGATTCGGCGCCCAGCGGCACCGTCTATCGCGGCGCGCCCATGCGCTGGTTCATGCGCCTCACCGACACCGGCATCGGCCTGCACACAGGCATCCTCCCCGGCTATCCGGCCTCCCACGGCTGCATCCGCCTGCCGGAGGAAATCGCCCGCCTCTTTTTTGAAAATTCCCGCTTGGGCACGGTGGTGACCATCGGGGACTGACGATCCGGTTTCCGCCGGGCGACCACGCGCGGAGGGGGGGGACAATCCCGGATTTCCGACCGGATGGCTCCGGAACACCCAAAGGCAGCGGGACGCCGGCACAAAGGCGGGCGCCAACATCAACCACCTTAACCAACATCAATCACCTCCCCGACGGGCAGGAAGGTTCCCGGGCCTGGCAGGGACTCCCGGGAGGCTCCCAACGGGACCCCAACCAAATTCCACACCCGATCGTTCCCCCGGAACAAAAAAAGGGGAAAGACGTCCGTCTTTCCCCTTTTTACAATCGTCCCCGGAAGAAACGGGGCGTCAATAATGCGCCCTGCGACGCATGAAGAGCACCAGACAGGCCCCCATGCTGAAAAGCAGGACCGATCCCGGCTCCGGAATCGGATTCAGGGCGGCACTCGAAAGGTCGGCATAGGTCGCCGACGCCCCGCCGTTAATCGTCCCCACCGGTTCCGCCGTCAACGGATCAACGATGACCCAGTTCGTTCCCGAACGAACCAGAAGATTGCCCACCGGATCGAAGAACAGCTGCCCGCCGCCATTCAGCCCCGTGTCCCCAATGAGGGTAAAGGTGGGGGTCGTGGTTTCAATGGTGAGGTCAATCGAACGAAGCTCTCCGTTCGTGCTCAGAATGTACATGATCCCGCTGGGATCAATGGCCACATCACCCAACCCCCCGGCGGGATTGATGTTGCCGAAAGGTTTGCTGATCGTGTCAACCGAGCCGTCCGGATTGAAGGTGATTTTGACGATACCGACCGCCGAAGGCGAGCCGCTCGGCTCGTCGTCATACAAATAATAACTTCCGTTCCAGAACGACGCTCCCCCGGAAGAATACCCCACCACGTTGAGGCCGCTGTAGAGAAGCACCTCCCCGCCCAGATCGAAATCCCAGGCATACAGCGCGGTGATATTGCCGTCGCCCAACCCCTTGGTGTAGAGCAGACGATTGTTCAGGGCATCGGTTGCCAGATGGTTCCCGTGGGCGTTGGCAGTCAAAATGGAATTCGAAAGAACAACGCGCGTTTCGTAATCCGTAAACCCATACAACGTANGGTCTTGGATCCCGAAGCCAATATAGTTGTAGACANTATCCGCCCATCCGGTGTTGACCGAAAACAGGCTCGATACCGCCGCGACCGACAGAGCTGCCAAAGTTTTTCCCGGCACANCCCAAATCCAGGAAAATTCAGTGAGTTGCTTTTTCATATCTCCTTTTGNGTTTCTATTGCTGAGTTGCAGGCTGTGTGAAACGTCTCACGCCTCTAAGTGCGCCGGCACGGTGGCAGAGGAATGAGGGAGTGACAATAATAAAATGCAATTGGTTGTTTGCCTTCACTCTTGTCCAAAACAGGGAAATTTTGAGGGGTTGTGGAGCGTCCCCCAAAGGATTTGGACAGGTAACAAGGAACGAAATGAGTCGCTGAAAACGGAGCGCAGGC
>Ga0065721_10006001_pt1 | contig 18241 bp, 16 predicted proteins | sample Mesricmetagenome_FD_59108 | JGI IMG/M metagenome (GOLD analysis project Ga0065721, IMG submission 59108) | Mesophilic microbial community from rice straw/compost enrichment Sample: eDNA_1 v2 (version 2) | ecosystem: Engineered > Solid waste > Grass > Composting > Bioreactor | place: USA: Davis... | reverse complement strand
AAACCCCGCCGACACGAGTCGCCGCCAGCACGCTCGCAGCCGCCGAACTTGGCGATACGATCTACACGAACATGTTGATGCTCGGGCTGGCCTGGCAAGCCGGCGCAGTGCCACTCAGTCTCGCATCCATCGAAAGAGCCATCGAGCTGAACGGCCGCAACAAGATGGACAATCTGGGTGCGTTCTCGCTCGGGCGCGCAGCTCACTCGCAAACGGCTGCGATGCCGCCGCAGCCGGTCTCCATCGATGAATTCGTCGAGCAACGCGCGGCCGACCTCAGGCTGTATTGGAACGATCGTTATGCCGTTCGCTATCGCACACTGATGCAGTCCGTCAAAGCCGCGGCCGCCCGCGTCGAAGGCGGCGATCGCTTTGGCTGGGCGGTAGCGCGCGGCGCCTACAAACTGATGGCCTATAAAGACGAGTACGAGGTCGCACGCCTCTATACCGATGGTCGCTTCCAGCGTGCGCTCGACGCGCAGTTCGAAACGACCGGCCGTCTGGAACTTCGCCTGGCGCCACCGATCCTCACCCGCACGGATGCCCGCACCGGCCGACCCGCCAAACTCGCCTTCGCTGGCGCTTGGATGCTTCCGCTGCTCAAGGTGCTCGCGAGGTTCAAAGGCTTGCGGGAAAGCCCTCTGGATCTCTTTGCCTACAACCAAGAGCGCCGCTTGGAACGCCGACTCAGGGACGCCTACCTCGAGCGTATGCAGCAGGAGGCGCAATTGCTGACGTCGACGCGTCTGGAGCATGCGCGACAGCTGGCCGAGATGGCCATGTCTGTCCGAGGCTTCGGCCCGGTCAAGGCAGCGGGCGCGGAGAAAACGTTGAGTGCGCTGCTTGATGCGAGGACGGCGCCCTGATGACCACCTTGTTGCCTGCAGGGAAATTTCGCTTGTCCCGAACGCGGACGTGCGTAGACTACTTGGCGGTGTTTGCCATGGATTTCGCCTGTGACCAACCCGCCCGCTCACTCCGGCCGTCTCGTGAAACCCGGCGCCGCGCTTAAGTCCTTCAGGACCGAGCGCGGGCTGACGTTGGCCGAGCTCAGCCAGAAGACCGGCCTGCAGCCATCGACGCTGTCGAAGATCGAGAACGGCAAGATCGAGACCACCATCGATAAGCTGGTGCGCATCAGCGCCGCGCTGGACGTGAACATCGCCGATCTGTTCGGCTCGCCGAAAGAACAGGTCGCGCAGACACCGACCAGCCGCATCCGCATGATCACGCGAGCGGGCGACGGCAAAGCGATCGTCTCGCCGCGCGCGGTCTACAACTATCCTGCGTTCGACCTGCTCAGCAAGAACCTCACGCCATTGATCGTGGATGTGCGCGCAAAGAGCCTGGAAGAATTCGGTCCCTATCATCGTCACGCCGGCGAAGAATTCGTCTATGTACTGGAAGGCGAGCTCGCGTTCTTTTCCGATACCTACATGCCTGCGAATCTCAAGGCAGGCGACAGCGTGTACTTCGATAGCGGCATGGGCCACGCGTATGTCGCGGCCGGCGACCAGCCCTGCCGGATTCTCTGCGTGTTCACGACGCCGGAGAACCAGCCACTCGATCTGATCGAAGATACAACGGAAAGCGTGCCAACAGCCCCCGCGCTGAAACCACCCGCGAAGCCCGCACCGAAATCTCCAGCCAAGAACAAGAAATCCGGCAAGAACTGACAACCACGAGCGGGCAGCAGGCGAGACCCTTCTCTGCGGCTCGCTCTGCACGCCCCGGGTCATCGCAACTGTCGTATCGCTGACTGATCGGCTGATCAGTCCTTGCTCGTGCTGCCCGTCATATTCGCGCTAGCAGCGACTCGCTGTCTGCCCTTTTTCATTGACACAAGTTTTCCTTTACGACAATATTTTCCTCACGTGACAATCGCACTGTGCGATTCACGCGAGGAACGAGATGAACAAATTCGCGGGTCGGCTCGTTTGCTTCGGTCTCATGGCCGTCACGGCTCTCACCGCGAGTTCGCCCGCGATGAGCCAGGAAGCCGGCTCGATGCGTACAGATCGCATCGCCGGCCTGCCTGATTTCGTCGATGGAATATTGGCTCAGCAGCTTGCTCAGGAAGAAGTTGTAGGCGCGGTCGTGGCTGTCGTCGCCGATGGCAAGCCGCTCTTCTCGCGCGGCTACGGCTTCGCTGACATCGAACGGGGAATTCCCGTCGATGCGAACCAGACACTGTTTCGCGTCGCCTCGGTCACCAAGTTGTTCACCTTCACTGCGTTGATGCAGCTGGTCGATGCGGGCAAGGTCGATCTCGACGCGCCGGTCGATCGCTATCTGGATTTCCCGATTCCCGCCACTCGGGCGCATCCGATCCTCGTCAAGCACTTGCTCGACCACAGCGCCGGGTTCGAAGACAACGAAGACATCGCTGTGGATGGTCCGTCGAAGTTTCAGGAGCTCGGGACTTGGCTGCGCACGCACCTGCCCGCACGCGTGCGCGAGCCGGGAGCGGAGATCTCATATTCCAACTACGGCGCGACGCTGGCGGGCTACATCGTGCAGCGTGTCTGCGGTGAAGCGTTTTCCAGCTACGTCGATCGCCATGTTCTGCGGCCGCTGGGAATGAGCAGCAGCACCTTTTCGGAACCTGTCGGCCCCAACGTCGCGGTCGGCTACAAACATGTCGACGGCCGACTGATCGCCAATCCCTACGAGTACTATCACAACGTCATGCCCGCCGGCGGCCTGTCCTCAACCGGCGAGGACATGATGCGATTCATGGTCGCCGAACTGAATGGGGGTGCATCGATACTGCCTGCCGCGGTGTTGAAGGAGATGTGGGAGACACGCCGCGCGAACGCCGCTGGATTGCCCGGCTTGGCCGCCGGCTTTCTCGTCTATAAGAGCGAAGCGCCGCGCATCGTCGGACACGGCGGTGACATTCGCGATTTCCATTCGATCGTGATGCTGATTCCCGAAGCGAAATTCGGCCTGTTTGTTTCCTTGTCCACGGGCAAAGTGAACATCGATGCGCGTACCGACATCCAAACCGCAATCATCGGTCGCCTGTTCCCTGCGGTTGCATCGAAACGTCTGCTCGTTTCCTCGGAGAAGCCGCTGCTTGGCACCTATCGAACCAATCGCCGCAACTACAGCGCGCCACCATCACCGAAGCAGGACCTGATCGTCGAAGCCGTCGACGATTCGACCATCAGAACCCGCAGTTCGCGCGCAACGATCATCTGGGAAAGAATCGGCCCCGATCTGTACGAACAGGTCAGCGGCACGCGCCCCGGCGGCCCCTACAACCAATTGAAATTTCATGGGGACGCGGCCGATCCGAAGCTCTCCCTGAGTCAGAGCCCCCACATTCTCTATAGATACGTCGCTCCACCGGCGACTGTTACCTCGGAAGGAAATTAGCAATGATGATCCGCCAGCTATCAGCATGGGCTGCGATTTCGATTTGCCTGGCGCAGGCCCAGTGGGCGGAAGCGGCCGACTACGGAGCGTCTGGATTCGACAAGTCCGGCATGGACCTCACGGTCAAACCCGGCGACGACTTCTGGCAATACGCGAACGGTGCCTGGGCGCGCGACGTGAAGATGCCGGCGGACCAGTTCGCCTACGGTGTCGCTATCGAGTTGACCGAGCTATCCCGTCAGCGCACACGTGAAGTGCTCGAAGCGGCCCGCAAGATCGCTGGCTCGAAAACCGGCGCTGCCTACTCCGCCTACCTCGACGAAGCGACGATCGAGAGCGAAGGCCTGGGCCCGATTCGGCCTTGGTTGACCAAGGTACGCAGCCTCGCCTCCAAGCAGGGATTGCCGGCACTGCTGGCGGACGCGTCGCGCAATGGCATTCCAACCCCGTTCAAGGTCAGCGTCAAACAAGACGACAAAGCGCCCGATAGTTATGTGCTGAACATCGACCAGGCCGGTCTCGGGATGCCGGATCGCGACTACTACGTCGGATCGGCGCCGCAGGGTGAACAAGTGAGACAGGCCTACCTCGCGCACCTGACCAAGATTCTGCAGATTGCCGGCGAGAGCGAGGCAGCCGCGCGTGCGCAGGCCGTCCTGGACTTTGAAACGGCGATTGCAAACGGTCACTGGTCGCGCACCGAAGCTCGGGACGTTTCCAAGACATATAACAAAGTCACATTCGCGGAGCTGCGAAAGAACGCGCCGGGATTCGACCTCACATCCTATCTACGCGCGATCGGCGCATCGAGCGACGAGGTGGTCCTTGGTCAACCCAGCGCAATCTACGCCGAAGCGAAGCAACTCGCTGCCGCGCCATTGCGAGTAATCAAGGATCAGCTACTGATACGGTCGCTCGAGACGTTTGCCGAGGTCTTGCCGAGCGAACTCGACCGCCAAACGTTCGCCTTCTATGGCTCCATTCTGTCGGGAACGCCCGAACAGGAACCCCGATGGAAACGCGGCGTGGACTTCACCAGCAGGATCCTCGCGGATGACGTGAGCAAAGATTACGTCGCGCGCTTCTTCCCACCCGCAACGAAGGCGCTGGCCAAGGAGATGGTCGACAACATCGTCGCGGCAATGGGCGCGCGCATCGACCGGCTGGAATGGATGACGCCGCAGACCAAGCAGAAAGCGCGCACGAAGCTGGCTGCCTTCACCGCGAAGATCGGCTATCCCGATCGCTGGCGCGATTACTCGGCGCTCGAGATCCGGCGTGACGACGCGTTCGGCAATGCGCTGCGCGCCAACCAGTGGTTGCACGACTATGAGATGGGGAAGCTCGGCAAGCCCATCTATCGCTGGGAGTGGGCGCTAACCCCCATGACGGTCAACGCCTATGCCAACTACACGGGCGTCGAGATCGCGTTTCCTGCGGCCATCCTGCAGCCGCCCGCCTTCAATCCAAACGTCGACCCGGCGGTCAACTACGGAGCCATCGGTGTCGTTATCGGTCACGAAATCAGCCATCACTTCGACGACCAGGGCGGCAAGTACGATGCGTCCGGTCGACTGAACAACTGGTGGACCGAACAGGATCTGGCTGCGTTCAAGCGCCGCACCGAAGCGGTGATCGAACAATACGCCGCTTACGAGGCGCTGCCTGGTTTGAACATCAACGGCGCTCTGACCCTCGGCGAGAATGTTGCCGACTTGGCGGGCATCGCGCTTGCCTACGATGCCTACGTGGCATCGCTCAAGGGCAAACAAGCGCCAGTCATCGACGGCCTCACCGGGGATCAACGTTTCTTCCTCGGTTGGGCCCAGGGCTGGCGCTGGGTGATTCGGGAGCCGGCGCTGAGGCACCAGGTGATGACCGATCCGCATACGCCACCGCATCAGCGCGTCTGGGTCGTGCGCAACCTGGACAGTTGGTATGCGGCGTTCGGCGTGCAAGCCGGCGATGAGTTACATCTTCCCGAACAACAACGCTTGCGGATCTGGTAACGGCAGGGGTGTCCGATGGCTGCCAGCGCGAGCATTGCAATCAACGATACCAGCGGTCGCGAGCTGTCACCGCTTGCGATCCTGATCGGCGTCCTGTTGACCGTCGTGTTCACGGCGGCCAATGTCTTTCTGGGATTGCGGATCGGCATCAACTTTGCCACCTCGATTCCCGCAGCGGTGCTGTCGATGGTGATGCTCCGCGCGTTGGGACAGTCGGGCATCCTTCAAAACAACATCGTTCAGACGATTGCCTCGGCCGCCGGAACCTTGGCCTCGGTCATCTATGTTCTGCCCGGCCTGGTCATCGTCGGCTGGTGGGTGGGATTTCCGTTCTGGACCAGCTTTCTGGTTTGCGCGAGCGGAGGATTGCTGGGAGTGATGCTGTCGATTCCCTTGCGTCGCGCCCTGGTGGTTCGTTCCGGTCTCGCCTTTCCGGAGGGCCGGGCCGCCGCCGAGGTTCTCAAGGTGGGCTGCGCCGAGAGCTCGAGCGCAACCGGGGAAGCCAGAGCTGGTTTTATCGCTATCATTAGTGGCGCTGCACTGTCGGCGGGCTACGCGCTGCTGGGAGCCATGCGCGTCGTCGCCAGCGATGTTTCCTATTGGTTCCGCGTCGGTGGCGGCGCATCCGGCGTCAGCTTTTCATTTTCCCTGGCTCTGCTTGGCGTAGGGCATCTGATCGGAACCTCGGCCGGGCTGGCGGCGCTGCTCGGTGTCCTGTTGGCATACGGCTTTCTGACTCCGTTGCTCAGCGGCCTGCACGTGGCGCCTGGCACTGCAATGGAAGCAGCAATATGGACGTGGAGCCATGAGGTTCGCTTCATCGGCGCAGGCGCGATCGGCGCGGCCGCACTGTGGACGTTCTTCGGGCTGTTGCGACCGGTCATCGCGGGTCTTCGCGAGTCCCTGGCTCGACGCGACGACAGCGCATCGACCCCGGAGGAGCGCGATCTTTCGCCGCGCGTGATCGCACTGGTGACAACGACGCTGATCGCTCCCATCGCGATCGGGATCTATTCATTCATCCACAAAGGCGCGTTCGGCGACGCGAGCTGGCAGCTCGTGCTCTGCTGTGCGCTCTACGTGCTGATCGCCAGTGCATTCGTCGCCTCGGTCTGTGGCTACATGGCCGGCTTGGTCGGCTCATCGAGCAGTCCCATTTCCGGCGTGGGCATCCTCGTGATCGTCGGTATTGCTGCAATTCTCGCGTTGAGCTTCGGCTCGACGGGCATCGCCACCGACGAGCAGTTGATCGCACTCGCCTTGTTCACGACCGCGTTCGTCATCGCCGCTGCCACGATCGCCAATGACAACCTACAGGATCTGAAAACCGGCCACCTCGTTGGTGCGACGCCTTGGAAACAGCAGCTGGCATTGATGATCGGCGTGGTTGCCGGCGCCCTGACGATCCCTGTGGTGCTCGATCTGCTGGCCCGCACATACGGCTTTGGCGATGTTTCATCCGCCCATCCTCAAGCGCTCCCCGCGCCTCAGGCGACGTTGATCACGGCACTCGCGAAAGGCACCCTCGCGGGCGATCTGGACTGGTCACTGATCGGAGCGGGCGTTGCTATCGGCGCGGTCGCCATCGTTTTGGATGCCGCGGTTCGCAGGACCGGCAAAGCCGGCTTACCTCCTCTCGCCGTGGGCATCGGTATCTATCTGCCAATGACACTGACGCTGCCGATCATCGTCGGTGCGTTGTTGAGTCACGTCTGGCGACAACGAACGCCCGATCCGGCCAAACATCGGGTAGCCGTCCTGATGGCCTCTGGCCTCATTGTGGGCGAAAGCCTCTTTGGGGTGCTGCTCACGATTCCGATCGCGTTGACTGGGAACGCCGCACCAGTCGCCTTGGTGGATGGCTCGTTCGCAGGACCGGCGCGAGTGATCGGCGTCTTACTTTTCTTGGGAATCGCCAGTTACTGCTACCGTGAGATCGAGCGCGAGCCTTGCCGCTGAACGGCTGACTGACGCCACCATCCAGGGCGGGAATGTTGCCGGTCCTCCATCCGCCCCCAGGCACCGACAGCGCGAACACCGCCATCACTTGGATTAAGAAACCTGGGGCTCGTTTTGGGGGAGAGACGATGTAGCCCCGGAAGTACAGTATCCGTCCGACGATCCATGCCGAGCCGAATAGCGACGCCCACATCGGACTCCAATAAATCGCAAACAGCCACATCGCGGGCAAGAAGATCGGCATCCATTCCAGCGTGTTGGTGTGAGCTCGATTGCACCGTTCCAGGTATGCGTCAGCAGTCATAGCAGGCGCGAGGATGCCTGTCTTGGCGTGAGCACGTGCAACGACAAGCGCCATCGCGAAACAGAGGAGGCGCGCCAGCAATGTAACGATCGCCACAAAGCAGTAGCCTGCACATCATCCACCGCTCGATGCTTTCAAACTGTCAGCGCGTAATCCTCAAGATGCGCGCGCCAGGAGTTCTGCGTAGCGCCGCAGGTACAGCGGCCACCCTTGATCGCCCGCAACGCCATCGCGCACGCCTTCCCAACCTTCGCCGTGACGCTCCAATTTTCGGTGCTCGATCTCAACGCGAGTGCGTTGTGGCGACTCGGCGGTGAAGCGCACCTCCCACTCACTGGCCTTATTCGGGTCGCTCTCGAGCTGCCATCGCGGGCTGATGTTCCAACTCAAAAGCACTCGATACGGCGGCTCGTAGGCGAGGACGCGTGCCCAACGGCACTCGGTACCGTCGATACCGCGGTCATAGACGTAGCCACCAACACGAGCCTCGAAGACCGTCTCAGCAATCTTCACCGCGAGCAAGTTGTGCTCGATGGGTTTGAAGCTGCCGAAGTTGTTCGTAAACACATCGAAAGCGCGCTCGATCGGAGCCTCGACGACGATGGATCTCTTGACCGAAGCCACGGTTGCCGACGAGTTCATTTCGTTTCCTCGGGTGGTTGTTCGACGGCCAACTTGTAGGCCGCCAGAGTCTTGTCCCAGAACCGATCGAGTTCCGCGCGAAAGGCCGCGAGGCCTTCCGGGTCGATCCGGTAAATGCGTTGCTTGCCTGACGGCATGTCGATCACAAGTCCGGCGTTCTTGAGCACTTTGAGGTGCTGCGACACCGCCGGCCGGGAGACCGGAAGGTCGCGAGCCAATTCGCTGACAGAGCACGGCCGTTCAACGATCAACTCAAAGATCGCTCGCCGCGTGGGGTCGGCAAGGGTCGCCCAGCTACTTTTCGCGTAAGTCATCACTAACGCGTAAGACTAGACTTACCGGTGGGTCACTGTCAACTGAATGGGTAGAGCGAAGACCTCCGTTACTCGAGCAGCTGGCGCGGCCACGTTCGGACTCAGGTGTTCTCGCGCGAGCTCGCTTTGTTCAGGTGCCTGCGGCTGCGGCGGCGAAGCTCGCAGGCTGTCCACCTTTCACCGCCACCCTCCTCGACTTACCACAACTGGATGCGTACCATCTGCGCCCGCTGGTGCAGGGACAGAGCTAATCGGGCTGCCCCGACCAATCCACCTTTCCCGCTGATTTCGTCGTCTGGCGCCGCGGTGGGAATCGGTCAGGACCTCGGCCTGACGCGACGCGCCCGTAGCTCAGCTGGATAGAGCATCGGCCTTCTAAGCCGGTGGTCGCAGGTTCGAATCCTGCCGGGCGCGCCATCCGCCGCGCCGTTGTGCTCGAATTTCCTCTAGCGACTAGTGTTCGCAACGAGTTCGTATATACTCTGCGCCCCGCACGGCCGGGGCCCTCTTGTAGGGTCGGCGGGCGGGAGCCACTATCGAATGCAATGGTGGACGTAGCTCAGTTGGTAGAGCCCCGGATTGTGATTCCGGCCGTCGTGGGTTCGAGTCCCATCGTCCACCCCACTCGATGAAGCACTCGCATCGTTGCGGCTGCGTTGGGTAGTTGGGAAAGTTCTGATATACTTTTACGTCTTCGTAGACGGCGCGGACATCCAGTCTCTACGCCGCACGCCACGATCACGTGGGCTGTTAGCTCAATTGGTAGAGCAGCTGACTCTTAATCAGTTGGTTATAGGTTCGAGTCCTATACGGCCCACCACTTTCCTGCTTTAAATACCGCGACTTAGAGATTCGAGGCGACTACGAAAAAACCGCCTCTATAAAATTCGGTCCGCTTCGGCGCCACTGCTTCTTCGCGAGCTGTGCTCCGCATTTATTCCTCCCGAGCCTGCCGCGCCGCCAGCTATCAACCATCGCTCGTTCGCGAAACACCGATTCTCTTCACGCGCGCACGAGCGAATACTCGTGGTGCAACCTGCCGAGTATTGCTTTGGCCTGCACGGAACGAAAGTCGTCGAGTCGATGCCGCGACTTCGATAATGGTACCGATAGATCCGCGGGAGGATCGGGAACGCCCGGCCCCAACGCAGAATGTGGACGCCCGCGATTGTAATGCGCGACCCATGATGTCAGCGCCTGCCGTAGATGCGTTTCTGAGAGCGGAATGAGCCAGTCCAAACATTCTCTGCGAATCGTCCCAATCACGCGCTCGCAGATGGAATTTGCTTTGGGACTGTGCGGCGGACTCTTCAACACCCGCAGCCCCAACCGCCTTATCGATTCATCCAACTCGACCGAGAAGATGGCATCGCGATCATGCAGCAGGTACTCGTATCGCTCTTCGTATCCCACCGCCTCTCGCAGTTGCTGCCGCGTCCACTGCGCCGTCGGATGCGCTGTCACGTTGAAGTGAATGAGTCGGCGGCTGTGGTGCTCAATGACGACGAGCACGTACAGCACGCGGAACGTGCTGGTCACCGCGACAAGAAAATCACAGGCGATCACACCTCGTGCGTGGTTGCGAAGGAAGGTTGACCACCGCTGACCTCCCCTCGGCCGACCCGGCGCCGGTCGCGGCATGTACTTCGCTACCGCGCGAGGCGACACTCGAAGACCGAGCTTAACCAGCAGTTCGTTCGCGATCCGCTCTTTGACCCCACACGGGATTCTCTTCTGCGATCCGTCGGATCAGCTCGCGGAGTTCTTTCGGAATCGCCGGACGCCCAGCCCCCGACTTCCATCGCCAAAAGAGCCGGAAGCCCGCCCTGTGCCAGCCGATTAGCGTCTCCGGCCGCACCACCAACAGAGCGCTCAGCCAGTCGAAACAATGCGAGAGCAGCGCCAACGCCACTCGTTTGCCGCGTCCACCCGCCTCGGCTTCACCCCGCGCTCCCGATACAGGGCCAGCTGCCGACGCAGGAACAGTATCTCTGCCTCCAACGACTCGCGCGGCCGAATCAAGAGCCCGCACCACAGGATTCGATCCCAGGTCAGTCGGACGATCATGGAGAACGCGCTCAGCACGCCATAATCATGCCACAGTTGCGCCAGGGGCCATTTCAGGGGTCATAACCGAATATTTGCGGAGGATAGCGAGTGCCTGAGTTCAATATCGGGGCGCGACCGTCGCAACACTGACGTAGGTGAATGGTTGTGTCGTCACTTGTACAAGACGCTTCGCGAACGTGCCGGCGCCTGTGGTCTGGCTAATAGCCCAGATGCTGTCGCTGGACGAGGTGTCGCTCCATGGAGCGGCGGACACCATGATGTTCTTGCCGTCGCGCGAGAAACGATGGTTTGTCGCACATGCATCGGTGAAGAGATCTTTGGCGTGTGTCGGGTCGTTGCGAGGCAGCACCTGAAGGCTGCAGCGATTCGCAATCAGCACCGAGGCGCCCGCGTTTACGTATTGCGCCGAAGAGGTCCGAGTCTCGCTTTGCAGTCGCGTGGGCGCGCCTGCTACTAGATCGACTTCCCGAAGCTCATCGCTGATGCCGATCACAGGATCGTTCAGCGTCGTGCTGAACAGCGCAGTGTTCTCGGAAGGATGCAAATCGATGAACTCGGGGCGTGTCAGATCGCCGGGAATCGCGCCTAGAGCCGTCCAGTTGCCGGTCGCCAAATCCGCGACGTGAATCGTGCTCGTGTACGTCGAGCTTCCGGGCACTGTGTCGACGTTGAAGATGAGACGATTGCGCAGCCAGTCCGCGCGATAGCTGCCCATCATGGACTCGGGATGGACCGCACCGGGTGACAGCACCAGCGGATTGGCAGGGTCCGACGCTCGGGCCAAATATAAACGTGTTTCGGTGGCACCGTACCCGATGACGATGGCTCGGCTACCATCTGTGTCCACGTAGCCCGTGTACGCCCCACGATTCGCAGCCGCCGGGAAGAACATTTGCGCCGCTGAAGGATCCGTGACCGGCGCGCGATAGATCGCCATGCCTGCCGCGTTCGGCATGGTCACTGACATGAATAGATACCGCGACTGCGCATCGAAGTCGAACGCATCCTCAACGTACGCGCCGCCCATCACAGGCGCTGTAATTTCGCGCGGAGCGTCGCTCCTGGTAACGTCGGCGAGATAGAAGTGATCGACCGAGTTCGCATCACGAATGCGGTACACCACCCACCGACCATCCGAGCTCATCACAGGATGATCCTCCGCCGACTCCCCGATTGCGAGTGGGCCGTTGAGGCGCCTTGGACTGCCACTGCCATCCGCCGGCGCGACTGTCCAAAAGCGTCTGCCACTCGGCGCATTCATATTGCCTATCTCATCGAAAAGAACGGTGCGACCGTTATCCGACACGTACACCCATCGCCCCAGGGCCGTCGCCTCGTTATCGGTGAACGCCGTGATTGGATTACGCGCAATTAGATCATCGCCATAGAGGTTGCGTGCGTACGCTCCTTCCTCATTGGTGACGTAGAAAAACCGCACGGGCTCTGTATCGATGAATACGACCACACGCCCCGCTGCCCCCTCTCCGGCAGCATCGACTGCACGATAGGTGAACGTGTTGAACCCTTGGAACCCTGCAGGAAGCGTGAGGCGAACGCGACCATTCTCCACCGCTGCGGTGCCGAAATCGGGAGTGCCTTCGATAGTGATCGTCAACGGCTCGCCATCTGAGTCTGTGTCATTCGCCAACACATCGACCAGCGGGTTGGTGCCGCTCGCGGTGATCACATCATCGCGAATCGACGGTAAGTCATTCCTTGCCCCAACAGTGATCGTGATGGTGGCGATCGTTTCCGCCCCGGCTGAGTCCCTTGCACTCACCGTGAAGGTATCGATCCCCACATAGTTCGATGTAGCAAGGTAAGTGAATGCTCCTGCCGACGTAAAATCTGAGACGGCGCCGTGCGATGGATTCGTGACGAGCGCAAACGTGATCGCCTGCGCTTCGGCATCCGTGGCGACCAGGCGAGCCGAAACCGGCGCGTCTTCGACTGCGTCGAAGGCCAATGTCGTGAATCTGGGCGCTGTATTGATTGGCGGTGATGGCGGATTCGTTGCGCCGCCTCCGCCACCGCCACCACACGCGGATAGAGCACAAATGAGTGCCGCGAGTGCAGAGCGCCGGAAACTGCCGATCATGCCGATCCTTGTTATTTCACCAGGCCGCTGTCCCGGTGTCGCATCGAGTATGCTGATGGCGCCAGAACGCGTCAACTCGAAAAGAGGTTCGCGGGGCGCTGGTCGCGCGACCAGTCACTAAGCGATGAGTGGACGGTACCGGCCAAGGCTTCGAGGGCTTCTCGCTTATCGCCTCGATATTTAACGTCTACACGGGCAGGAGGAGTATCAACCGCCGATCACCGGACATCGAGGCATGCCACGGCCACTGCGGTTGCACGTTCCCGGTGCCTTCCATCATGTGACACTCCGATGTGACACTTCGAGGGAATCATCGGGAGAATATCCTCTATCTGCGGCGGACCGCGATCTCCTCGACTCCGTAACTGCGGAGATACTGTCACGTTTCACGGCGCGACTGCACGCATACTGCTGGATGACTAATCCATCTACCTATCCAGGTGAGCGACGCGCCACTAGGCAAGCTCATTCTTCACATCGCCGGCCGATGCGCGCGCACCAGCAGACCAGTGTGGTTTAGCTCAGTGGATTGCGTTTGCCCCCCTCCTCCGTTGTCCGATCAACCGACAGTGATCGCCGCACGCATCAGACCCGCGCACAGACTGTCGATCATGCGGTCGATGGGTCGCAGATTCGGCGCTCTGACCCGTGACCTATTCAAAACAACAACTGATGCCTGAGCAGCAGCGATTCGGCAATGATGGAACGAGCACCACCTGGCAACAGGAGTTTGGCGATCGTCGCAAAGAGATGAATAAGTAAGAACACCCGCTCTCGCATACGCCATCGTAGCAGAGGGAATCCACGCGGCGAGAAGCGGACGATCTGCCCGCTCTATGCGCAGAAACTGGAATTCGCCACACACAGGTTTGGAGGTCGCCTGCGGGGACCTTGTCGTGATCGCATCCGTCAGACCCTGTAACCCGTCGACCGCGGCGATGAGGACGGCAGAGCAGACATACCTCTTCTCGGCAGCCTCGGGGACGGCGCCCGCGAAGATTGAGGCTTTCCTATTCGTCTCGCCACGGAGCGGCGCTGTAGCGCCTTCCGCCCACAAGCAGGCGCTGGCCACTCTCGCTGCATCGAGAGCTCCTCGATGTCGATCCGCCGTGGCTGCAAGAATTCGGCCGGGTACGTGATGATTGCTTAGGGCGGGGCGGAGGGTAGGAAGCACCGGTACTCAATTCCCTGATCTTCCCTTTCACCCCCTTCCACTCTCTTCACCCCATTCGCGCCGCGTTTCGAATCAATCGTGCCGTATTTGCAATGGCAGCTTGTCCTACATAACTATCGCCGTGATAGTCCGGCACGGCTGTCAGGCGACCAGCTCTTGCCATTCTCTGTATCGAGGCTAAGGCGAACGTAGATGCAACAGAGGTATTGGCCAAGCCCTCCTGCAATAGGAACTGCGCCTGCGATGGCTCGGCTGAGAACTTCTCGAACCCCTTCCTGTATTCTGATCGAAGCGGTTCGTCAAGAAGTTCAATGGCCGATTCGATAGTTTCCTGAAGTTCGGCACCAAGAAACGCCACAACCTTTTCTCGTACGAGATCTTCCGGATCATTCGCCAGCTTCAAGATAATCCGCGCTTGCGAGGGACTCAGTTGCCTGGAGAGGCATAAGACGCCATCCATTAGATTCGCCCGTGCACTGATGTCAGAGTCAGCAACGGATTCTAGAGCAGCATCTAGAACGACGAATGCCCTCCTTCCAATGAAACCAAAAACAAACAAACCTCGGTGTCGAATGATTGGATCGTCATCGAGCAGGAGCGAGAGAAGCTCTTCCGGCGCACGCGGATCGAACTTGGCCATCGCCGCTGCAAAGGGATTCCCATCCTCTTCCTCTTGCGTCCAATCGATTTTCCTTAGGATAGTGTAAGGATTTTCGTTCATGACCGTTTTCTCTCAATCTCATCAAGACGGCGCGTTATCTCCTTCAATCTATCTTGCTCCTCATCTATCCGCTTTTGGTGGTTGCGCCACTGGCGGTCATTCTCTCGATCCTTTCGCTCGCCATTCCAGGAGCCACGAGGGTGACGCTGCTGCTCGCGTACTGGTTGCGCAATGCTTTCCTGTAATTGCCGCTCGTCATCTGCTAGCTCATGATCACCGATTTCACCGTAGTCGCCTAGCTCGTCCTGATCGTGTGGCCCACGGCCCTCCTCGTTCAGTGCTATGTTTTTGGTCAGCTCAGCTGCGGCTCGCGTTGCTTTGTATGTCCGGTAGGCCCGAACCCGCAACGGAGACACAAGAACTTATCAATACGCCCACACCAACTACTTCCCCAACTGGCGTCATACCCCTATCGGATCGGTCTGTAGAAACCGTCCGATCCGCGGGGCATAAAAGCAAGCCTTATAGTAGTTCAACCCCGAGCTCGGCCAGCCAAGCCTGGCCGGTGTGCTGAATGCGCCCCGTATTGCTCGGGCCGGAGACTCCATACTCATCGTATCGATTGATATGGCTGGCGGTGCCCGACGCGTCGGCGATCGAAACGATCGAGCCAAGGGACAACGCAAACCCTCTTATTCGAATGGGGCGCGTTACGTCCGCATGAAGCATGCGACATAACTCCTTAATTCATGGCGCAAGGGGCGGTTGTCGCTTAGCATGCGTGGCTACGATTGGGGAGCTTCAAAATGATCTCAGCATTGCGCCACGGATTAGCGGTCGCGTTCGGGTCTGTGTTGTTGGCCTCTTGCGGCGGAGGCGGTGGTGGAGGCTCTGGAGGGGAAGGTTCGAATCCTGCCAGTACGCTGCGAGCAACTTTCAATACCGATGCGATCACGTTCTCGGCGCAAGCGCCGTTCGATGTCATCGAGCTGCAGAAGAATGTCACTGGCACAGTGACGCAGACCGGTACGGCGACAGCCAGTGGCACGCTGTATGTCATCGTCGAGGTGCCCGCCAATTCATTCTTCACGGTGCCCGAGGCGCGCATCGATACCGTCGATTCGGGTCACGCTACGGTGCGAGTCCCCAGCCCCGACACGGTCGGCGCCGGCTCGCTCGAAGGTAGCTTTCGCATTCGGTTGTGCTTGAACAGCCAGACCTGCGCGAGCGGCAGCGAAATCCAGGGCAGCCCGCACACCGTCTCGGTGCGCTACACCGTGGGAGATGTGCTCGATACGGACACCGTTACGCCACGCACCGTCCTCGCCAACACACCGGGTTCGGTAATTCTGCGCGGCCGCGGTTTCACTGCGAGCACGACGGTGAGCTTCGGTGGTACAGCCGCCACCTCAGTTACCTACGTGAATCCGACGCAGCTGCGCGTTCAATATCCTCCGTTGGCCGCCGGTACTCACGCCGTCGCACTCGATGCTGGCGCGACAGCCTTCACGGGATCGCTGGTCAGTGTGCCGGCGACGAATTACGGTTACGCGTGGATACCGCACCCGAGCGATCCTTTCTTCACAAACGCGGCCGTCTACGATGCCGAGCGTGGCTCGTTTGTTTATGCCGGCGGCGGCAACGGGCAGTATCATCTCCTGCGCTATGAATATTCCGGCGGCAACTGGGTGCAGGCCGCCGACCGTCAGGATGAAATTTTCATCACTCAGCTGCGAATGTCGCACGATGGCAGCCGAATTCTCGCACTCCAGCACCAGGACGACGGTTCCACGCGCCTGTTGGATCTCGATCCGACGACGCTGGCGTCGATGCGCGAAACGCCGCTCGCGAGCACCACGTGGTCAATGGCGCTTGCCAATGACGGCAACTACGTGTTCGGCAATAGGTTTCCCGGCACTGGCGGCTACATTTCTCCTGACCTGTTCGGCTCGACGACCCGTCGCACGGCGATCCGAGTCAACCGCGTCACCTACGAGTCCATGGAGGCCGTTGCGAGCGGCGACGGCTCGAAGGTCGTGGTCTTCGGTAACGGCATGACGGGTGTTTACGATCCGGCAAGGTTCATGTGGAGCTCGGTCCAGAGCAACGGATTGCAAAGCGTTTGGAACTATCCGCGCAGCGGCTCGGCCGATCACGCAGGCACTCGCTTCGCGGCGCTGGGGGTAGTGGTCGATCAGAACATGTTGCCCATCGGGCAGACCCCGCCGAGCTCGAATGGGCTGTTCAACGGCATCCTGAGTGCCGACGGCTCGCGTTTATATGTTTATGACCAGGGCGACTTGAGCGGGGGCATCCCGACGGGCAGGCTGCGAACGTTCGACGTAAACGCCGCGACCACCCTGCCGCCAACCACCGGCGCCAACCATCGCATTCTTGCCGAAACGATCGCGCCGATCGTCCTGGCGAACAATCCCAACGGCATCTCCACGACCAGCTCTCTCGCGGCTCTGGCGCTGACGCCGGACGGTCGCACGATCATCATCTGCGGCATTTCTGGATGCGTGGTGCAGCCGACGCCCCCTTGATGAGCCGTTAGGGCGAATTCGCCGAATCACGCGCCGGGGCCGGCCCGGCGCGCTTGATGAAGCTGCCCCGTCGCCAGTCCGACGCTCCATCGTGGCCGAACGACTGATATGACCAACTAACCCATCGTGATGCGCCTGCAGTCCCCGCTCGATCCTATGGACGACTCACGAGCCGTCGCAGAAAGTCACGATCAGTGCCGATTTCCCAAGGCCCAAGACCATGATGGGCATTCATCAGAGACGCCATTGCCTTTGCGTTGGCCATTACCAGGCCCACGTACCCGGATGCCCGCAAGGGGTCTAGCTTCCGGCTTAAATCCGCATGAGCTACAGGGGCATTGTGCAGAATCGGCCATTCTCCGCTTACGAGAGCGAGCAACGACATTGGCGTGACCGTGACAATATCCGCTCGTGCAAAGTCGAAGGTCGCCGCCGCGACAGCCTGTGCATTCACTCGGTACGCATAAAATGCACACAGCGCTGCGGCGAGTTCCGCAATGACCTCGATCACTTGCGCAACGCCCTGTGTGCCATCTGCGAGCGGCACGATGAATACATCACCGGGCACCACATTGATCTTCTTACTTCTGCGCTTGGCCATAGCAAGCCACTGTGTCACGGACCTTGCTGGTGGCGCGGTCTTCTGCTGCGCCAAGAACGACGGGATCTCCCTTAGGGATACCCTGAATTTCAAATACAGTAGAAACAGCCACGCCGCAAATGGGGTCTCTCCATGGTTCGCAGGAGAGCCACTATGATCAACCTCGAGCAAGAGATCGCAACTTACAACCGACTCCTGCCGGAGCTGCTCGCGCAGAAAGGAAAGTACGTGCTCATCAAAGGAGCCGAGCTGGCAGGAATTTTCGATTCCTATCGCGATGCACTGGCGGCCGGCTATCAGCGGTTCAAGCTCGACTCCTTTCTGGTGAAGCAGGTCACCTCAGCTGAGCACGTGGCATGTTTCTCTCGCGACTTGACATCTAGCGACAGCTGCTTCTTGCCGAGTGGGAGGCGCCGATCGGGCAAGCACTGATCGTGAGGTTCGGCATGCAGAGAGCGCACCAAGGCCGAGTCGGCCAACAT
>Ga0065721_10050732_pt1 | contig 18244 bp, 14 predicted proteins | sample Mesricmetagenome_FD_59108 | JGI IMG/M metagenome (GOLD analysis project Ga0065721, IMG submission 59108) | Mesophilic microbial community from rice straw/compost enrichment Sample: eDNA_1 v2 (version 2) | ecosystem: Engineered > Solid waste > Grass > Composting > Bioreactor | place: USA: Davis... | reverse complement strand
GCCGTTGGCGGCCAGCGCGAAGGCGACCGGGAAGCCGAGCAGCAGGAAAGCAATCAGCGCCACGAACATCAGTGGCGCCATGTTGGCGATGAGGATCTCAGCCATGGTTCGGGCCCCGGTCCTTTAGGAGTGGCCGTGCGTCTTCGCGCCCGGCTGGTCGGTGACCCCGGCGAGGAAGGCGATGCGCTTGATCAGCTCCGAGAAGCCCTGCGCGGTCAGCAGGAAGAAGCCGACGGGGACCAGCAGCTTGGCCGGCCAGCGGATCAGGCCGCCGGCGTCGCTCGACATCTCGCCGGTGCGGAAGCTGTCCATGAACATCGGCCAGGACAGCCACACGATCAGGATGGCCATCGGGCAGAGGAAGAACAGGATCCCGAAGACGTCCACCGCCGCCTGGACGCGCTCGGAGAAGCGGCTGAGCACGATGTCGATGCGGATGTGTTCGTTGCGCAGGAACGTGTAGCCCGAGCACAACAGGAAGATGGCGGCGAACAGGTACCACTGCAGCTCCAGCCAGGCGTTGGAACTGTAGTTGATGCTGTAGCGAACCACCGCGTTGACCGAACTGACCACGACCGCGGCCAGCACCAGCCAATAGACGAGCTTGCCGATGCCGTCGTTCAGGCGATCGATGCCTCGCGCAAGAGACAGGGCTGCGTGCACCTTATGGGCTCCGCTGTAGGACGTTTTCTGTGTGCTCCGGGCAGCCGGGCGCCGTCGCGCACCGTTCGGGTGCGCGGTTGGGCGTGCTGCCGGCGCCGTGGGAAGGGCGAAGGGGGCCGGCTTACCCGCCGGTGAACAGCCGTTTGATCCGGCCCGCGAGCACCGACACCAGCATCGCCAGGACGTTCATCTCGACCGGCTTCGCGGCCGGCGGTGGAGCCTCGCCGGTGCGCGCCGTCAGCGACGCCGACAGATTGGCGGCGAAGGTCTCGGCCATGCGGCGGACGAAGTCCTGGACCAGCGCGCCGCGCGAGAATTGCGCCAGCGTCCCGGTCAGCCGGTAGCGGATGGTGACCGCGACGGTCGCGCTGTCCGGCCGTTCGCCCCCGGCGACCCGGTAGACGACCTCCCCGGCGGCCTGCGAGCCGCTGCCGGTGTCCCGGCCGGCGCCGGTGACGCGACCGGTGCGCGCGGGATCGTCCCGCCGGACCGTGCCCTCGCCGGCAAAGCGCGCCTTGATCGGGCCGAAGCGCACGCTCATGCGGCCGGTCAGCGTTTCGCCCTCCAGCGTCTCCACCTCGGCGCCGGGCAGGCAGGCGGCGACGCGGCGGACGTCGCCCAGCGCCTCCCACACGGCGTCTGGCGCGGCGTCGACGGTGATCGTCTGGTCGATAGCCGTCCAGCCGGCGCTGTCCCCGGCGGGCATGGCGACAGGCGCCGCCGGAGCAGGGGCTGCCGGAGCGGGAGACACGGACGGGCGCGCGGCCGTGACGCTTGCCGTGGCGGGCTCAAGTTGGCGGGCTGGTGCCGCCGCCGTGGCCGGAACCGGGGTCGCGACCGGCGGCGCTTCGACCTCCGGCGTCTTGCCCCGGCACACGCTGCCGACGGCGGCGACGATGCCCATGTAGCCGGTGCAGCGGCAGAGATTGCCGCTCAGCTCCTCGCGGATCGTCCGCTCGTCGGTCTCGCCGCAGCGCCGGACGATGTCGCGCGAGGTGATCAGCATGCCCGGCGTGCAGAAGCCGCACTGCAGCCCGTGGTGCGTCGAGAAGGCCTCGCGCAGCTCGCGCATGGTCGGGTCGTCGTCGAAGCCCTCCACGGTGCGGACGGTGGACCCGTCGCACGCCGCGGCGAAGGCGATGCACGACCGCTGCGGCCGTCCGTCGATCTCGACGGTGCAGGCGCCGCACACGCCCTGCTCGCAACCCAGGTGGGTGCCGGTCAGCCCGACCGTTTCGCGCAGGAAATCCGCCAGATGCTGGCGCGGTTCGACGCTGGCCGTGACCGGCTGGCCGTTGACGGTGATGGTGACGGAAACCCTGTTCATTTCGACCCCAATTCGGCAAGCGCACGGTCCACGGCCGCGAGGTGCATCTGGCGGAAGACGGCGTCGTGGTCGGCGAGCCGCCGGTCGATCTCATCGCCGAGGACGGCGGCGGCGGCTTGCGGTCCCGCGCGGCCCAGCGCGGCGGACGTCTCCTCCAGCTGGATGGGCGTGCGTTCGATGGCGCCGCAGACCACGCGGGTCAGGCCGCGCTCCGGATCGTGCAGCACGGCCCCGATGGCCTTCGCGAACTCGCCGGTCTTGCGGCAGATCTTGTGGTACGCCCAGCGGCCCCGGGCCGACAGCTTCGGCACGACGATGCCGGTCAGCAGCTCGTCGTCGCCGAGTTCCGTGCTGTAGCCGCCGAGCATGAAGGTGTCGATGGACGCCTGCCGTTCGCCATCCGGGGCGTGGATCAGCAACCGCGCGTCGAGCGTCAGCAGGGTGGATATCCAGTCCGCCGCCGGGTCGGCGTGGGCGACGCTGCCGCCGATGGTGCCGCGGTTGCGGACGGCGCGGTAGGCGATGCCGTGCGCCACGGACGGCAGGAAGCCGTTGGTGACGTCGGGCAGGGCGCCGTCCTCGATTTCCGCGTGGGTCCAGAGGGCGCCGATGACGAGACGGTCGCCGGTCTCTTCGACCCGGCGCAGGTCGGGCGCGTGGCGCAGGTCGACCACCCGGGTTGGGCGCGCCAGCCGCAGGTTGAGCATCGGCCCCAGGGAACAGCCGCCGGCCATCGGCTTGGCGTCGCCCTTTCCGTCGGCCAGCGCCGCAAGCGCGTCCTGAACGTCGCGGGCGCGGTGATAGTCGAAAACGGGGGCTTTCATGCGGCGTTCTCCCGACCTTTCGCCGTTTGGCCCTGTCCGGTTTGATCCTTGGCGGCCAGGATGGCGGCGAGGATGCGTTCCGGCGTGGCGGGGATTTCGGTCAGCTCCGCCCCCAGGGGCGCCAGGGCGTCGTTGATGGCGTTGACGATGGCGGCTGGCGGCGCGATGGCCCCGCCTTCGCCGACCCCCTTGATGCCGTGCGCGGAGTAGGGGGAGGGCGTCTCGAAATGGTCCATGCGGATCGAGGGCAGCTCGGTCGGCCCCGGCAGCAGGTAGTCGAGAAGCGTCGAGGCGAGCGGCTGGCCCAGGTCGTCGTACGGGCTCTCCTCGAACAGGGCGGTGCCGATGCCCTGCGCCGTTCCTCCGTAGGCCTGGCCTTCCACGATCATGGGGTTCACGCGGCGGCCGCAGTCCTCGACGATCACGTAGTCCAGGATCTCCACCATGCCGGTCCGGGGGTCCACCGCCACGACGGCGGCGTGGGTGGCGTAGGAGAAGACGCCGGAATCCACGGCCGGCTTGTAGGCCTCGGTCGCCTCCAGCCCCCGGCTGTCCACGCCGTCGGGCAGCAGGTCCGGCCGCATGTACCAGGCGAAGCCGACGTCGGCGAAGGTGATGCTGCGGTTGCCGGCGAAGATGCGGCCGTCCTTCAGCTCGACCTCCTCCGGCGTGCATTTCATCAGGTGCGCGGCGATGCGTCGAACCTGCCCGGCCACCGTCTGCGCGGCTTTGGAGGTGGCGCCGCCCGACATGACGATCCCGCGCGAGGCGTAGGCGCCGGTGGAGTAGGGGGTGGTCGCGGTGTCGCCCAGCGTCACCGTGATCCGGTCGATTGGGATGGTCAGGATTTCGCTGGCAATCTGCGCGAGCGTGGTTTCCAGCCCCTGGCCGATGGTGTGGATGCCGGCGCGCACCTCGACGCCGCCGTCCGGCGTGATCTTGACGCTCGCCTGATCGTAGCCCGGGATCACCGACAGGCCCCAGGAGCTGAAGACCGTCGTCCCGTGCGCCGACTGCTCGGTGTAGGTGGCGAAGCCCAGCCCGATGCGCCGTCCGTCGGGCTCGCCCTCGCCCTGGCGCGCCCGCACAGCGTCCATCCTGATCATCTCGCGCGCCCGGCTCAGGGAGGCCGGGTAGTCGCCACTGTCGAAATGCTTCTTGGTGACGTTGGTGAAGGGCATCTGGTCGGCCGTGACCAGATTTTCAGCGCGCACGTCCACCGGCTCCCGCCCCACGGCGCGGGCGATGGCGTCGATGGTCAGTTCCATGGCGAAGCAGACGCCGGGGCGCGCCACACCGCGGTAGGGGGTGAAGGCCGGCTTGTTGGTCGCGACCGTGTAGGTCTTGCAGCGATAGGCCTGGAAGTCATACGGGCCGGGCAGGTTGCCGGCGATCTGCGACGGCTCCAGGCAGGCGGTGAAGGGCCACACCGAATAGGCGCCGGTGTCCACCATCACCTCGGCGTCGAGGCCGAGCAGGCGCCCGCGCTCGTCGGCGTAGGCGGTGACGCGGTACTGGTGCTGGCGGGTGTTGGCTCCGGCGGTCAGGTGCTCGCGCCGGTCCTCCACCCAGCGGAAGGGGGTCTTGCGCGTCAGCGCCAGCCAGGCGATCAGCACTTCTTCGGGCTGGAGCACGCATTTGTAGCCGAAGCCGCCGCCGACGTCCGGCGGCATCACGCGGATGCGCGCTTGGTCGAGCCCCAGGCACTCGGCGAGCCCGGTGCGGATCATGTGCGGCACCTGGGTGGAGGTCACCACGACCAGCTGGGAGGCTTGGTAATCCCAGTAGGCGAGCACGCCCTTGCCTTCCATGGGGTGCATGCATTGCCGGGCGGTGCGGTATTCGCGCGTGATCTTCACGGGTGCGGTGCGCGCCACCTCCTCCACACCGCTGTCGAACCCGCTCTCCAGGAAGAGGTTGTCGCTCCACTCCTCGTGGATGCGCGGGGCGTCGGGCGCGCGCCCGGCCTCGCTGCTGGCGATCACCGGCAGCGGGTCGAAATCGACCAGCACGGCGTCGCACAGATCCTCGGCCTCGGCGCGGCTGGCCGCCACGGCCATGGCCACCGGCTCCCCGACGAAGCGGACCTTGCCGGAGGCCAGCGGCCAGTGGGTCGACTCCTTGTAGCCGGGTATGGTGGACCGCGTTACGATGGGGCTCAGGCCCGCGAGATCGTCGACCGTGTAGACGGTGTCCTCCGCGCCCGCCGGCTTGGTGACCGAACGGATGCGGGCGTGGGCGTGCGTGCTGCGCAGGAACGCAACGTCCCGGAGGCCCGGCATCCTGATGTCGCCGACGAAACGCCCGCGCCCCATCAGGTGGCGTGCGTCCTCCTTTCGGCGCACCCGCGCGCCGATACCCGTGTGGCTCATGAACCCTCAATCCCCATCGTGAACGCATCCCGACGGCTGGTGCGATGCCAGCCGCTCTCTTTACGCCTTACGTTGCGCCGTGTAGCGGAACGAGTCGAGCTGGTTCTCGGCCAGCGCGAACCACGAGTTGGATGTGTCGTGGAAGGCTTTCCAGGATTCGTAGATCTTGGCGAAATCCGGGTTCTTCTCGGTGTTTTCCTTCAGCACCTCCATGCTCGCCTTGTAGCAGGCTTCCATGACCGGGCGCGGGAAGGCGCGGAGCTGCACGCCCATGCCGACCAGGCGGCGCAGCGCTTCCGGGTTCTTCGCGTCGTACTTGGCCTGCATGAGCATCGCCTGCTCGTTGGCGGCGGTCTCGAACGCGATCTTGAAGGGGTCCGGCAGGTTGTTCCACGCGGTGGTGTTGACGAGGCCGGTGATGGCCGCCGAGCCCTCCCACCAGCCGGGCGTGTAGTAGTATTTCGCGACCTTGGCGAAGCCGAGCTTCTCGTCGTCGTAGGGGCCGATCCACTCCGCCGCGTCGATGGTGCCCTTCTCCAGGCCGGTGTAGATGTCGGAGGCGGCGATCTGCTGCGGCACCACGCCGAGCTTGGTCATCACCAGCCCGCCGAAGCCGCCGACGCGGAATTTCAGGCCGTTCAGATCCTCGACGCTCTTGATCTCCTTGCGGTACCAGCCGCCCATCTGGACGCCGACGTTGCCGACCAGGAAGTTGACGAGGCCGTTGCGGCCGTAGAAGTCCCGCAGCAGTTCCATGCCGCCGCCATAATGCAGCCACGACGCGTGCTGGCGCGCGTTCAGGCCGAAGGGCAGGCCGCCGTCGATGCCGTAGGCGGTGTTCTTGCCGATGTAGAAGGACGCCAGCGTGTGCCCGCATTCGACGGTGTTGTTCTGCACCGCGTCCAGCACTTGGCCCGCCGGCACGATCTCGCCGCCGGCGAAGGGCCGGATCTCGAACTTGCCCTCGGTGAGCTGGGCGACGCGATGGCACATCGCCTCGGCCGAGCCGTGGATGGTGTCCAGGCTCTTCGGCCAGCTGGTGGCCATGCGCCAGCGCACCGTCGGAGTGCCCTGCGCGAGGGCGGGAGCGCTGACCGTGCCGACGGCAAGGCCGGACACGGCGGTGGCGGCGGTTGTGGTGAGGAAAGCGCGACGTTTCATGTCTCTACCTCGTCCCTGTCGTTTGTTCGTCGATGTGTTCTTGTTTGATTGGGCTTTTTTATTTGGGCGCGCGACGGTGCCGTCCGGCGCCGCGGTGCCGGGCCGTTGCCCCAGGCCGTTGCCATGCGTGGCGAAGGGCCGCGTCCGGCCCGTCGCTGTCGGCGGAGGCCGTCAGCCGATGCTGAATCCTTGGGAAAGGAGGGTACGCGAAGGACGGAGGAGCCGGAGCAGCGTCCGCAGCGGGTCCGTGCGGCGCCGACGGCCGCATGGCGCACGTTTGCGTTGTGTCGATGTCCGTCTCGCCGCAATCACGTGTCTCTCCTCCGGGAGCTGTACCGTGTGCGCCTTCGGTCCGGCGCTGGCCTGTGGGATCCACGTCCGGGCGCCAAACATGATGGTATACTGACTAATTGTCGCACCCTCGTCAACGCCTTTTCACGACACTTTCCTGACAGGACGTGCCGGTTGCCGGTTGATTCTGTGCGTGGATGTGCGGGCAGCACAAGGATTGGAAAGGCGCCGCGACGGAATCGCCGCATCGAAGGGACTGAAGGAGAAGGGGATTTTGCTCCGTACCACCTCATACATGCCAGCCGTCATCCACCGCCCTCATCCGCTGAGTCCCGGCGATCCGGTATGCAAGGCGCGCGCCGCCGCGGGCAAGCGTCCCGCGGCGCTGGAAGGGTGGTGGGCTTTGGGCGCTCAGGTCGGCCGGAAGATCGCCCGGCCCAGGTGGTTGTTGCCGTCGACCAGACGGATCAGCATGGTCAGGAACGCGTTGCGCTCTTCCGGCAGAAGCGGTTCCAGCAGGCGCAGCTGCGCCTTCTGCATGGCTCCGTACATTTCGCGCGTGATTCGCTCGCCTTCCGGTGTGAGGCGGGTCAGCACCATGCGCTTGTCCTCGGTGCTGCGGCTGCGCTCGATCAGCCCGCGCTTTTTGAGCCGGTTGAGCACGTCGGCCACGTTGGTGCGGTCGATGCCCAGTTCCCGGCCCAGCGAGTTCTGGTCGATGTTCGGGTTTTCCGCCAGCGACGTCAGCAGCCCGTACTGGACCGGCGTTATGTCGAAGTCCCCGCACTCCTCAAGGAACAGCGCGTAATGGATCTGGTGCAGGCGGCGGACGAGATAACCGGGCCGCGCCCACAGCGGCATGTGGTCGATCAGCAGATTGATCGGCGCCTCCTCGGCTTCGGGCTGGGCGGCGCGGGTGCTTCGCTTGGCGGTGGTCTTCTTAAGTTCGGACATTCCGGTACCGTTTCTGCATAAGTGCATCGGTGAGACATGCGGGTCATGCCGTTGGCGCGGTGTCGGGAATCGGTGACGGTGTGCGTGTTCCGATGGCGCCAGCCATGCCTGGTCAACCGCGGCCGCTCCAACACATGCCGTTATACCCCGCATTTTGGCGCCCGACAAACAGGCACTTCGACCAAATATGGGGCACAGCCTCCTATATATCTTTGATTTTCTGCGGGATGGAGCGTTGCACCGGGTGTCTATCATCGTTTTCTGAGATAATCAGTATACCATCACATTCCGCTTGCCGAGGAAAGATACGTAGGTATACTGATCATTATCGGAACAATGAGGAGGTCGACGGCCATGCCCTGGGTTCAGGCGGCATCGTCGGGCGATGTGAAGGAGAGCGGCGCCCTTGGCGTCGACGTGGAGGGCACTCCTGTCGCGCTGTTCCGGGTGGACGGCGCCGTGTATGCGACGCACAACATCTGCACGCACCAATTCGCGTTTCTCTCGGACGGCTATGTCGAGGACGGCTGCGTTGAGTGCCCCCTTCATCAGGCGCTCTTCGACATCCGGACCGGCAAGGCGAAGACGGCTCCGGCCAGCACCGACCTGCGCACCTTCGCAGCGAAGGAGGAGGGCGGGGTCGTCTATGTGGATCTGACCCGCAGCGCGGGCGAGGAGGCTGGGATGCCCGCCGGGGAGCCGGCGACGCCGGCTGCCTCCGGGGCCGGGGACCGGCTGGTCATCCTCGGCGCCGGTCAGGCCGGCGCCCGCGCCGCCGAGGCGATGCGGCAGGCCGGGCACGCCGGTCCCATTCTGCTGATCGGCGACGAGGACGAGGCGCCCTACGAACGGCCGCCGCTGTCGAAGGACCTGCTGCTCGGCACCGCGACGCGGGAGTCCATCCGCGTGCTTCCGGCCGAGCGGCTGTCCAGCCTCGACGTCGGTTTCCACTCCGGCCGCCGGGCCACCGGCATCGACCGGGACACCCGGACGGTGTCGCTGTCCGACGGGTCGAGCGTCACTTACGACAAGCTGCTGATCGCCACCGGCGCGCGGGCGCGGCGCTTGCGCGTTCCCGGCGCCGATCTGCCGGGAGTCCACCATCTGCGCACCATCGCGGATGCGGAGGCGTTGGGCGCGGCGTTGGCGGAGGCGAAGCGGGTCGTGGTGATCGGCGCCGGCTTCATCGGGCTGGAGATCGCCTCGGCCGCCCGCAAGCTGGGCGCGGCGGTGACGATCCTGGAGCGCGCGGACACGCCGCTGGAGCGGCTTTTGCCGCCCGCCGCCGGCCGGGTGCTCCAGTCGCTGGCCGAGCGGCATGGCGTTGCCTTCCGCTTCGGCGTGGAGGTCGCGGCCATCCGGCGCGACGCCGACGGACTGCGCGTGGACTGTGCCGGCGATGAGTCCGTCGCGGCGGACGTCGTGGTGGTGGGGATCGGCACCGAGGCCAACCTGGAACTGGCGCGGGATGCCGGCCTTGCCGTGGAGGACGGCATCCTGGTGGACGGGGAGGGGCGCACCTCCGACCCCGCCATCTTCGCCGCGGGCGACGTGGCGCATTACCCCACGCCGATCAACGGCCGGCGCTGCCGGCTGGAATCCTGGCAGCACGCGCAGGAACAGGCCATCGCCGCTGGCCGGACCATGGCCGGGCAGGAAACCACCTACAACCGCACCCCCTGGTTCTGGACCGATCAGTTCGACCGCAACATTCAGATGATCGGGCTGCCCTCGCGCGACGCGACCGTGGCCGTCCGCGGGACGGCGGGCGAACCGGGATCGGTTCTTTATCTGCTGGAGGGTGGGGCGCTTTCCGCGGCCATCGCCTTCGACGACCCGCAGTCCGTCCGCGACGCCCGCACGCGCATCGAATCCGGCGCGCCCGTCGACGCGGCGTCCCTCGGAGCCGTCCCTCTGTCTTCCACCGCCCCTCTGTCTTCCACCGCCCCTCTGTCTTCCACCGCAATGTCCGGCGCGCCGGCGGCCTGTGCCGCGGACGGCGCCTTCGCAGGGGAACATTCGACCATGGCTCATCCACAGCCGAATTTCCGTTGGCCCGAGGAAGGGCTGACGCGCATTCCGGACTGGGTCTACACCGACGAGACCATCTACCGGCGCGAGGTGGAGCGCATCTTCCACGGCCGCACCTGGAACTACGTCGCGCTGGAGGCGGAGATCCCCAACCCCGGCGACTATGTCCGGTCCAACGTGGGCCCGACGCCGGTGGTGGTCTCCCGCGCCGAGGACGGCAGCATCAACGTCTTCGAGAACCGCTGCGCCCACCGCGCCGCCGAGTTCTGCCGGTCGCTGCGCGGCAACGCGAAGGAGTTCGTCTGCCCGTACCACCAGTGGAGCTACGACCTGAAGGGCAACCTCGTCGGCGTGCCCTTCCGGCGCGGCGTGGACGGCAAGGGCGGCATGCCCAAGGATTTCCGGGCGCAGGACCACGGGCTGACGCAGCTGACGGTCACCACGCACCGCGGCGTCGTGTTCGCCTCCTATGCCTCGGACATGGAACCGCTGGCCGATTATCTCGGCCCCGACATCCTGGGCGAGTTCGAGGCGACCTTCGACGGCAGGCCGCTGAAGGTGCTGGGCTATTACCGCAACACGCTGCCCGGCAACTGGAAGCTCTACCACGAGAACCTGAAGGATCCGTACCACGCCACGCTGCTGCACACCTTCCTGGTGTCCTTCGGCCTGCTGGTGGCGGGCAACCGCTCGCTGATGCTGTGCGACGAGAGCGGCCGCCACGGCGTCATGGCCTCGGCCAAGAGCGACGGCAAGAACGTCAGCCAGGAAAACAAGAAGGAGATGCGCGCCTACCAGGAAGGCATGGTGCTGGAGGAGCCGCGCTTCGTCGACTACCGGCCGGAGTTCGACTCGCCCTGGTCGGTCACCATGATGACGGTCTGGCCGAACATGATCGTTCAGCGCGAGATGAACACGCTTGGCATCCGCCAGATCGTGCCCACGGGCCCGAACGAGTTCATCATGAACTGGACCATGTTCGGCTTCGAAGGCGACGACGACGAGATGCTGCGCCACCGCCTGCGCCAGGGCAACCTGATGGGGCCGGCCGGCTTCCTCGGGCTGGAGGACAACGAGGCCATCAAGTACGTCCAGGACGGCATGAAGAACATCCCGGACGGCCAGCATCTGGTCGCGCTCGACCCGGCGACGGAGGCCGGGACCTCCGACACGCTGATTTCGGAATCCGCCATCCGGGCCATGTACCGGCATTGGCGGTCGGTCATGGATGTGTGAGGAACCGGCCATGGACAGCATCATCGACGCCACCGCCGGTTCGCGGCAGGAACAGCTTCTGCTGCGCGCGGAAATCGACGACTTCAACGCCGCCTACGCCGCCGCCCTCGACGAAGGGCGTCTGCAGGACTGGCCGGGATTCTTCACCGACGAGGCCTTCTACCTGATCACCTCGCGGGAGAACCACGACGCCGGACTGCCGGTGGGGCTCGTCTATTGCGAGGGGGCGGGCATGCTCCGCGACCGCGCCTTCGCCATCGAGAAGACGGCGATGTTCGCGCCCCGCTATTTGCGCCACATCGTCGGCACCAGCCGTCTGCTGTCCGGCGGGGAGGACGGCACCGTCGCGGCCACGGCCAACTATCTGGTGCTGCAAACGTTGTTCGACCGCCCGGAATCCACGATCCATCAGGTCGGCACCTACATCGACCGCTTCCGCCGGGTGGACGGCGTCCTGAAGTTGCAGGAGCGCCGCTGCGTTTACGACAACCTGCTCGTCCCGAACGCGCTGGTTTATCCGGTTTGACGATTGGGCCGGCCTGACATGGGGCCGGCCTGACATGGGGCCGGCCTGACATGGGGTCAGCCCGCGCCCCGAACAAACGCACAAAAAAGACGCCGGGCAAATAGAGACGACAGGTGAGCTTTTAGCCATGGCGCTGCCGCGCGACCCCTGGTCGCGCGCCGCCACAGCCTGGGAGGGTTATCGTGACGATAAGCTCCGCAAACGATCTCGGCGCCGCACGCAGCGGCGCGATGACGCGGGAAGAACGCAAGGTCATCTTCGCGTCGTCTTTCGGCGCGCTGATGGAATGGTACGATTTCTACATCTACGCCGCACTGGCGGTGTATTTCAGCGCTTTCTTCTTTCCGGCGGGGAATGAGACCGCCGCGTTCCTGGCCAGCCTGGCGACCTTCGGCGCCGGCTTCCTCGTCCGCCCCGTCGGAGCCCTGCTGTTCGGGCGGCTCGGCGACCGGATCGGCCGCAAGCACACCTTCCTCATCACCATCCTGCTGATGGGCGTCTCGACCGTCGGGGTCGGCCTGCTGCCGACCTACGAGCAGATCGGCATGGCGGCGACGGTGCTGCTGGTGGTGCTGCGCCTCCTGCAGGGGCTGGCGCTGGGCGGCGAGGTCGGCGGCGCCGTCACCTACGTCGCCGAGCACTCGCCGGTGGCCAAGCGGGGCCTGTACACCAGTTCCCTGCAGACGACGGCGACGATCGGCCTACTGCTGTCTCTGGTCGTCGTCTATCTGCTGAAAGCCATGATGACGGAGGAGGAGTTCCGCGCCTGGGGCTGGCGCATTCCGTTCCTCGTGTCCTTCCTGATGCTCGTCGTGTCGGTCTACATCCGCACGAAGCTGCATGAATCGCCGGTCTTCCTGGCGATGAAGGAACGCAAGGCCACCGCGCGCTCGCCCATCGTGGAGAGCTTCACCCGCTGGGAGAACCTGAAGAACGTCCTCCTCCTGCTGGTCGTGGCGGCGGGGCTCGGCGCGATCTTCGGCACCGGCCATTTCTACACGATGTTCTTCCTGAACCGGACGCTGCACGTGCCGCTGGAGGTGGTGCATCTGTACGTCGGGATCGCGCTGGTGGTCGCCACGCCCTGTTACGTCTTCTTCGGCTGGCTGTCGGATCGCATCGGGCGCAAGCGCATCATCCTGCTCGCCTGCCTGCTGGCCGCCCTGACCACCCAGCCCATCTTCAAAGGGCTGACCCACGCCGCCAACCCGGCGTTGGCGCGGTTCCAGGATGCGGGCGACGTCGTGCTGCGGGCGGGCGACTGCCATGTCAGCCTGTTCGCCGCCCCGGTGACGGAGTGCGACCGGATCAAGGGCTACCTGACCGACCTCGGCGTCGCCTACACCCATGTGGAGGAAAGCGGCACGGCGGCGAAGCTGACCATCGGCGCGCAGTCCCTCGACGGGTTCGACCGCGACGGCATCCGGCGGGCGCTGGTCGCCGCGGGCTGGCCGGAGCGGGCCGACCTCGACGCCATCAACCGGCCGCTGCTGTTCCTGTTCGTGCTGCTGCCGATCCTCTACCTGACCATGGTCTACGGCCCCATGGCGGCCTTCATGGTGGAGCTGTTCCCGGCGCGCATCCGCTACACCTCGCTGTCCTTGCCCTTCCACCTCGGCTCCGGCTGGGTCGGCGGGATGCTGTCCTTCGTGGTCAGCGCGATGAACGTGTCCGCCGGAAACATGTATTTCGGCCTGTGGTACCCGGTGGTCATCACCGCCGTCGCCTTCGTGATCGGCGCGCTGTGCGTGCCCGAAACGCGCGGCCGCGACCTGCGCCTCTGACCCTCCCAACCAGATTCGCCTTGCCGGGCGGACCGTCAAAGAAAGGGACCGACGTGCGGACCAGCTTCCGTATCGGCCAGATCGTGCCGAGTTCCAACATCACCATGGAAACTGAAATTCCGGCGATGCTCGCCGCGCGCCAGCTGATCCGGCCGGAGCGCTTCACCTTCCATTCCAGCCGCATGCGCATGCGCCACGTGACGAAGGAGGAACTGGCGGCGATGGACGCCGAGTCCGACCGCTGCGCGCTCGAACTCAGCGACGCCGGCGTCGACGTGCTGGGCTACGCCTGCCTCGTCGCCATCATGTCGATGGGCCTCGGCTACCACCGCCAGTCGGAGAAGCGCCTGACCGCGCGCACCGTGGAGAACGGCGCGCCGGCCCCCGTCGTCACCAGCGCCGGCGCCCTGGTGGACGCGCTCGGCGTCATCGGGGCCAAGCGCATCGCCCTGGTCGCCCCCTACATGAAGCCGCTGACCCGCACGGTCGTCGAGTACATCGAGGCCGAGGGCGTGGAGGTCGTGGACTGGGTGGCGCTGGAGATCCCGAACAACCTCGACGTCGCGCGGCACGACCCGAACAACCTGCCGGGAATCGTGCGCGGGATGAAGACATCCGACGTGGACGCCGTGGTGCTGTCCGCCTGCGTCCAGATGCCGTCGCTGCCGGCCGTCGCCAAGGTGGAGGCGCTGACCGGCAAGCCGGTGATCACGGCGGCCGTCGCCACGACCTACGCCATGCTGACGGCGCTCGACCTCGAACCGGTGGTGCCCGGTGCCGGAGCGCTTCTGTCCGGCGCCTACGGGACGGAGGGCACGGCATGACCGGCAGCCGGCTGCTCTACGGGGCCAACGTCCGGGCGAACGGGATCCGCCAGCATTACCTGCGCTACGGCGGAACCGGGACTCCGCTGATCCTCGTTCCCGGTATCACCAGCCCGGCCGTCACCTGGGGCTTCGTGGCCGAACGGCTGGGCGAGCGCTTCGACACATACGTGTTGGACGTGCGCGGCCGCGGCCTGTCCGACGCCGGGCCGGGGTTGGACTATGGGCTGGACGCCATGGCCGACGACGTCGCGGCCTTCGCCGAGGCCCTGGGCCTGCGGAATTACGCGCTGCTCGGCCACTCCATGGGAGCCCGCGTGGCCGTCCGCATGAAGCGCCGCCACGCGGATGCCGCGGTCGGCCGGATCGTGCTGGTCGATCCGCCGGTCAGCGGGCCGGGGCGGCGGCCCTACCCGGCGCAGTTGGGCTGGTACATCGACTCCATCCGTCTGGCGCGGCAGGGGGCGGATTGGGAGGCTATGCGCCCCTTCCTGCCGGGTTGGAGCGAGGAGCACCTGCGGCTGCGGGCCGAATGGCTGCACACCTGCGACGAGGAGGCCATCACCGCGACCTACCACGGCTTCCACGAGGACGACATCCACGGCGACGTTCCGCATCTGGACATCCCCACGCTGCTGGTCGTGGCCGGCAAGGCCGGCGTCATCCTGCCCGAGGACGAAGCGGAACTGAGATCCCTGCTGCCCTCGCTCCGGGTCGAGCGCGTGACCGGGGCCGGCCACATGATCCCATGGGACGATTTCGACGGCTTCTTCGCCGCCATCGATCCCTTCCTGGACGCGCCGTAAGGCGGCCCAAACGACCACCGAGAACAATCGTCGAGAACGATCATCGAGAGGGAATGGCTCCCATGGCAATCAGTGACTTCGATCTGATCGAGGCGTGGCGGCAGGTGCTGAGCCTGTCGCGGCTTCAGGCCGGCCAAACGGTCACGGTCCTGACCGGGCCGGACACCAACCCGCAGACGCTGCGGACCGCCGTGGTCGCGGTGCGCGGGCTCGGCGCCACGGTGTGTCGGCTCGACCTGCCGCCACTCAACGGCGAGAAATCGCTCAGCCGCGACCCGCTGGCCTATGTGGGCACCACGCCGCTGACCGGGAATCCCGCGGCCATGGCGGCGCTGAAGGCGAGCGACCTCGTGCTCGACCTCATGCTCCTGCTCTTCTCGCCCGAGCAGCAGGAAATCCTGGAATCCGGCACGAAGATCCTGCTGGCGGTCGAACCGCCGGAGGTGCTCGCCCGCCTCGTCCCGACGCCGGACGACCGCGACCGGGTGGAAGCCGCCGCCCGCCGCATCGAAACTGCGCGCGAGATGCGCGTCACATCGGCGGCGGGGACCGACCTGCGCTGCCCGATCGGGCAGTATCCGGTGGTGCGGGAGTACGGCTTCGTCGATGAACCCGGCCGCTGGGACCATTGGCCGAGCGGCTTTCCGCTGACCTGGCCCAACGAGGGCGCGACAGAGGGCCGGATCGTTCTGGATCGCGGGGACATCCTGCTGCCGATGAAGTCCTACGTGCAGGCCCCGATCGAGATGATCGTCGAGGCCGGCTACGTCACCTCGATCACCGGCGGCTTGGACGCCGACCTGCTGAACGACTACATGGAGTCCTTCGGCGATCCCGAAGGCTACGCCATCTCGCACATCGGCTGGGGCGTGCAGCCGCGGGCGCGCTGGTCCACGCTGTCGCTGTACGACCGGGAACAGACCATCGCCATGGACGCGCGCGCCTTTGCCGGGAATTTCCTGGTCTCCCTGGGGCCGAACACCGAAGTGGGGGGCACGCGCAACACCCCCTGCCACATCGACATTCCCATGCGCCGCTGCACGGTGGCGCTCGACGGGGTCGAGGTCGTGCGCGACGGCCGGCTCGTTTCCGACGAGGTGACACCATGAACGGCCCGACTTTGAACGGCCCGACCTTGCCCCGCGAGGACGACGAGGCGGTCTACCGGCGCCAGGGCTTCGGCACGCGCCTTGGACTGTCCGGTTCCTTCGGCCTGCTCATCGTCGATTTCGTGAACGGCTTTGCCGATCCGGGGTCCTTCGGCGGCGGGAACATCGCCGAGGCCATCCAGGCCACCACCCGCTTGCTGGCTGAAGCGCGTGCCCGTCGGTGGTCGATCGCGCACAGCCGGATCGTCTTCGCCGACGACGCCAGCGACGCCAACATCTTCAGCCTGAAGGTGCCGAGCCTGCTGAAGCTGACCGAGCACTCGCCCCTCAGCGCCATCGTCCCGCAACTCGCGCCGCGGGAGGGGGAACTGGTGGTCCGCAAGACGGTCCCCTCGGCCTTCTTCGGCACCGGTCTCGCGCCCTGGCTCACCCAGCGCGGCGTCTCGACTCTCGTTGTCGCCGGGACGACCACGAGCGGCTGCGTGCGCGCGTCCGTGGTCGATGCCATGTCTTTCGGGTTCCGTCCGATTGTGCTGTCCGACTGCGTCGGCGACCGTGCGCTTCCCCCACACGACGCCAACCTGTTCGACATGGACCAGAAGTGCGCCGATGTAACGACGTCCTCCGCCCTGCTCACATTGCTTGAAGCGGATTCGAGATGAAGTGTGGCGCTGGACTGTTCTGGTGGCCGGCGCGGACCGGGCAGTTACGTTCGACAAAGGATGATGGCAGGCTGTGGGGCATGGATGTCTCGCAGTGGGCTATTGACCTGAAGCCCGCTCCCGCCGACCGGGATCGGTTGGAAGGGCACCGTCGACTTGATGGCGGTTTGTCGAGCCGGCGCGGAGTGATGGTGCAGACACCGAGGTGCTGCCCGATCACGTGGCCAAGCGGGCGCCAGCAACGTCCGCCCAGGCCTGAAAGGCTTGGGCCCGGGCGGCGCGGTACTCGGAGGCGGTGCGGTGGTCGCGGCGGAGATGGAAGAGGTTGGCGATCGGATCGTGAATGGCGAGAAAACGCTGCACCTGTTGCGTTGATTTGTAGCGCTTCATCTGGCGCTCGCGGCGTCGGGTCCGCTGATGGGAAATCTCAGCGCGGTTGTTCAGCCCTTTGTGCTGGCGATGCTCGCAGCGCAGCTTCAGGTCCTGCTTGGCAGCCGCGTAGGACTTCAGCTTGTCGGTGATCATGACACGCGGGGCTCGGCCCTGCTTCTTCAGCAGCTTGCGCAGCAGACGTTTGGCCACCCGCTTGTTGCGTCGGCTCTGGACGAGCACGTCGAGGACGAAGCCGTCCCGATCGACAGCCCGCCACAGGTAGTGCCTGGCACCGGCGATGTTGATCACGACCTCGTCCAAATGCCACTTATCGCCCCGCGCCAGTCGACGCTGACGGATGCGGCTGGCGATCACCTGACCGAACTTCCGGGCCCATTGCCGGACCGTCCCGTGGCTACCGACGAAACCCCGCAGCGCCAGCATCTCCTCGACCATGCGCAGGCTGAGCGGAAACCTGTAGTACGGGTGCACCGCGTCGCTGATCACCTCGCCAAGATGCCGGTAGCCGGCGTGCATCGGATCGGAGCGCGTCGCCATGGCGTTCCATAACCCGCTTCGCCCGCCGCCGGCATCCCGTCGGACGCCAAGTTGACATGGGGTTAGGCGGGCCGAGCCCTCCCATCCCTGACCGGGACGGAGCGGAGGTGATCCCGTGGATACCGTTGCGGCCCCTCCCGGGGTGACCGTGCCGTTGACATCGGGACACCGGCGCCTCCAACGCCATCATGCGGCGGCCTCGTGCCGACCGCGGAGCGAACACTGAAACCGGTCAGGTCACGCCAACCCGCAAAGCCGAGGCATGCCAGAGGACTTGACCCCGCAGCCCGCATAAGAGAACAGGCGGATGGGCGAGCCGTCCGCGGCGCCACCGACGAAGGCTCCGGTCACGGTGCCGCGGTAGCCATCGCGCAGCGTGACCGGCACGTCCAAGGTGATCATGGCGCGGGTCTCCGCGTGCGCCGGGCCGGGTTCCGCGCCGCCGGCGAGAGCCAGCGGCGGCGCCAGGAGCAGATGGGCCGCCATGTCGCGAGCGAAGCTGCTCCAGGATTCGCTTGCGCCCGCGGCGATCTTGTCGAGCGCACCGACGAGGAGGAACATCTGCTGGAAGGGCGTCTTGGCCTCAGCCTGATCCAGCACCTGGCGCAGAGTGTCCGGACGGAGGGGCTGCGGTCGTTCCTGCGGCGTGTCCGCAGAAGCTGTGGGCGTGGCTGAATCGCCGTCCTGGAACTGAGAGCTTGTTTGTAGCCTGGCCGCGCCACCCCGTGCTGACCAAAATGCTAC
>Ga0065721_10050731_pt1 | contig 18245 bp, 11 predicted proteins | sample Mesricmetagenome_FD_59108 | JGI IMG/M metagenome (GOLD analysis project Ga0065721, IMG submission 59108) | Mesophilic microbial community from rice straw/compost enrichment Sample: eDNA_1 v2 (version 2) | ecosystem: Engineered > Solid waste > Grass > Composting > Bioreactor | place: USA: Davis... | reverse complement strand
GCGTTCGTCCTGAGCCAGGATCAAACTCTCCATGAATGGTTGTTTGACTTGCTCAAACTTTGTTTTATCGCTTTTCCGTTATTTCTAACGGGGCAGTTTCGCTCGTTGTTCAGTTTTCAAAGAACAATTTGTTTTTCGCAACAACGTTTCATATCTTATCACGTTGTCCTTTTTGGTGTCAAGCACTTTTTTTGAATTGTTTTTCAATCTATCAAACAATTCCTTTGTGCTTTTCGCCCCAACCGCTTATTTCTCTCGGCCGGAATTAGAATATACCATAGGCTTGTACATCATTGCAAGTCTTTTTTACAAAAAAGTTTAAATCGGATCTTTGAACTACTCTATCGGCTCATCATAATTACTCTCATAAGTGTCCATATACGAATCATAGCTCTCTTCTTCCGCTGCGTTCTGGATATCCTCTGCCGTAATAAGAACCAGCTCGTACCCGTCCTCTTGATGCTTCTTCAACGCTTTCTCTTTGACGTACTTCGGACTTCCTTCCGCAGCTTCTTCATCATAGAAAAGAAGCAGTCCGTCCGATTTACGGAACAATAGCTCGTCTCTCGCCTGGAACTGCCAGGGGCCGGCATAAGGCTGGTGGCTCACCGCGCCATAATAATCAACCTTAGCAATAATCTGATGATAGTATTCTTTTTTCTCATCGTTCCATTGCTCTTCGGGATTCATAAAAGCGGTAATGATTGATAGCTTCAGCTGCGGGTATACCGATTGAAGCTCTAATGCTACTTCACACACCCAAAGATCAAATCCATATTGCCCTGGCGTAATGACCCATTCCAGCCCTTCTTCTATAAGAGGCAGGAGTTTAGCTTCAATCGCTTTCTTAATATAAGGAATATGTTTATGCTTCTGGTTAAAGATCTGGAGCTCATGTGCCCGGTATCCGGTTGCAAATAATGTCTTCAAATGTCCACCTCATTTCATCATCCATCCAATATAACAGCATCAGGAGCAGAGCGTCAGAGAATGTACGTTCTGTTAAAAAAATAAGAAAGAGCCGCCTCCAATAGAGACGGCTCTGCTTCCTTTATATCTTATTTGCTCATCAGCTGCATAAATACGGCAAGCATTTTGGCTGTTTCTTCGCGTGTTGCAAAATCTTGCGGAGCGAAGTAAACGCCGGAATGTCCTGCTTTCGTTTTGCCGTTGAGGATGCCCGCTTGCTGAACAGCTTTCACAGCTTCCTTCACGCTTGCCTGAATAGAACTGCTGTCTGCAAAGGTAACCGCCTTCTGGCTGGCAGGGAGATCAACGTTCATGACACCCGCAAAGCGAACCAGCATAGCCGCCATTTCCGCACGGGTAATTGAAGCCTTCGGATTAAACTTGCCGCCGCCTACTCCGCTGGTAATGCCTTTGTCAGATGCCCATTGCACAGCATCAGCATAGTAATCGGTCGTACGGACATCCGAGAACTTGCCTGCTTTGTAGTTGCCTAATTTCGCCCCTGCGATGCGGGACAGAAGAATAGTAAAGTCTGCCCTTGTGATCCGCGCTTTTGGCGAGAATTGACTGGAGCTTGTGCCGGAAATAATGCTGCGTGCCGACAGATACGTAATGGCGTCTTTGGCAAAGCTGGATGTTGTGTCCTTGAAGGACTTCTTGTTGTACGCCACCGCATAACGGGAGAAATGAGTAACATCAAAGCTTACCATGCCCGCAGCAGGGTCATATACACCGGACGGCACGGTTACAAGCTCGCCGCTATCCGAGATGTAATAGATAATAATCGCATTGCGGTCTTCATTTGCCGCTGGCGTATACGGTACTTGAACATGTACAGTGCCTCCGCCAAAGGTAGTGATGGCGCTGCCGCTTGCTTTTACCGCAAAATCAAACACCGGATGACTGCCCACTGCCTGCAGGAATTGTGTACGTGCAGCCCCCGCTAAGCCTGTACCTGCCGTTGCCGCATCGGACTGGCGAACGGTAATCGTAACATCATTGTTTTTGGAAGATGCTGCAATAGATGCGATAGCTTTTGCATCAAAAGATACAGTGCCTACTCCCGCTTCAATCGTCAAATTCGTCAGAGCTGCTTCTTTGGCTTCGGTAAATGTACCTTTGTCAAATATGATTGCTGCTTCTTTGGCTTTGCTGTTCGGCACAGCCGATACCGTCAAACTGCCCGCCTGACCAGTTGCCGATTCATTCCGCAGTTTTTTCAAAGCAGATGTGATCTGACTGCTTGTAACATTCGCTTGTGCTTTACCGGAGCCATCTGTAATCGCGTCAACCTTCGTCACGACATGAGCACCCGTACCCGAAGACCCGTTATCTATAATGATTGTGTTTCCTCCGCCCGAGCCGCCGTTGCTTGGTTGATTAGGTATTACGACCACAGGTGCCGATGCTACAGTAACTGTGCTGTCCGCTACGGCATACCCGTCCGCGCTTGTTGCTGTAATAACAGTAGTACCAGCTTTAAGCGGTGTTACTTTGCCGTTCTGATCAACGGATGCGACGCTAGCATCAGAAGTAGACCATACAACAGCGCTGGAAGATTCGTTTGCAGGTACAACCGTTGCTTTCAGTTGGCCCGCTGCACCGCCCGCCGTAAGGGAGAGCGACTTCTGATCAAGTGATAATTTTGTCACATTCAGTTGATAAACGCCTACTTTACCGCCTACCTCATAAGCTACCAACAGCAGCGGCTGCCCTGTCGGACTAACCGATGCAGGAATAAATTCGATGCCTTCCGGACCGGTATCGGTGTCGAGAAGGTCAGATGCTTTATAGTCGCGTGTATTCGTATATGCAGCAAATTGCGGTTTTTCCGGATTGGTGATGTCGTACGTCATGAATCCGCCTGTACGCTCCAGACCGATAAAAGCAAGCTCCTTATTGCCTACTTTGCCAACTTTAATATCTTCCGGTTCAGGCCCTTTTTTCACGCTGCGGGCATCCATCGTCGTTTTATCATTGCTTACGTTGAAGTATTCCGGCAGACGGGTTGCAGTAATTGTCTCAAAGTCATTACCGCTGTCGTAGATTTGATCCATTGTAGCTGCATTCCAAATGGAGAAGGAACGGCCGCCATACATATAAATGCCGTCATTCCCCATGTCCTGTGCAACCTCAACTTTATCGTAAACCGTTGTGTCTTTCAGAAACTTATAAGCATCCGAATTAGGATCAAGGCTTCCCTTAAGCGCACCAACGGTGCTTGCGTTTGTACGGAATTCCGAAGCATCGCCTTCATTGGCCGTAAGAATATAAGTCTTGCCGTTAACCGTATAGGAAGCAGCTCCATCCGGCATATACATGCCGTTAAACGGTACCGTCTCAAGCTGAATAGTTCCGTTGGATTGAACATCCAAAGCGTTGGCGGGATCGTTGTAATCCTTGAGTCCCAGCGCTTTTACCGCAGTTACTTTATGGGTGGCGATATCAACAACGGCAATTGCATTGTTCTCTTGAAGGGTTACATAAGCGGTCTTGCCGTCAGCAGAAAGGGTGATATACTCCGGTTCGAGATCGTAAAGCGCATCTTCCTTCGTACCGCTCGACTTGACCGAGTTCGTTACCGGATCCAACTCACCACGGATATGCACGCCGTCTTCAATGACAGACGGGTCATCGAAGTATGCTTGCTCAGAAATACCGCTTACCGTATCTACGATTGTAATGCTGCCCTTGGCATCCTGCGTAACCAGGCGCGGCTCCGCTTCATCCGCTGTCAGGATATAACGGCCGTCTTCGGTTGATTTGATCATATCCGGCTGTACGCCCGCTTCATACTCCGTTACGTAATTGCCGTTATAATCGAGAACAAGAATTTTCCCCGCCTTAAGCGGATCCTCTTCTTGTACGGATACAAAAATCCGTTTGGTTGCTGTATTGATATCGACACTGGTCAGGTCGCCGTATTTAAAATCTTTCGTTTCGGACAAGTCCTTCACCAGGACGGTTTTCTCTTTCGTTAGTGTACCTGTTGCCTGCCCCAAGCTTACGATCTCAAGACTTGGCGGATTGCCGGAGCCGTTAACCAGATAGAACTTGTTGTTGTCCTTATTGTATTTGACGATCTCAGCCACGCCGCCGTCTTTGTCCGTAATGCCTAGGGAGAAGCTTCCGATTTTCTCCACCGACAGCGTATCCTTCATCTCGCGAAGCTGCTGGCTAATTGTAAGCCAGAATGATTTGGTTCCATCTACAGCAGGATCGGCACTGTCTGTTGCCGTTACTGTAATAAGAGCAGACTTGGCGGCCTCAGTTGGTGTACCAGTAATCACACCAGTTGCACTATTAAGAGTAAGACCCGCCGGCAGATTGGTTACGCTGTAAGTAATAGGCGCCGATCCTCCGCTTGCAGTAACCGCAGATGTATAAGCAGTGCCGATTGTTGCGCTTGCGATTGCGGTTGTTGTAATAATAACCGGATCAACTTCCGGTGTTTCCGGTTCTTCCGTTACAGGAGGAACATAATCTTCCGCAGGGGATTGCGAATTACGCGGAATAACTGCCGATGATTGAGGAATCGAGCTATAATCGATTTGCAAGAAGTCTTGCTGATTGTCATCCGAGTCCTGGAACGACAAGCGGCGAACCGATTTTTTCTTAGAAATGCCGCCAGCAGCACCCGCCGTTTCATAAGCATCAATCAAGTCCCCGTCATTACTTCCTGTACCAACCATGTCTACATATCCGGCAGGCTTATCCATAAATGGATTAGAAACGTTCAGCTCCGTCTGATTACTCATGAGAACAACCTTCATTCCTTTGTTGTTAAGGAATAGATCCTCCCACTTTTTATCCCCTTTATCTCTAATATCTACAGTTCCATTTGGTCCTGTATTGTTCGCATTGGCAACTTCTCCAGTAATTAAATAGAAAGAGTGGGCCTTAATTTTATCATCTGGACCAAAATCAAGCTTTTGCCACGTATCTCCGCCAGTGGAGTATTGAATCGACCAATTCGCAAGACTGACGTCATTGTCCGATTGGTTGTAGAGTTCAATAAAGCCATTGGAAACATAGACACCGTTTTTGGAATCGGCACTTGTCCCGCCCCCAAACACCTGATTGATAATCACATGCGGAACGCTGACGCTGTATTTATTAGAAGTATTGTAAGGAGTTCCTGCCAGTGGAGCTACGCCGCCGTCCGCCATTGCCACCCCAGTCCCTAGTAAGGCTGCAGCGGCGATTTCAGCAGCAAGGAAAATGGACAAGAAACGTCTGCTTTTATTGATCATTTATTAGTTTCACTCCCATTTCATAGATTCTACTAAAATTGTAATGGGGGAATGTTTTCTCAAGGTTAATGGGGAGTTTAAGATATTGTAAACAATTGTTATTTTTCATCCTGAATAATTGCTTATTGCGCATGGATTAAGAAATGTCTTGCCAAGCAACACTATACTTATGTAAAATCGAGCAAGTTGCGCAAAAGTTGACTTTATGTTATGGAGGGTTACTGCTAGATGAAACCACAAGAAATCGGCGTCCACGAAAGGCCGCCAATGGGCCAAAGCCTCATGCTGAGCATTCAGCATTTGTTCGCGATGTTTGGTTCAACCGTACTCGTTCCCAATCTGCTTGGCGTAGACCCGGCGATTTGTCTTCTGATGAACGGTATCGGCACTCTGCTTTATCTATTTATTGTAAAAGGCAAGATCCCCGCTTATCTCGGCTCCAGCTTTGCGTTTATCGCACCGGCCGGAGCAGTAATCGGTAACCACGCTGCCCATTCTGACGGTTATGCCGCCGCACTTGGCGGATTTATTGCAGCCGGTGTTGTGTTCACGGTTGTAGCTCTCATTATTCATGTGGCGGGCACCGGCTGGATTAATGTCATTTTCCCGCCTGCAGCAATGGGTGCCATTGTAGCGGTTATCGGACTTGAGCTGATTCCGGTTGCAGCCGGGATGGCGGGATGGATCAAGTCGCCAAATGCACCGGCTGAGCAAGTATGGACTCCGGACGGGGCCGCGATTACGATCTCTATCGTGACCCTGCTAATTACGGTACTCGGTTCCGTTCTCTTCCGCGGCTTCATGCGTATTATTCCGATTCTGATCGGAATTGTCTGCGGTTACGTTCTCGCTTATTTCATGGACTTTACGAATTTCGACAAAGTATCTGCGAGCAACTGGCTTTCTGCTCCTACGTTCACAACCCCGTCCTTTGAATGGGCAGCGATTCTGACGATTGTTCCCGCTTCCCTGGTTGTGCTTGCCGAGCATATCGGCCATTTGATCGTCACCGGCAATATTGTCAAAAAAGATCTGTCCAAGGACCCTGGCCTGCACCGTTCGCTGCTCGGCAACGGGATCTCGACTCTCTTGTCCGGATTCCTGGGTTCAACGCCAAATACAACTTACGGTGAGAATATCGGTGTACTTGCCATAACACGAGTGTATTCTACGTTCGTCATTGGCGGTGCAGCTGTATTTGCAATCGTACTGTCGTTCTTCGGCAAGTTCTCGGCCCTTATCGCAGCGATTCCCGAACCGGTTATGGGCGGTGTGTCCCTTCTGTTGTTCGGCGTCATTGCGGCTTCCGGCCTGCGGATGCTAGTAGAGTCGAAAATCGACTATAGCAAACCAACAAATCTGTATCTGACGACTGTTGTTCTCGTAACCGGCCTGAGCGGTGCAAAAATCACAATCGGCGATTTCTCCCTCTCGGGTATGGCACTTGCAACCGTAACAGCTATTATTCTGAGTCTGCTGTTCAAGCTGTTCGAGATCACCCGCTTGTCCAACGATTCGGAAGCTTCCGGACACTAATAAGGATACGGATTGACAACATCACAACAAAAGCCCAGCAGGCCTATTGAGCCGCTGGGCTTTTGCTTTGAATACCTGCAAACTAGCTTCTTTTTCTCCGTGTCATAACATCGAAGATAACCGCAATGGCAAGTACACCGCCGCGGATCATGTATTGATAAGAGATCCCCACGCCCATCAGATTCATGCCGCTTGAGAGCGAAGCCATTACGATTGCACCGATAATCGAACCGGTTACTTTACCAACGCCGCCTGCTGCGGATACACCGCCGACATAAGCAGCTGCGATAGCATCCAGCTCGAACAGCGTACCGGCTGTCGTTGTTGCCGATTGCAGACGTGCCGTGAACAGAATGCCGGACAAAGCAGACAGCAGACCCATGGAGCCAAAGACGATATAGGTAATCTTTTTCACATTGATTCCGCTCAGATGCGCCGCTTCCGGATTGCTGCCTACGGCATATATATGCCGGCCCAGTACGGTACTAGTGGTCAGGAAATGATAGATGACTACAACAGCAAGCATAATAATTACTGTCCAGGAGAAGCCGTTATAGCCTGAGATAATATAGGTAATGTAGGCAATAATGGCCGATACGAAAATAAGCTTGACCGTAAACATGCTTTTAGAAATGACTTCGAATTGATATTTGATTTTGTTGCGGCGTTTCGATACCTCGAAGTAAATAAAGAGCAGAATAACAAGCACGCCAAGCAGCAGAGACAGGAAGTTAAGATCATCCAGCTTGAATAAAGACGGAATATAACCGTTGCCCAGCGCATTGAAATGCTCGTCCTTAACGATGATGGTACCGGTCTTCTCCGTTACGCGGAGCAAGGCTCCCCTGAAGATCAGCATGCCGGCGAGAGAAGCTACGAAGGACGGGATGCCAAGTGAGGCGACAAGCACGCCGTTAAACAAGCCGACAATAATACCAAGAATTAAAATAATGGGAATCGTGAGATATACAGGGACACCGGCTTGCGATAGTAAAATAGCTGCAATGGCTCCCAGGAATCCCGCTGCAAAACCAACCGACAAGTCGATATGGCGAATAACGATAACAAGCGTCATGCCTACCGCCAGTACCGCGATATAACCGGTCGCGTCAAGAAGATTGCTAATGTTACGGGAAGACATAAACAAGCCGTCCGTAAGAATGGAGAACGTCAGCATGATCACAAACAAAGCAATGTACATGCCGTACTCGCGAATATTTACTTTCAGCAATGTTTTTCCTTCGGAAAGAATGTTTGTCTGATGTTCCTTTTTGCCCTGAGTGACTAAGTTCATGGGTGATCCTCCTAAAATGAATGGCTGCACAAAAGGCGGTTATACGCCGATCGCGGCGATTCATGCTTCGTGAGCATTATCTATTGCGTTGCGAATTGCATAATATTTTCTTGGTTCGCCTCTTCAATCGGAAGCTCCCCTTTAATCGCGCCTTCCGCCATGACATAAATGCGGTCGCTCATGCCGAGAATTTCCCCCAGCTCGGAAGAGATCATAATAATGCTCATTCCCTCCGCAATCAGCTTGTTCATGATGGTATAAATCTCAAATTTAGCACCAACGTCGATACCGCGTGTCGGCTCATCCAGGATAAGAAGCTGCGGCCCGACGAACAGCCATTTGCCAAGCGATACCTTCTGCTGATTGCCGCCGCTAAGATTGCCCACGATCTGTTCGATGGAAGGAGCCTTAACGTTTAACGAGCTTTTGTAATCGCTGGCGATCCGGATCTCCTTATTGTCGTTGATGACGCCTTTCCGGGAGATTCCGTTCAGGTTAGCCGCAGAGATATTATTTTTAATATCCTGGATGAGGAACAACCCGTCGCCTTTTCTGTCCTCGGTTACATAAGCAATGCCTTCCTTGATCGCATCCTTCGGATGCTTGAGCGATTTGGCGGAACCGTTCACCAAAAGCTCGCCTTGCAGTCTATAAGACTTTGGATTGCCGAAGATGCTGCGAGCAAGCTCCGTCCGTCCTGAGCCCATCAAGCCGGCTATTCCGACGATTTCTCCTTTTTTAACATGCAGGTTTACGTCTTTGACCACATCTCTTCCAAGCTGCGGATCATAAGCAGTCCAGTTCTTGACCTCAAGAATCTTGCTGCCAATTGATTTGCTTGCTCTCTTCGGATAAATATCTTCGATTTCACGGCCGACCATGTTACGAATAATCGTATTCTCTGTTATTTCTCCTTTGGAACCATCCAATGTACAAATCGTACGTCCATCGCGAAGCACTGTCGCTTTATCGGCAATGGAGATTACCTCCTTGAGCTTATGGGAGATCATAATGCAGGTAATACCCTGCTTCTTCAGCTCCCGCAGCAGCTCGAGAAGATTCTCGCTGTCATTCTCGTTTAAGGCTGCCGTTGGTTCATCCAGAATAAGCAGCTTTACATTTTTACTTAATGCTTTGGCGATCTCGACCAGCTGCTGCTTGCCGACACCTAAATCTTTGATCAATACTTCGGGATTTACGTTTAATCCTACACGTTGAAGCATTTTCTTAGCCTCGGCAATCGTCTGATTCCAGTCGACCACTGCGCCGCGCTTTATTTCATTGCCTGCAAAAATATTCTCGTAAACCGTTAGATCCGGGAACAACGCCAGCTCCTGATAGATAATGGCGATACCGGCTTTCACGCTGTCGCTGATTTTGTTGAAGGCCTGAATATCATCTTCGAACACAATATCGCCTTTATAAGTACCATAGGGATAGACCCCGCTCAGCACCTTCATCAGTGTTGATTTGCCTGCACCGTTCTCGCCGATCAGGCAGTGAATCTCGCCCTTCTCCACCTTGAAGTTCACGTCCGTCAGCGCCTTAACCCCGGTAAATTCCTTCGAGATGTTAACCATCTCCAAAATGTAGTTGCTCATCATTATGCACTCCTAAAAGAATTTTCGCGTTTTTGGCGACAATTCTTACTTCGTAAGGATTTCCTTAAGCAAACAACTCTTACAAGTAAGGAATAGCGATAGACGAATCTATCACTATTCCCAAAATGAATTGCAAAGCAATTCATACTTCGTAAGCATAAGCTTTGCGCTTTATTCATTTACGATTACAGACCTGTGAAATCGCTGGCTGCGTAATAAGCCGAATCGATCAGTTTTTCCTTCACGTTGCCTTTGTTCACGACAATAACGTCGGTTTGTTTCGCTTGAACTTCTTTGCTTCCGTTGTCATACGAACCTGTTGTTTGCGGATCATTGCCGTCCAAAATATTTACAGCCATACCCATTGCGTCTTTAACAAGCGTACGAACATCTTTGAATACCGTCATCGATTGTTTGCCGTCAATGATATATTGAATCGAAGCTTTCTCAGCATCTTGGCCCGTTACCACATAGCTGGATACAGCGCTGTCCGCTTTAAATACGTCAGCAATCGAACGTGCAGTACCGTCGTTTGGAGCAAGGATCGCTACATCGCCTTTCATATTGGCAACTGCTGCAGTCAAGTGAGTTTGTGCTTTGTTTTTCGCTTCATTAGCATCCCAGTTCGTTGTAACTTGACCGATGATTTTGCTCAGTTGGTCACGGGAGAGGTCTTTTGTATCTTTCAAAGCTTCAGCTTCGCTGGAGTTCGCGATTTTGAAAGTGCCATCAGCGATTTTTGGCTGCAGAACGTTCCAAGCGCCTTGGAAGAACAGGAAGGCGTTGTTGTCGGAAGCTGCACCTGCGTACAGATACAATGGCTGGCCGTTGCCTTTTGCATTGTCAACCAGATATTGCGCTTGTGCTGCGCCTACTGCTACGGAATCGAATGTTACGTAGTAGTCAACCGCGTCTGTGTTCGTGATCAAACGGTCATAAGAAATAACTTTGATGCCTTCTTTTTTCGCCGCTTCCACAGATGCAGCAGCCGCGTCGCCGTCTTGAGGACAGATAATAAGAACTTTGATGCCTTTATTGATCAATGTTTCTACGTTTTCTTTTTCTTTTGCAGAGGAGCCTTGGCTGAACAGGATTTCAGTTGTGTATTTGGAGCCTTTCAGCGCATCCTTGAAGCGCTGCTCGTCTTGAACCCATCTTGGCTCATCCTTCGTCGGCAATACGATACCCACGCTGACCTTGCTGTCACCTTTGCCACAAGCCGCTACCAAAGCCGTGAGCAGCAGAACAACCATTAAAAGCGCAAACGATTTGAAGCCTTTTTTCATCTTCGTTACCCCTCCAATAATGTCTTTAGTGCCTTACACGACAAATAATAGCACGGGCAACTTCCAGTGAAAGCGCTATTATATAGCACTCTTTTATAACCGCCTAGACTTTTTTGAACTGCCGGAGCCGCAGGCAAAAAAAATAAGGGGCTATCCCTTAAGTCATTAAAATGACTTGGGACAACCCCTTATCAAAATACCCAGTAACTACATACTGATTCTTTCAAACAATCGTACTGACCTTGCACGAGAACTGACCTTGCACGAAATACAATATATTTGCCCAAAACGATGAGGTCAGACAAGTTATGTTGTATAGAATGCAGCATATTTCGCTGATTAGAGCCAAATGGAGCTAATCCAGGCTAATATCCTGCATTCGGTACAAGATATTATCAATTACCGAGCTCATAGACCTAATATGCTGTATTTTGTACAAAGTAAACAAACGCCAGTCTTCGATTATTTATCCAAAACGTATTATGTTGCACGCAGGTATGCATGATTTATTAGCCTAAGCACATGCAGTACAATACTTTATCCTCACTACTTCCCCCCGACGTTCTTATAGACGTCCTCACGGGAATGGAAGCCGTCGGCAATGATCGTCTCATCAATGTTGGATTTGTCTACGGCAATTGGCGGAAGCAGGACAGACGGCACTTCGATCCTGCCGTTGTTAACGGTCCGGTCTGCACCGGTATCCTCACCTTTGGCCAGCTTCACGGCAAGCTCGGCGGCTTTGTCGGCAAGCAGCTTGATCGGCTTATACACGGTCATCGTCTGCGTTCCTTCCACAATACGCTGGGCGGCAGCAAGCTCGGCATCTTGACCGGCTACCGGAAGCTTGCCCGCCAGACCTTGTCCCGCAAGCGCCTGCACAACACCGCCAGCCGTCGCATCATTTGCTGCAATAACGGCATCGATCTGATTGTCATTTGCCTCCAGCGCATCCTTCATATTAGCCAAAGCGTTCACCGGAGTCCAATCCTTCGTCCATTGATCATAGACGATCGTAATATCTCCTCTGTCGATATAGGGCTGCAAAACATTAAATACGCCTTGCTTAAAGAGATGAGCGTTATTGTCCGTATCGGCGCCTCCGATATAAACAAATTTCCCTTTCGGTACCAGCTTGGTAATAGCTGTCGCCTGCAGCTCCCCTACCGCTTCGTTATCAAATGATACGTACAGATCAACATCGGCATTTTTAATCAGGCGGTCATACGCAAGCACCTTAATGCCAGCAGAATGGGCTTTCTTCACAATAGCAGCCGTAGCATCTGCATTATGGGGAACAACAACAAGAATATCGACCCCTTCGCTAATTAACTGCTCCGCTTGTGTAATCTGCTTGGCATCATCGCCGTTGGCTGCAATAATCTCGACTTCCGCGCCAAGCGCCTCGCAAGCCTCCCGAAATAAATCCCGGTCCTTCAGCCAGCGTTCCTCCAGGAGTGTATCCATGGAAAATCCGATCTTTATCTTGTCACTCTTCTTAACAGAAGAAGCTGCAGTTGGCAAAGGCTGGTTAATGCTCTCATCTGTCGCCTCGCTGCTGTCGCATGCCGACAGGATACAACAGATCAACAGCACAACTGCAATGAACAGAGTTGACCTTCTCCTTGCGAAGCCCAGTTTCATTTGCTTCTCTTCCTTCATCCCAAATTTTTAGCTCGAAGCTGATTTGCCAAGGAGTGTCTTGCGGTATTCCGTTGGTGAGACCTCGCACATCTTCTTGAATACCTTGCTGAAATAATTGGGATCATGATAGCCAACCAGATACGTAATTTCCTTCAAACTGCGCTCAGGGTCTCCCATCAGCTTGATCGCTTTCTTAATCCGGCATTCGGTCAGAAAATCAATATAGTTGATGCCAAGCTGGTCTTTAAACATTTTGCTAATATAAAAAGGACTTAAGCCAACCATTCTCCCAATCGCTTCAAGCGATATATCCTCATGGGAATGTTCCGCAATATACTGCTTGATCTGCTGAATCGTATCCGGCTCAATCCGTTCATGATGCTCGGCAAATAATTGTCTCATCCGCTCCAGCAGAAGCTCCGATTCCGTCCTCAGCTGCCTATAGTCTTGCACCTGGAAAGAGAACATCGGCGTATCAATCTCGACACCCATCTCCAGCAATACACGGGAAGCAATCCAGAGAAGCTCGAGTATACGCTGCTGCGTGTGCAGAAGACTGGCACCTTCATTCTCATAGCGGCGAATAAACTCCATCAGATCATTACGAACCTGCTCCCATTGCCCGAGCCGAATCTGGTCAAACAGCTGCTGCTCCAACTGCTTCACCGGATAGCCGTCCCGCGTAACGCCAAGGACTGGGGTATCCTCATAGAATCGGTATTTCACCGGGAGCGACGGATCAATGGAGGCCATTAAGGCCTCCTGGTACGATTGACGAATTTGATCCAAGGATTCATAGACATTGCCGATTCCTACAAACCAGCCTTCATGTCCATCAGCCTTGGCAACAGCAAGCAGTTCACGCGCCATGGTTACAGCCTGGGACCGGTAAGACCTGTCCCTGTCTGCCTCAGGAAATACGATAATCGGAATTTGCCTTCCGTACATCGCGCCAACCCAGCCGCTGCCCATCTTGCGAACCTTCTCCTTAATCGCAGAATAACAGCTCTCTGCCCCTGGCGGCAGCAGCACGGTCATGGCATACTTCTCGTTAGCCGTACTGACTCCAAGCAGTCCAACCAGTTCATCCAGATGTACTTCATGGACATGATCAAACAATAATTGCGTAACAATGTCTGTTTCGATTATAGGCAGTACTCTCTGCAAAGCGGAGAGCTGAAGCTCGGTTGTCTCGGCCGTCTTCCTCTCCTCCTCAATGAGATCGAGCACACGCTGCACGGTTGCGACAATCTCCGAGGCTTTGCTTGGCTTCAGCAGATAGTCTTTGACTCCAAGCTTGATCGCTTTGCGCGCGTAGTCAAACGTATCATAAGCCGTAACCATAATGAATTTGATTGACGGCTGATTAGCACTAATCCGTTCAACAGCTTCAAGCCCATTAATTCCCGGCATCTTGACGTCCATCAGAATTAAGTCGGGCTGAAACTCTTCTGCCAGCTGCAGAGCAATACTCCCGTTCTTTGCCTGCTCAATAATCACGTTCGGCAACCCATGCTGCAGGATAGCCTTTAATCCCTCGCGTTCAATCTGTTCGTCATCCACAATTAACAGCTTATACATCGTTTATCCGGCCTCCCTTTCCTTCGGCAGCTTCAAGATCACTTTCGTCCCCTTGCCTACTTGGCTTTGAATAGCCAGAACATCCTCCCGGCCGTAATACAGGCGAAGCCGGTTAATGACATTCCCGAAGCCGATCCCCGTCGAATGGCCATCGCCCTCCTGCCCGGCGAATCGATCTTCCATGATATGCGATATTTTCTCCTCTGAGATGCCGCTGCCTTCATCTTCAATCTCGATAATGATCTCGGAGCCTTCATCCCGGACCCGGAATGTAATCGTACCGCCTTCTTCAAGCGGCTCTATCGCATGAATAACCGCATTCTCAATAATAGGCTGAATGGTAAGTCCCGGAATCTGAACATGCAGGCAGGCTTCATCCACCTCTTCCTCAAAGCGCAGCCGCTCCGTAAATCTTGTTTTCTGGATAAAAATATATTCCCGCAATACACGCACTTCTTCATAAAGAGTAACCGGCCGATCAAGGCGCTTGAGATTGTAGCGGAGCAATCTTGCTACACTGGTCAGAAGATCACTTGTTTCGACCGAGCCTTCCAAATATGCTTTTTTCGATAAAGTATCCAGCGTATTAAATAAAAAGTGCGGGTTGATCTGGCTTTGCAAGCTCCGGAGCTGGCTCTCCTGCAGCAGCAGCTTGTTCTTCTGAAGCTCGCTCTCCAGCTGCGCTTTCGTCTGTATCTCCGAGATCAGGTTATTAATATTAATCCTCATCCGGTCAAATGTCTTGGCCAGGAATGAGATCTCGTCATTGGCGTATATTTCGATGTGGGTATCAAATCTTCCCCGCGACAGCTCGCGTGCAGCTTGAGTAAGGCGCTGAATCGGCCTTGTGATACTTAACGAGAACCAATAAGTGAACAGAAGGAGAAGGAAGGTAATTAGCGCGAGCATCCACACCCCCAGCTTCTTGAGCTCGACAGACTGCATAATCATCCCGCGATAGAACTGGTCGTATGTCTGAAGCTCCGTTCCGAGCAGCGTCAAGGTCATCTCTGAAATATATTTCGACAGCCTTGTTGCTTCTGTAAAATCATTAAGCGCTTCTTCGTTGTTCTTCTCGTTAAGAAGCCGGATCGAGCGGTTCGTGGAGTCCACCAGGCTGTCTATCAGGTTGAGATAATTCGTAAGAGTGAACCGATTGCTGTTATTACGGAGATCCGCAATTTGCAGCTGGGCATCCAGAAGCCTTTGCCGGTCACTCTCTACGTTCGAAAGCTTCGAGGAGGTTGGCGTCTGTATGTAATTATTAAGCGAGGTCACAAGCTGCTGACTGGACGCGCTAACTTCGTTCATTTGCAGGTAGCGCTGCAAAATATCATTATACTGATCCTGCATCTTCTGATTGTAGTACGTGAGGATAAACCAGATGGCGACCATAATAAACAGGACAATCGCGGTGAGTGACAAGATCTTTTTCTGAACAGTATTCATGGGAGTTCATCCGCCTTCAGAAGCCGTATATCCGTGTAATAGCCCTCATATTTCAACGGAAACGTCACGCCCTGCAGCCACTGAACCATAAGCTGGACGCCAAGCTCCCCCATCATCTCAGGCGATTGCTCGATAATGCCGCTCATCTTTTTTTCCTTCAGCAGGGTCTTGATCTCCGGACTGTCATCAAACGAATAAATATGAAACCTGCTAAGCTGTGCACGCTTTCCTATCTCCTGCACCATCGCACTGGCATTGTTCGCGGTAACAGATACAAAAGCAGCTACTTTCGGCTCTTTATTCATGACTTCATTGGTTGCCGCAACAACCTTCTCCCTTGTGTCCCCTGCTACTACCGTAATAGGCTCAATATCCGGATAGAACTTTAATATTTGAAGAATACCGTCTAACCGCTTGCTTTGAAAATCCTCCTGATGGTCTGAAATCATAAGCACAACCTTGCCCTTATGCCCCAAATCTTCAGCCAGCTGTTCTCCGATCATCTGACCGGCTTTATAATGATCTGATCCGATATAAGTCCGCCGCAGGCTGTCCGTGATCGGAACATCGTTGGCAATCGTAAAGATCGGAATTCCGTTACCTGCAGCCTTAACTGTTGCAAGCTGATTAAATCCATCGGTGTTGAGTCCTTGCACCAGAATACCGTCGACCTTTGATGCAATGGCAATCTCCATATATTTCAGAAAATCCTCCTGGTTCGTGCCGTAGCTGCCCCACACCTCTAGCTCCGCCCCATACTTCGCCGCGGCTTTGGATGCCCCGTATTCCACCTTATCCCAAAATGGCGTATCCATCTCTTGGGTAATGAGAATTAGACGATATCCGGATTTATTCGTGCTGCCCACATCAGCAGGTGCTGATAAATTATAATGGAACACATGAATAAAGGAAGAAAGGGTAAAACCTAACAATACTAGACATATGGCAGATAACAGCACAATGACAAGTTTCCTCATGTGTCGGCTCCTTTGTCCAAAAACACTCTGCTAAAACGCTTCCATAAATAGTTGCCCTCATCATAGCACAATAGACCTAACCAAGAAATGCAATTTTTTCGCATAAAAGAATTGACACAAAAATAAAACTAGATATATAATTTTGTAGCACTTCTGGATTAATATGTAATTAATGTAATTCTATCATGAAACTAGGAAGGTGAGTCTGATTAAGAAGTTTTTCAGCTTGGCAGGCAAGATTATTTTAAGTGGGCTTATGCCACTCATGGTCATCATTATAGCGGGAATCATTTATTCGATCGTCGCTGTTGCTTCAGGCGATAGTTTGGATGATGTGAGTGCCGTTGAAGGAGCACGCTGGACGCTATATTTGCAAGCTGCTGCTTTTATCGGATCTGCATTCGCCATGTATGCTTGGTTTGAACGCAAACAAGGATGGTCGCTTGGCCTTAAGCAGAAGCATGGCGGCGCTTATGCGGTTCAAGGAATTTTTGCAGGAATTCTCCTTATGAGTCTGTCCGCGGTTTTAATCTGGGCAGCAGGAGGGATCAGCTGGCAATCAACAGCATGGGATCAGACATTGATCCGCTCCTTGCTTGAAGGCATTGTTTTATTCACCTGTGTCGCCTTATCTGAAGAGATATTCACACGCGGATACATACAAGGACTAATCAAACATCACTATGGAACCCCAGCAGCCATTATTGTAAGCTCCATCATTTTTGCACTTATGCACAGTATGAATCCGAATATGTATGAGACGCCATTCCCGTTTATCAACATTTGCTTAGCCGGTATTCTCTTCTCAGTAGCCAGAGAGTTAACCGGAGGACTGTGGTGGCCGATTGGACTTCACTTGAGTTGGAATTACTTCCAAGGTTACATATACGGCTTTCAAGTATCAGGGACGGATCAAGTACCTGCTGTCCTTCAAGTAACCGATAACGGTCCTATTCAGCTGTCAGGAGGGGAATTTGGGGCAGAAGGAAGCTATATCGCCTCGCTTGTACTCGTCCTAGGAATAATAGTCATATACTATTTATATAGAGGGAAAAATAAAACGAATTTTCTAAAGCACTGATCCGTCGGGTCAGTGCTTTTTGGTATGAGCATTGCCATTCATAGGTTGCATACATACAAAAAAAGATCACTTCATCTTCTGAAGTAATCTTATGCTTGTCATATGGAGCGGAAGACGGGAATCGAACCCGCGACCCTCGCCTTGGCAAGGCGATGCTCTACCGCTGAGCCACTTCCGCATGAATGGCTGGGGATCAAGGATTCGAACCTTGGAATGACGGAGTCAAAGTCCGTTGCCTTACCGCTTGGCTAATCCCCAACGTTTTTCATTTATAAATAATAATGGGGCGATCGATGGGACTTGAACCCACGAATGCCGGAGCCACAGACCGGTGCGTTAACCCCTTCGCCACGACCGCCATAAATCGGTGTTATTTACACCTTCAAAACTGGATGCGAAAGTTTGATTCATCTTTAAGCTTTCCGATTTTACACCGGGGCCCCCACAAAGTACTCGGAATCGACTCCGAAGCATTTGCTTCACTTTGTGGGGTTGTTGTAGGATAAGCCCTCGACCGATTAGTATTCGTCAGCTCCACACATTGCTGTGCTTCCACCCCGAACCTATCAACCTC
>Ga0065721_10050730_pt1 | contig 18246 bp, 17 predicted proteins | sample Mesricmetagenome_FD_59108 | JGI IMG/M metagenome (GOLD analysis project Ga0065721, IMG submission 59108) | Mesophilic microbial community from rice straw/compost enrichment Sample: eDNA_1 v2 (version 2) | ecosystem: Engineered > Solid waste > Grass > Composting > Bioreactor | place: USA: Davis... | reverse complement strand
CCCCTCCTCGGAAAGGAGGGGATCACGCTACCTGCCCCAAGTCCTGCAAAACATTAAAACGCATCACTCCCAACTCAATACTCCCCACCTGGGATTGTATCACCAGATCTCCGCGCGTAGCCACCCCGTTAATACTTCTGAATCCTTCGTGCGTACGACCCGGCACCTGGCAACTGGCAACTGGCACCTTCCCTTTTCTCCGCGCATGGTTGTCCCTATCCCACCTACCCGTTTCTACGAGTGGACACCTTGAACCTTGAACCCTGCACCCTGGAACCCAAAAAAGAAGCCCGCACTTTCGTACGGGCTCCTCCCTACAATATAATTCCGACGTCAATCGAAGACCTAAGCCGGTACCGGCGTCTTCGTCGGCGTTTTCACGCGGCTCATGAAATCCACCAATACTGGTGTACCAATGCAGAGTGATGAATACGTACCGATCAATACCCCAATCAACATCGCGAAGGTGAAGCCTTTGATTGTTTCACCACCGAATGTGAAGAGAATAATGATTACGAAGATGGTGGACATACCGGTGATCAAGGTCCGGCTCAATGTGTCATTCAACGCGTTGTTGATGACAACAGGTTCGGCCTCACCATGACGACGTCCTCTCAAGAACTCACGTACACGGTCAAATACAACCACGCTGTCGTTGATGGAATAACCAATAACCGTCAGGATAGCCGCAATGAAGGATTGATCAATCTCCATAGCAAAAGGCATAATGCCCTCGAGTATCGAGAACAATGCAAGCACGGCGAGTACAGTGTGAACAAGACTCACCATGGTTCCGAATGCGAACTGCCACTTGCGGAATCGGATCAGGATGTAGATAAACATCAAGCAGATCGCAATACCAAGCGCTTTCATCGCAGAGATCTTAATGTCATTCGCGACAGTCGGACCAACTTTGTTGTAACTCAACAGCGTGGGATTCAACTCGGAGAATTTCGACAATCCCTGCATGAGAGCAGCTTCTGCCTTAGCCGTTGCTTCTTCCGTGTTGTCTTCTACCAGGTATTCAGTTGTGATCTGATACTTGTTGTCAAACCCATAAGTCTTAACCTCAGGCGCGCCATCGAGCGGTTCCGTTAGTGATTCACGAACATCCTCTCCTGAAACAGGACCACTGAATTGTACAATGTATGTACGACCTCCTTTGAAGTCGATACCGTAGTTTAGTCCTTTGATGGCGATCGATACAAATCCAAGAACAATGACTAATGCCGAAGCAAGATAGAATACCTTCCTTTTGCCGATAAAGTCAATCCTGATATTCCGGAACAAGTTCTTCGACCACGGCCAGGAGAATTTAATAACCTTGCCCTTCTTCGTGTAGAACTCGAACAGAAGGCGTGTGAATAATACTGAAGTAAACAGCGAACACAAGATACCGATGACAAGGGTAACGGCGAAGCCGTAGATCAATCCTGAACCAAAGATGAGGAGAACAGCACCTTTGATAAAGGTCGTCACGTTGGAGTCGATGATCGCTGAGAATGCGTTCTTATAACCATTTGCAATCGCGGTCTCCATACTCTTCCCATCGTTCAGGTCTTCCTTCACACGTTCGTTGATGAGAACGTTCGCGTCGACTGCGATGGCGAGCGAGAGCAAAATACCAGCGATACCAGGTAACGTCAACGCTGCATTCAGCGAGGCGAGGACACCGAGCAAGAAGAACAAGTTTAATACAACGGCCGCGTCAGCAACCCAACCTGCAGAGTTGTAGGTTGCAACCACGAATACAATGATGACGAGGAAGCCGACGATGATCGAAATGAGACCATTGCGGATTGATTCAGCACCGAGTGTCGGACCAACAACAGTTTCCTCAACGATCACGATAGGCGCAGGCAATGAACCAGCTTTGAGAATGTTTGCAAGGTCAGTTGCTTCTTCGTTGGTGAAGTTTCCTTCTATGACAGAGTTTCCATTGGGAATCTCCGTTCTAACATAAGGTGCGGAGAACACAACGTTATCGAGAACGATCGCGATGCGAGAACCCTTCGCAGCGGCCTCTCCTGTCCATTTTGCCCAAACACGTGTACCAGTCGCATTCATGGACATGCTGACGACCGGTTGCGCTTGTTGATCGAGCTCTTTGCGCGCGTTCACGATGACTTCACCAGTCAACTTCGCTTTCCTGTTGCGACCGAGATCGAGGAAGTACAACTGGAGACGAGGCTCTTCATTGATGTTATTGGGGTTCTTGTCAGGCTTATGTGCCCAGAATATCCCTGCGTTCCGGGGAAGTCTGTTTCGTACTTCAGGGCGTCTGAAAATGCGATTGATCTCAGCGGTATCTGTGAGAGAATACCGGAATGAACCTTGCGGAACCGCGAGCGAGAATATCGGTGAGACATTCAGATTCTCCAATGAATCGAGGCCCTGGAGCGCACTGTCCGCGGCAGTCTGAAGTGTCTTCTCAAGTTCTGAGAGGCTATCGGCCGGTGTCTTAGTGTCAGACAGAGATTCCTGCTGTGATTGTTTACTCTTCGTCGATTGGGCTTGTTTCGTTCTTTGTTCGGTTACAAGGAATTGGTTGATCGACATCAGTGAAGCTTGTAACTCCTGACCTTCCAACACATCCCAGAACTCAAGCTTCGCGACACCTTGCAAGAGTCTCCTCACACGCGCAGGGTTCTCTGCACCCGGGATTTCCACTTGGATCCGTCCCGTCCCCAATTTCTGAATGTTGGGTTGAGAGGTTCCAAACTGATCAATACGATTGGTGAGAATTGTCAGCGAGCGATCGATGGCGCTTTCAATCTCGTCGTTAATAACCTTCATTACAGCTTCGTCGGAATCATTGAGACTAATCCGACCAACTGTGTTCGCGTTCGCGAAAAGAGGAGCAAGACTTCTGCCTGGATTGTTTCTCTTATAGGCGTCGAAGAACAAGCTGCTAAAGCTCCGCTGCGAATTCCTGTGTTGGATCTGCGCAGTCCTCAATGCATTCTGGAATGCCGAGTCCTGGCTGTTGCCACTTAGCGTGCGGATGATATCAACAGGGGATACTTCGAGCGTAACGTGCATCCCGCCCTGAAGGTCGAGCCCAAGACTTATCTCACTGCTCTTAACTTCCTTGTAGGTGTATTCTACTCCCAGGAAGTTGTAAACTGGTTTGTTCCATACGGAATCCAGGTATCTCTGTTTCTTCACAATGTCGACTTCGCCGCTGGGAAGTGTCGCGTATTCTGTTGCATCCTTCTGTACGCCTCTCGACACGAGGGTAAAGGAGAGGTAATACAGACACAGCAGCGTGACAACAATTGTGAGAACCGTCACAAAGCCTTTGTTTCTCATGATCTTGTTTAAAGTTTAAAAGGTAGAATAGGTAACTAATAGAAAAGTGATCTCATCAGACATGGTCGAATGAGTTATCGGGCATGAAAAAAGAGATCAGGGCGCGTTCGGGGAGATGATTACCCGAAACATGGTATGAAAGAGCCGATCGACGTACGATACTTCGTTGTCAACGTAGGTCGTATGCGCGTTCTCTTCAGCGAAGATTTCAAAGAGACAGTAGGCGTCAAGATTAGCCTGAACATTGATAGGAGATGGTAGCGAGAATGACGGAAGCGAAATGAAGTCGGCCCCCTTGTCTTCCCGGGTATCTTTCTTCTGTTCGGTCTTTACGGTTTCTTTCTCGCACGAAGAAAGGCACTCCGGATTAATAAACTGGGAAAAAGCGATCGTCAAAGCGAGCACGCTTCCCAGAATCAAAGTGGCCGTACGGAGCGTCTGTTTTCCCATAATTCTCCAGAGAGGGAAGCAAAGCTATGTAAAACGGGTCTCCGATGCAACTTCCATCAGGTCTTTAAAACGCGCTGATGCCGCGGTTGAGGTAGGCGACGAGCTGCTTCACAGCCCTTCCACGGTGGCTAATCGCGTTTTTTTCGTCCATTGTCATTTCCGCGAGTGATTTCAAATAGCCATCGGGGAGGAATATTGGGTCATAGCCGAATCCCCCGGTGCCACGTCGTTCGTGCAGAATGACGCCCGTGACTATTCCTTCAAACATCTGGGGTTCTCCCATTCCCATCAGAGTGATCACAGTTCGAAACTGTGCTCTCCGGTCTTCGATGTTTTTCAGGTTTTTGAGAAGCAAATCGATATTGTCATCGCTGTTCTTTTGCTCACCAGCATACCGGGCTGAGTACACACCTGGTGCACCGCCAAGAGCGTACACTTCCAGGCCCGTGTCGTCGGAGAAGCACGGCAGTCCGTATTTTTCAAAAACGAAAGCAGCCTTCTGACGGGAATTCCCTTCCAGAGTGTCCGTTGTTTCAGGTAATTCATCCCGGCACCCTATATCCTCCAGAGAGAGGATCTGGAATTCCGGCCCGACGGCGGCCCGGAATTCCGAAAGTTTATGGAGATTGTTACTGGCAGCTACGACTCGATGAATTGTACGTCTTTCCAATGTCTTTAAGAGCTACGCGAAAAATCAGGTTCGCATTCCTGGGAATGTCAGGTTCATATCCGGCATATCCATAGCCGAGGCCGGAAGGGATATAGAATGTAACGGAGTCACCGAGATCAAGTAGCGGTATTCCGATTTTCCAGCCATCAATCACACCTGCTACCGGAAAAGAAAAATTGTTGCCATCATCGAATTTGCTTCCGTTTGCCATAAGAAAGCCTGCGTAATTAACAGTAGCACACGAATCGATGGTGGGTTTTCCTGTCCCAACAGAATCGCGGTGGACGACGTAGCGAATCAATCCGTCCGCATCTTTCTGTACACCTTGGATGTTGTTTTGTGCCAGGTAGTCGTCGATGGCTTGCAAGTCCTTTTCTAACTGTTCCCAAAAATTGGGATAATCTTCTGTGCCACTGTTCATACAAGACATCAGAAGGATCGGGACTGCTATCACGGAAGCCATCACAACTCTGATCAACCTTCTTTTCATAGTCGTTACCTATTTACACTTGTTTGTTGTATTGTCAAATTCATTTGCTACTTCAAGCAACGTCACATTGAAAACCAACACTGCGTCCGGCGGTATCGTTGGAGGATAGCCACGTGGACCATATGCCAGTTTTGAGGGAATGTAGAATGTTCCCGAGTCGCCTTTTCCAAGCAGAGGCACAGCGATTTTCCATCCGGGAATTACTCCATCCAGAGGAAATGCAATCCTGTCCGCAACCTGGAACACCTCGCCTGTTTTCAGGAATGATGCGGTATACTTTACTTCGACACAATCATCAAGTGAAGGCTTGCGTCCTCCAGCGTTGTTGTGGATGGTGTATTGAAGTCCACTCGTGTCGACTGCTGCCTCAAGATTTTTGCTCGCAAGGTAGTCGCCAATTTCCTTTGCTTCTTTTTCGTGGACGCGCGCTTCGCGTTTCGTGAACGCATCTTCCATGAAAGCCTGAAAAGCCTCTTCCTGGAGGACATTCTGCACCTTTACAAAGAACGTGAGAGTGAGGGTCGTATCCATGCCGGGTGGGACGCCGCGCCCTCCCAAATTATAGTACTCGCGCAGTGACATGTCGGTTCTGACGCTATCGCCGACCGATAGCATCCTCAACATTTGCGTGAGCCCGTCTTCCATGTCGAGCTGGCTTGAGTCTGCGATCTGTGCTGCTGCCGGTATCCCCTGCTCGGCGGTTTGTTGCCAGATCGAGTCATTAGAGTCCTTTAATTGCCAGTCAAAAACTATGAATTCGCCGGGTCTTGCGGTCTGCCCATTGCCGGCCTTCAATATGCGGTATTTAAGCCCATTAGGCGTTTCGATTTCGTTCTTGCAAGCCGCCAGTAGCACAAGGAGACTGAGACCCGCGAATAGGGATTTATTCATCTTAGTTTGGTTTAGACAGTGTTTAGGATGTAAAGGTTGGAAAAACGAATGAAATTAGTCTTTGAGAAGCTCATTTTTGTATTGGGGCAAGAGATCGAGGAATTTCTTGACTGTTTCGTCGAATGTGAGATTGGTCTGCCCCCCGGCCGCGTTCTTGTGGCCCCCACCTTCAAAGTGCTTGCGGGCAAAATCATTTACCGAGAAATCGCCCAGAGACCTAAATGATAGTTTGATATTCTCCTTTCTTTCAGAGATCAGGACAGCAAGTTTTACATTCTTGACCGATAGTCCAAAGTTTACCAGTCCTTCGGTGTCTCCCGTCTGTGAACTGTATTTTTTGAGGTCCTCCTGACGTAGTGCGATATAAGCCGTGCGGTACTCAGGAATAACGTTGAGCCTTTCATTCAGGACAAACCCCATCAATCGGAGCCGTTCCAATGAATTCGTATCATAAATGAGTCGGCTCACAGACGCAGGGTCGGCTCCATGCTCAACAAGCGACGCGGCGGTCTCAAATACTTTCTTTGTTGTATTCGAATGGCGGAAACTGCCAGTATCGGTCATCAGACCGGCGTACAAACAGTTTGCAATATCTTGATCGATCTTGTCTTCATCACCAAGTTCGCCAATGAGTTGGTAGACAAGTTCTGCGGTGGATGCGGCACTCACATCCCATTGTTCGAAGTCTGCGAATTTCTCTGGTTCAAGATGATGATCAATCAGCACGGTTCGTGCAGACGACTTCCTTACAAATTCTCCGAGTTCATTGATTCTATTCAGGCTCGAGAAATCAACACACGCTACGAGATCACACGCGAGTATCAATTGTTCGAAGTCTTTGGCTTTTTCCTTAGTGAATACCTTCACATCGGCGTTACCCGGCATCCACGCGAGAAATTCAGGATAGTCGCTTGGTGTAACAACGGTTGTGGCATGGCCCTTCTTCGCTAAATATCTGGCAAAACCTAGGGCGCTGCCTAGTGCATCCGCATCTGGTTTGAAATGCGGAATGATAACAACCTTCCGCGGGACGGAAAGGAACTCTTCAAAAGCCGGGATATTCTGCATACGGCCGCGTAGGATGAAGGGCAAAAATGGTGAATTTTTTTTTAAGCATGAGACCTTATTTTCCGATGTCGCCGGTTTAGAGGCCAGACTGTGTAGTTTTTTTATATTTTTGCGCGATTATTTCAGCAAAAACCAGACTATATGGCAGGAAACAGAACGTTCACGATGATAAAGCCCGATGCCGTTGCAGCTAACAACACCGGCGCAATCATCAAGATAATAGAAGATGCAGGCTTCCGCATCGTCGCTATGAAGAAGACTCGTCTCTCAAAAGAACGCGCAGGCGAGTTCTATGCTGTTCACAAGGCAAGACCTTTTTACAACGATCTTTGTGAGTACATGTCATCGGGAACAATCGTACCGATGATTCTCGAGAAGGAAAATGCTGTCGAAGATTTCAGAAAACTCATCGGAGCAACGGATCCTCAGAAAGCTGAACCGGGCACAATCAGGAATCTCTTTGCGAAATCGATTGAAGCCAACGCAATTCATGGTTCTGACAGTGATGCCAACGCTGTGATAGAAGGTAACTTCTTCTTCTCCGCGCTCGAGCAATTCAATTCCTGACGTCACAACGTCATTGATCGAAAAGACCTGGTGATTTGGATGGCGGGGGGATAACCTTGAGGTGCTTGTATGCGCGCTCTGTAGCCTCCCGGCCTCTGCTGGTCCGCTTGATGTATCCCTCCTGGATAAGAAAGGGTTCATAAACTTCTTCGATCGTCTCTGCTTCTTCTCCCACCGCTGTCGCGATGGTCGTAATGCCAACAGGACCACCTTTGAATTTTTCAATGATGGTAGCAAGGATCCTGTTGTCCATTTCGTCAAGACCATTGGCATCAACGTCGAGTGCTTGGAGAGCCATTTGCGCGATGGCCTTTGTAATCGTGCCATCACCTTTGATCTGTGCGAAGTCCCGTGTCCTGCGAAGAAGGTTGTTCGCGATACGTGGTGTTCCCCTACTCCGACGTGCAATCTCAAAGGCCGCGTCGTTTTCGATCGGAGTGTTCAGGATAAATGCAGACCTGAGTACGATGCGCGTCAACAACGGTGCGTCGTAATATTCGAGCCGGGCGTTGATGCCGAACCGTGCACGCAGCGGCGATGTAAGGAGACCTGCTCTTGTTGTGGCGCCAATCAACGTAAATGGATTGAGGCCGATCTGGACGGAGCGCGCATTCGGTCCTGAATCGAGGAGTATATCGATTCGGAAGTCTTCCATCGCAGAATACAAGTACTCTTCAACAACGGGATTGAGTCGATGGATTTCATCAATGAACAATACGTCGTTCGTCTCCAGGTTTGTCAGCAATCCAGCGAGGTCGCTGGGTTTATCGAGGACCGGCCCGGACGTGACCTTGATGTTAGACTGAAGTTCGTTGGCGATAATATGCGACAGGGTAGTCTTGCCGAGTCCCGGAGGTCCGTGCAACAACACATGATCGAGAGATTCACCTCGTTGCTTCGCCGCAGAAACGAATACTTTGATGTTGTCAATTACCTTCTGCTGACCTGTAAAATCATCGAACGTCAGCGGACGCAAAGCTTTTTCAATTTCCTTCTCCGTTGCGCTTAAGCCTTCTCCTTCGCCTTGCAGGTAGTCTTCTCGCATATTCCTCAAATGATTTCACGAAGGTACAAATCAATTCAATATTCGCCTCCGCCGTTTTAGCAACATTGTTGCATTTAGACCATTTTGTCTAAATTGCAGCCCCAATCTCTGATACGTGCTCAAAGTACCCTTATTTCTCCTGTCATTAGTCCTGGCGTCTTCCCTCTGCGTGGGGAAAAGCGTGCCGGAACCAATCGTTGTGAGTGGACGAACGATGGGAACGACCTATACCGTGATGTATTTTGACGAACCCCTTCACCGCGACTTCAGACAGTCCATTGATTCCTTGCTTGTGCTGGTCAACAAAGCAATCAATACCTATGATCCGAGTTCTGAAATATCGAGGTTCAACCAAAGCAAGCGCGGAATCCGCTTTGAGTCAAAGTACTTTCGCGAAATTCTCTCGTATGCAAAGCGAATTCACAAAGAATCCAACGGAGCATTCGATCCGACTGTAATGCCTCTTATTAACGCCTGGGGGTTCGGTCCCGAGAAGCGTGATCCACCTGACTCAACTGAAGTTGATTCATTGATGAAATTTGTCGGGTTCGACAAGGTCAAAGTCGGAAAGAAGAAGCTTCGAAAAAAATCCGCTGGTGTCGCGATCGACATGGGAGGCATTGGCCAAGGGTACGGAGCCGACGTAATCTTTCGGTTCCTGCGATCAAAGGGAATTCAACACATGCTTGTTGAGCTCGGCGGTGAAGGAATGGCTTACGGTAAGAACCTTAAGAGGGATGGTAACTGGACTATCGGCATACTCGATCCTAACTCGACTCGGGACAATCAGTTCTTCAAAGCTTATGTCGCGCTGAAGAATCAGTCGTTTACCACTTCAGGAAACTATTTCAACTACAAAGTCATTGATGGACGGAAGTTTGGTCATACCATCAATCCGTCAACAGGCTATCCTGTTCGGCAGTCTTTGTTGAGTGCCTCTGTATTTAGTGATGACTGCACCTCCGCTGATGCCATGGCCACGGCGTTCATGGTGATGGGAACGAATAAGGCGATAGAATTTGTTAAGACGCATCGAGACATCGATGCAATCTTTTTTTATTCGAACGATCAAGGTGGAATATCCACCTATGTTTCAGACGGGATCAAAGGTCAAGTGACTCTCGAAGAATAAACCATGGGCCTTAAACTGATAGTGTTATTTTTCACGCCTCTTTTGGCTGGCCTTGCAATCTTCCTTGTTCCGCAAGGAAAGACGACGAACTACCGGCTTCTTCTTGTGTTCGCGGGTTCATACCTCTTTGCCATCACAGTAATTCACATCCTTCCTGAACTTTACAGGCAATCAGATGGACTTGAATGGATCGGCTTGTTTGTACTGCTAGGTTTCTTCCTTCAACAGCTGCTTGAGTATTTTACTTCCGGCGTAGAACATGGACACCTTCATCACGGAGACTCACACGGACATGCTCATCATCACCATCACCATCATTATAGCCATCACGGTACGGTTTCGGCATTGATTTTACTAACAGCACTATGTGTTCACGCTTTCCTCGAAGGAGGAATGCTTGCGGAGCCTGCAGGTCACCATTCGTATGATACCAATGCCATCCTGCTCGGGATCGCCCTTCATCGCGCTCCTGCGGCCTTCGCTCTCATGACAGTCTTGGTGGTCCAGTTGCATTCGAGATGGAAGGCCGTTCCGTACTTGCTTGGATTTTCATTTGCCGCTCCCGTTGGCCTTCTTGTTAGTAGTTACCTTGCTGCCGAGGACGTGTTGTCATCAACGGGTCTCATGTACTTGTATGCGCTCGTCTCCGGCAACTTCCTTCATATTTCCACAACAATCGTGTTTGAGAGCTCGCCGAGTCACAGGTTCGATGTACGCAAAATGAGTGTCGCACTTGCAGGAGCGCTCGTCGCAGTAATTGTGGAGTATATACTCTGATAAGATTCGTTCTTATCTTTATATGTGGCTGCTACGATTTATGCGAAGACATGGAATGGTGCTGAAGCACCTCGGCGAATCCTCGTGATTCGGCTACAAGCACTGGGCGACACTGTCATCACTCTTCCATACATCCAGGGACTGAAAACGCAATTCCCACACGTCAGCATCGATTTGTTGACAAGGTCGGAAGTCAGTTCGATTCCTGCCCGTCTCGGAATGTTCGACCGTGTTATTGCCTTGCGTGGTGGGCGCAGCGCAAAGGCGCAGTTCATCTTTGCTCTGTCCAACATGCCTTTGTTATGGGCGCGCAGGTATGATGCAGTCATCGATCTTCAGAATAATCGAATCAGCGGGATTGTTCGTAAACTACTTTTGCCAACGTCGTGGTCGGAGTTTGACAAATATTCTCCGATCCCTGCTGGAGAACGTACGAAGCTCACCATCGAGGCAATCTGGAATTGGAAAATACACCCTTCCTTCTCGTTCGCGAACAACAATGACTCTCGTGCCGATGAGCTCCTGGAGCAACACGGACACCGACCTGGATACGAACTCGTTGTACTCAATCCCGCAGGATATTGCCCTTCACGCAACTGGCCGCTGAGCAACTATATAGCCTTTGCCAATCTATGGCGTGAAGCGATCAATCCTCTAACACAATTCGTTCTGCTTCTTCTTCCGGTTCACCGAAAGAAGGCCAAAGAAATTGCAAAGGGTATTGGTGACATGTGTATTGACTTAACCGGGAAAGCCAATCAAGTCGAGGCATTTGAAATTGTTGCCAAAGCTTCGTTGGTGCTGAGTGAAGACTCCGGTCTTATGCATATGGCGTGGGTGCAACGCGTGCCGACGATCGCGCTATTCAGTTCAAGCAGAAAGGATTGGTCATCTCCTCAAGGAGAGTGGTCGTACTGCCTCGATTCGTCAGACATGGAATGCGGACCGTGTAACCTTGAAGTATGCAAGTACGGAGATAACAGATGCTTGACGCGGTATTCACCAAAACTTGTCCTTGGACATGCGCAGCGTTTGCGCGGAACTGGCGTTGGCGTATGAAGATCTTTAGCGCATACAAGGACTACCCGTTTCGCGTACCCCTGCGCGTAAAATTCTTCAACATCTTTCGTGCAATATTCACCCTTTCTTTCCTGGAGAGACTGCTTGTTGCTGCGTTAGGATCGGGAGCATTCGGTCCGTGGAAACGACTTGTCCCACCCTTGTATTTCTATGAAACGAACAGCATTAGGGAAGTTGCGCGTGATGGTATCCGATATCGCCTTGACATCAGTCGCCTTCACGGGCATTCAATCTATTTCTTTAGACTAAGAGATGTTGGATGGGACAACCTGTTCAAGCTTCTTAAGGACAATTTCTACATACTCGATGTTGGTGCTAACATCGGATACTTGACACTTCAGTTTGCACGGCGATGTCCAAACGGAATGGTCTATGCCTTCGAGCCCGACAGCGATACATTCACCTCATTGTCTGCCAATGTCGGTTTAAACAATTTTAACAACGTTCGTCTTTTCCACACGGCTATTGGGGCAACGCAGGGCACAGGAGAACTGTATAAGATGCATGAGCGCAATCCTGGCGCAAACCGGATTCTTTCGGAAAAGCCTTCGGATGTGCGATCGGAGACTGTTGACATCTCGACGCTGGATGCCCATTGCGAAAACAAGTCCTTTGAGCGTATTGATCTGATCAAAATTGACGTGGAAGGATTTGAATTGTTTGTGCTTGAAGGTGCTATTAATGTTCTTCGACAATGGAGGCCAATGTTATTTGTGGAACTTGTAGACGACAACCTGAAGCTTCAAGGATGTTCAGGACAGGCGGTAGTGGATTTCCTGAAAAAGTTGGACTACTCGATTCTCGATGCGCAAACAATGCAGCCATTGGTAGAATCGAACACTTATTACACGGATATCATATGTTGTCCAAAAGGACAATAGCAGATAATGCTTAGAATATCAATCTGGACTCATGGTGGAATCGGTGGCGGCTTGTTCTCGCAAGGACAGCCTGCGATTCAGCTTTTAGTAGGTAAGCTGTCCTCTGATTTCGACATCGATGTCTACAGCATGGAATCACCAGATGAAGACTTTAATCCTTCCGGATACAGAATCATATCGCTTCATTGGAAGACTAGAGCGCGCTGGCTGCGCTGGTCCTATCTCGTGTGGCGATTTGCGATCGAACATATTCGGAGACGGTACCGAGTGTTGTACGCGTTCTGGGGATATCCGTCAGGATGTCTTGCTGTGATGCTCGGCAAGATACTTGGCATTCCTTCCGTTGTGCACCTTCAAGGTGGTGACGCGGTGGCAATGTCTTCGTTGAACTACGGCGTGTTTATCAGTCCATTTAGGGCGCGAGTCTGCCGATTCTTGTATGCGAGAAGTTCCGCATTGGTTGCGCTCTCTAAGTTTCAGGCAGCACATCTCAGAAGGAACGGAGTATTGAGATCTCCCTTGATAGTTCCTTTCGGACCTGACCTCACACAATTCTCATTTGAGAAAGAGAGGTTTCGACATCCCGTGGTGCGATTTCTCCATGTAGGCAATCAGACTCCTGTGAAGGGACAGGAAGCAATGTTGAAAGTGTTTGCATCGGTGCTTACACGCATACCGGCCACGTTGCAAATCATCGGTGACGACTTTTACGATGGTCGACTTAAAAGCCTCGTTGGATCTCTCGGCATCGAATCGTTCGTCACGTTTCTAGGCCCTCAACCCCATACCCTTATGCCTGAATACTATCACAGTGCTGACATACTGTTGCATACTTCCCGGTACGAAGGCCAGGGACTTGTTTTTGCTGAGGCCGCAGCCTGTGGTACGTTGATCGCCGGCACGCCGGTAGGCATGCTTTCAGATATGGGGGAAGAGTGTGCTGTACTGGCTCGTGAGGATGATCTTGACTCACTGGTCTCAAAAATTGTTGAGTTGGTTCGCTCGACAGACCAGTGGCAGAAGTTACAGTGGAAGGCAAGACAATGGGTGGAAATGAGGGACTTTAATTACTCATCGAAAAAGATATCGGCAATCCTTACCGAGATGAGTTGTGCAAGTTTGAAACGTTCAGGAATGCCAGAGTCAAATCCGGATCTCAGTCAAACGTGAAGAGAATTTTGTTCTTAGGTCGTGGGGGGCATACGCTGCCGACGTATCGCGCGCTACTCAACAAAGTGGCGCAGGAGTATGAGTTGATTTGCTATTCGGAAGTGCCTCTCGAGAAAGAGTGGATGGATCTGGAACACAAGTATACCTTGCGAGCAGCGACTTCAAGGAACTATCCGCGCCGTTTGCGGGAATTACTCCTGATCATTGCGGTCGTCAGGGATCACCTCAGAAATCCATTTCATCTCGTGCATGCACACTCTACGTACCCGGCCGGCTTTGTCGCCGTTCTTCTTCAAAAGCTATTTGGCGTCCCTTCCCTGGTTGCTTTGAATGCTGCGGAAGGTTCATTAGTACCTGATATCAGATTCGGTGATTTGTTATATCCGCGCCGGGCGAGAATGAATCGGTGGGTAATTGAACGAGCGCGACTTGTCACAACAATGACGGAGTACCATAGGCAGGAGATCGTGAAGAATCTCGGGGTGACCAGGGAGATCGCGGTTCTTCCTCGGGGTGTGGATCTCGACAGATTCTATTTTAAGAGAACGAATGAGTTGAATTCTCCTCTTGTTATCCTCAGCGTTGGTTATCTCAACGACATCAAAGATCCGGACACCTTGCTTCGCGCTTTCTATTTCATTCAAATGGAGATCGAAAGTACGTTGATAGTCGTCGGTAGGGATTACACCAATGGAGCTGCTCGTAAATTAGTGGATCAGCTCGGGATATCGGAGAAGGTGAGATTCGAAGGGTATGTGGATCATGATCGAATCAACGAGTACTACCGCAAAGCCGATGTCCTTCTCCACACATCCCGATATGAAAGTGCGGGTATGGTGGTGGCAGAGGCGATGGCGTCAGGTGTATTAGTAGTGGGCACGAGCGTTGGCCTCTTGAGCGACTTATCGAATGAGTGTTGCATGACGGCTCCGCGCAATCCACAGGCAATCGCGAAATCAGTTGTTAATCTCGTAAGGGATCGACAGAAAATGCTTTCGATGCGTGAGCGCGCTTACCAATGGTCATTGACCCACGAGCTTGACAACTGTTCGCGGGAATTGCTCTCCCTGTACAAACAACTTCTCAAGTCTTCATGAGGATATCAGCGGTCATTCCAACGCGTAACCGGGCCTCCGTGCTGAGGAGAACGCTAATGTCGGTAATGAGTCAGAAGAGACTTCCTGATGAAGTTTACATTGTCGATTCAAGCGACGACAAGTCATCGCTCGTTGACTTGAAGTCTGAGTTTGGCGATGATCGCTTTCACTGGCTGGAGACAACTCCTTCCGTGTGTCTACAACGCAACACAGGAATCCAGAAGGCTGCCGGTGACTGGATATTTCTCTGTGATGATGATGTAGAATTACCTGTTGACTACCTGGAAAAACTTGAGGCCTACGCGAACTTGTACAATGCCGGTGCGATTTCGGGACGTTGGCTTCAGCAGGTGGGAGGGAAATGGGTCGATCAGTTTCCCGTGAAGAATCTCTGGGAACTATTATGGAGATTTATCTTTCAGCTATCTGTGTGGGGGACCGTTGATCGCGTGAAGATGCCTCGTGTTCTTCGTTTTTTATTTTCACCGATCATTCGATTTTATCGGAGAAGAGGGAATGGACTTTCAAATGCTGGTTGGCCATTGATCACCCAATGGGACAGTGACTCATTTCAGACTATTGTGTACTCATTGGGAGCCAGTCTTGTGAGAAGAAGCTGGCTTTTGCAGTCGAAGTTTGACGAAGTTCTTGATTCATCGGGTATCGGTGATCACTACGGCGTAGCGCTTGGCTTTCCTGTAGAATATCCTATTCACGTGATCGCGTCGACATTTGTTTACCACCATCGCGCCGCGGAGAATCGCGTTCACGCTGCGCTCGCATATTATAGACGGATACTCGCATTGCACTACTTTATGCGAAAGTACAATCGCGCCGGAACGTCACAAGCAATGTTGATTTGGTCGTTGACAGGCAATGCCCTGGCGTTTCTTTTCCGCGGTCAGGGAGCGATGTTCAAGGCGACGTGTCGGGCTGCATTGGAAATCATGCGAGGGCGCAATCGTTACTTGCAAGTGGGCACTGCATCGAAGCTTGAGCGTGATGACTATGACTTGTCCGTCGAGAATTGAAAAGTCACAATGATGTGATCCGCCCACCGGTTGAATGGGTAGATGGTTCTCACGACGGAATCAATTTTTCGAAGACCCTTGTAAAACTGCGGATGTTTTTGCGGAAGCGCATGGCTGTGTGGTTGTGGAGACAGCGCTGCCAGACCTTCTGCTTTTAGGAGATGAAAGTTTTTACCGAGAGCTTTCCGCACGTCGGAGACAGAATAGTAATACGTCTTGAAGTATTCTCCCTCGACATGGGCGATGGCTCCATCCGGATGAAGACGCCTAAAAGCGTCCTTCCAACGACCTTTGAAAATCCCAAGTAACTCGACGGGACAGATTGGGGGCATGATAACCCAAGTGAGACGTGCGTCATTCTTCAAGAGAGGTGGCAGATGACGAGTGACCTTTCGCAAATCATCGGTGCAGTTGAGTCCGCCGAAATTGGAGAACACATAATCGAATCCGGTCTCGGTTGTTTGGTCAAGTGCTTCGAAGGAAAGCTGCTGATATGTAAATCGACCTTGAGCCTCAGGAAAGGCGGCCTTCCGCTTGATTTGCGCGATCATCCCGTCCGACAAATCAGTGGCGTGTACGTGGTGACCTTTTGAGGCAAAGTAAAGGGCATCGATCCCGGTACCGGCGTTGATTTCGAGTATGCGACTGCCCGGTTTGAGGAATCTTTCAACATGGGTGTAGACTTGTCTGCGAAGGTCCTGAAGAATAACGTTTGCCTGATCAGCGCTGTCATAATGAAACGCCTGCCGGGAAAACCCACGGTTTACGACATCGAACGCTTCGTCGGGCAAGTTCTTTAGGTTAGTCTCAGGTCGATGATGTAGTTGTCCGCTATTCCTGAAAACAGCGACGACTGTGTGAATCGCTTTTCAAGTCGGTTCAATCGCAGCAACCAGCGTCTCTTCACTGAAAAGAAGTGTTCGAGATATGCGGGTGGCAACGCGAGGCCGATCGGTCGGAGGGATACAACGCTGAAATTCTCCTTTGACCACTCCTTCAATTGCGATGGATGGTAAAACCAGGTTTTTCCTGAAGTGGAAGGATCGCCTGGAATCTCCTTCGATGAGAGCCGGCGGAACGCTTTTCCGAATTGCAATCTGAGGATAAAGAAAATTGTCTCCCATGCGCAGAACCTGGGCATTACGACGCCGATGAAGCGACCACCGGGATTGAGCATTTGGGGCAACTTCTTGAATAACGATTTGAGAGATGCCGGGCTAATCGAATTGATCCCTCCAAAGTTTGAGAATATCAGATCGAACTTTTTATCAAATAGATTCTCATCGAAAGTTTCGAGGTCAAGGAAATGCGAGCTGATCTTATTTTGCATCGAAAACTGCTCAGCCTTCTTCTGCGTGACTTTTAACATCTCTTCTGAGATGTCGGTGGCAATGATATTGAAGCCACCCTCTTCGAAGAGAACCGCGTCTTCTCCCATACCGCGGTTGAGTTCGAGCATTTCATATCCCTTCAGTTCGGGCAAAATGCTCTCGACGTATTTCCATACTCTTTTTCGCTGAAGCAGTCCAACAGGGCTGTGAATATACAGCGAATCGTAGGTCGAAGCTATATGATCGAACGGCATGCCCATTTCATTAAACGGTTTCTAATCGTTTTAACCTTACCTGCTGGGAGAAGGTTGCAGGAATATAGTACAAAGTGGAAAAAACAGACTTCAGAATCTTGACGTCGATTCTGAACGGATTCCGGGCGATTCGCCTCAGATTTTCCAATCCACGTTTTCTCCTATAAACACTATGGACATAACGATGTAGCTGCCGATAGTATTCTTGTCCGAACGTGCCACGAAACATCATCGCGAGGTCATCGGAATCCCGCCAGTTTGTTTTTTCACCAAGCTGTCCCTTCACCATGTCATAAAATTTTGTGCCGGGCAGCGGGTACGAAACAGAAATGCCGAGCTCATCCGGCATGAGTTCGAGCACCATTCGAATCGTGGCGTTGATGTCGTTGGAGTCTTCGCCAAGATAGCCGAATTGCAGAAAGAATCCCACCTTGAGACCCTTTTCTCGCAAAAGTGAAGTTGCCTCGCGAATTTGTGCTACCGTGATACCCTTATCCATGGCATCCAGGATCTTTTGGGATCCTGATTCAGCCCCAATCCACACCGTCTGGGCACCTGATTCCGCGAGGGCGGTGACCGTATCGCGTTCAAGTAAAAGGTCGGCGCGTGATTGGATCTTATATCGAAAACGAAGATGGTGATGCAGAACAAGGTCACGGAATTCCGTGACCCATCCGGGTTTCAAACCGAAGATATCGTCTGCTATCCAGAAATGGTCGGGTTGGTAATTCCGGATCAGTAGTTCGATTTCACTTATGACATTTGCCGGCGATCTTGAGTTGTACCGGTTGCCATAAATCGGTTTTGCACACCAGTTACATTTGAACGGGCAACCTCGTGTTGTTGCAATATTGAGAGAGAAGTACCCGTGATGTTTCATCCAAATTGACCGATAAGAAGCGATGTTGGCGAGTTCCCAGGCTGGAAGAGGAAGTCGATCCAGGTCCTTCATAACTCTGCGGGCCGGCGTCACGACTGTTTGATTGTCTTTTCGGAAGGC
>Ga0065721_10005275_pt1 | contig 18249 bp, 9 predicted proteins | sample Mesricmetagenome_FD_59108 | JGI IMG/M metagenome (GOLD analysis project Ga0065721, IMG submission 59108) | Mesophilic microbial community from rice straw/compost enrichment Sample: eDNA_1 v2 (version 2) | ecosystem: Engineered > Solid waste > Grass > Composting > Bioreactor | place: USA: Davis... | reverse complement strand
TATTCTGCCGCACAGTATTATGAAAAATACCTCAACGCCAACCCGGTGAAGATGCGGCAGGAAGAATACAAACCCTATACGGTAAGGACAACCACCAGCAAGAAAAAAAATTCGCAGTTGAGCAGCAGACAGCAGGCGGTGTACCAGCTTGCAGAAAGCTACCGCCTGCTTCATTACCCTGCCAGGGCAGAACCCTGGTATAAAGAAGCAGTGGAGTTTGATAAGGAACAATTCCCGCTGGCGCGCTTTCACTATGCCACCGTATTGCGCGCACTGGAAAAATATGAAGAAGCTGAAAAGGCTTTCATCAGCTTCCTCGATGAATACAAAACTGACGATGCGTACAGCGAAGCTGCCCGCAAGGAAATTCTCAGCCTCCGCTTTGTACGCAGCGAGTTGCAGAAGAAAGACCTGAAACTGTACACCGTTCAAAAAGCCGATGCACTGAACAGCGCCGGCGCCAACTATGCGGCCGTATGGCTCAACGATAACACGTTGTTGTTCACTTCTACCCGTCCTGACAGTACTGCCGGTAAAAACGGGGTGTATACCAACCGCATTTACCAGGCGGCTTACGCAGAAGGCAACATCACCAATGTTACCCGCGCCGGCCTGCCCCAGGCAAAAGATGTACACCAGGGCGTGGTGAGCCTGTCGCCCGACCGCAAACACATGTTCCTTACGCGGTGGACAACAGCAGGAGAGAAGAAAAATTCGTCTATCTATATCAGTGAGTGGACAGAAGCAGGCTGGAGCGAACCCGTTCCCGCCGATGCAGTGATCAATGCCGAAGGCGCCAATGCACAACAACCCTTCGTGATGCCCGATGGCAAATACCTGCTGTACGCCAGCGATAAACCCGGCGGCTATGGCGGTTTTGACCTGTATGCCGCAGAACTGGGCCCCGATGGCAAACCCAAACGTTCTTTCAACCTCGGCAGCACCATCAATACCAGTGGCGATGAACAGGCGCCCTACTACCATGCCGCGTCAGGCACCCTGGTGTTCTCATCCAATGCGCGCATTGGCATGGGCGGCTTTGATTTTTATTACAGCAAAGGCACCATTGATAAATGGGAAGAACCCGTTAATTTCGGATATCCCGTGAACTCGGTAAAAGATGATATTTACTTTGTGAGCAGGGGTGGCGCCAAAAATATTCTCGAAGACGTATTCCTCAGTTCCGACAGGATGGCTGAATGTTGTCTCGAAATGTTCTACCTGAAGAAAATAAGGCCGATGAGACAAATCAGCGGTACAGTAGTGGCCTGCGACAACGCTACACCCATCAAGGGCGCCGTGGTAAGAATTGTGGATACCATCAACAATGTTACGGTTTACAGCCATGTTACCGGCGAAGACGGCCGCTATACCTTCCGCGTGGAAGACTACCAGCCGTTGAAAGCCATTGCTTCTTCCGACGGATTTGAAACAGGCTCGCTGCACTTCTTTGCACCCGCAGATACAGAAGCAGAAAGCCTCACCAACCCGGCGCTGTGCCTGGTGAAAATAGTACCGGAAGTAGAGGAAGTGATCGTAATGGAAAATGTGTACTACGACTACGATAAATACGTGCTGAAACCCGAATCCTATCCTTCACTGGATAAGATCGTTGAAATGCTGAATGAAAACCCGACGATGGAAATTGAAGTGGCAGCGCATACAGACGGAAAAGGTACCGATGACTACAACCTGAAACTGTCTGAACAGCGTGCAAAGAGCGTGGTGGATTACCTCATCAGCAAAGGCATTGACAAGAGCCGTTTGCAGGCGAAAGGTTATGGCGCTACCATGCCGATTGCGCCCAATACCAACCCCGACGGTTCCGACAATCCTGAAGGCAGGGAGAAAAACCGTCGTACAGAGTTTAAAGTGTTAAAGAAATAGTTGACATTAGAAGGTATCAGAAGGCAATAGAAGGCAGAACAAAGGAACAAGGAAGGAAAGAACCGGAAGCAGCGCACTCACTTCGGCATTCTTACTTCCTTGTTCTTTCTTGTTTCTTTGAAACTAAAATCGTTGCAGTATGAAAACGCTACTTACCACACTGGTGGCTTCGTTATGTGGATTGACGTTGATGGCTCAGCAAAAGCCTCACTATACGCAGTACATACTGAATCAGTATATCGTGAATCCGGCCATAACGGGTATTGAGAATTACACAGACATTAAACTGAGCCACCGCCATCAATGGACCGGTATCCAGGATGCGCCCGTTACCACCTATTTCACCATTCATACGCCCATTGGCAAAACCGACGACCGTACAACGCCCACTTCCTTTACGCCTTCGGGCGAAAACCCGCGTGGACAGGCTTATTGGGAAAGTTATACCGCAGCGGAACCGCATCATGGCGTGGGATTGCAAATCATCAACGACCGCACCGGTCCGCTGAACAATTTCGGCGCTTACATCACCTATGCCTATCACATCGGACTGAGCGCCAGGACGAGCCTGGCAGCCGGATTTGGAGCAGGCATCAATAACCTCAGCCTGAACGGCGGCAAACTCAATTTCGATGTACCGGTTGATCCAGCGGTGTACAGCAGCGGCGTCATCAATCGCATCCGCCCCGATTTCATGGCAGGTTTGTACCTGTATTCTGCGGACTATTTTGTAGGGCTCTCTGCTCAACAGATCATTCCACTGAAAGTAGCGTTTACCGGTGAAGAAGTAGGCACGGTGAAAGGAAAAACAGTGCCCCACCTGTTTGCTACGGCAGGTTATCGCTTCCTGCTGGGCGACGATTTCAATTTCATTCCTTCTGTAATGGTGAAATACATCGACCCACTGCCCGTGCAGACCGATATCAACGCCAAACTGCAATACCGCGATTTGTTATGGCTGGGCGCCAGCTTCCGCACCGAAGATGGCTTTGCCGGTATGGCAGGCATCAATATCAGCAACACGCTGAACATCGGGTATGCCTACGACTACACCATTTCCGGGTTGAACAGTTTTGCCAAAGGCACGCATGAAATTCTCATTGGCGTGATGCTGGGGAATTCTTACGGTGACTGGTGTCCGAAAAATGTGTGGTAGTTGTTGCATGCCGCCGGGCTGATCGGTCGTTGCGTTGCCTGATTGTATTTTGACAGTAAATGCTTTACATTCGCTTTCGTTTACATCCACTGTAACTAAAACAAAGGCAATGCAATTGAAATTACTGTCCGTGGTTTTGTCAACCCTGTTTTTTGCTACTTCCTCTTTCGGCCAGCATTTGGTTGTTGGCTCCTACAACATTCGTTACGACAACCGCCGCGACAGCGGCAATCTCTGGGAACAACGCGCGCCGTATGTGGCCGCGCTCATCCGCTTTCATGATTTTGATGTGCTGGGCACACAGGAAGGCATGAAACACCAGTTGGACCAGTTGTCCGACTCGCTTCCTGATTATGCCTGGTATGGCAAAGGCCGCGATGATGGAAAGGAGAAAGGAGAATTTTCAGCCATCTTTTATAAGAAGCATAAATTCCGTGTATTGAAAAGCGGCGATTTCTGGTTATCGCCCACGCCGGAAAAACCGGGTCCCGGCTGGGATGCTCATCTCAACCGCATTTGCAGTTGGGTACAACTGGAAGATAAGGCTACGAAGAAAAAATTCTTTGTGTTCAATGTGCATTATGATCATGAAGGTGTGAAGGCGCGCGAAGAAAGCAGTAAGCTCATCCTGGAAAAAATCCGCTCCATTGCGGGCAATAGCCCCGTGGTGCTTACGGGGGATTTCAATGGCGATCACAAAACTTCCTGGTACCAGGCGCTGGCTAATAGCGAGGTGTTGAAAGACAGTTATACGCTGGTGAAAGATCCTTATGCCAACAACAATTCTTTCAATGGGTGGAATCCCCGGCCGGATATGAATAAGAAGCAATCATTTATTGATCATGTGTTCATCAGCAAGTCATTTGAGCCGGTGAAATGGGGGTTGTTGACGGATACGTATTATGGGAGGTATCCGAGCGATCATTTTCCTGTGTATGTGAAGTTGAAATGGAAATAATGGTTTGAAAGGAGGTTGTGGGGGCACAGCCCCCTACTCCTTATTCACATTCTTCGCCTCCTCCTTATCATAAACAAACCGGACCCTCGCCGACTTCGTAGTTGTAGACGAAAGAAACAAATGATACTTCTTCGCGCCCGCCGTCACCACCAACAACGCCGTATTAGGCGGGATGCTCCCCAGGTTCTCCGCAATCATCTCCACCTCATAAAACGTATTGCGCAAATCTACCTTCAGAATAGTAGTAGCCGGCTCTGCCGTTAATTTCTGATGACGCAACACCACCTGCTTATTTACCAGCACTGTAATCGAATCCCCATCAATTTCGGCATTATCATAAAAATCCAGCCGTATCTCACCGGTATCCACCTTCACTTCCGGAATTTCCTTGAAAGCTGACTCTTTAATACGTGTAAGCACAATAGTGCCCGGTCCGCAATTGGTATTGGTATTTTGAATATTGCCCACCCAATCTCCCATCAGCGTTTCCACATCACCATTTCGACTGTACACCAGCTCGTACTCTTTGATGCAAATCACGCAGTGATACGGGATTTGCCAGGTAGTGACAATATTCTCATGCAGCTTCAGCTTTTTCTGTTCAGGATCATAATGGCCATTGAATTTTTTCTTGACGTAGTAAAAGATGTTCTGGTAATGGTAGGAATCCCCGGTGATTTCGTTGCCGTTGATGCGGATTTGCAGTTCGATATTGTTTTCGGGAAAACAACCTGTCATGGTAAGTCGCCCTTTCCAATAGCCATTCAGGTCCTGGGACCGCGCCAGGGAACCACACCACAGAAGCCCGGCTATGAGTAAGCAGCGCATCACAACAGAAGTTAAGACTATTTCTTTGTACCGAAATGTGAAAATTGCCGAAGGGCAGGAAAACGGGATTGCCTGCCCGTGCAGGGGGAGTTAATGATTGCTGGTAAACAGGAGCAGATGATTGCTGCTGAATGGGAACAGATGGTTGCTACCAAATAATTGCTTAAATATTATGCCGCGGCATTTTACCCATTATGCGACAACTGCTCACATACCCCGGTTTGCTTTGGTGCTGGTGAGGTGCAGGGTTTCGAGTATGGAATTATATTCATCCAGGTCCATTACCACCACGTTCTTACCTTGCGTGCGGGACACTATCACTATTTCCTTGTTATCATTCACAGCATTCAGGTTCTCGGCAAGGTGGGCACGAAATTCCGAATAATTCACTACTCTCATTTTGGTACTGGTTTAAGTACAAATATACGTACTTTTTGACGTTCCCTAAAAGCTGTTTTTTTTGTATCTTTTTATTATAGCCCTTTCTCCATCTACTTTCCCATACAATGTAGCCATTTTTGGTGAAAAAAGGAGTGGGGCTGCTACAGCGTTACCTCCAGCGGACGATGATCTGGAAGTAATAGAGAGTGGTAGCCTGTTTGTGTTAACGCGCGTAGCCTCTCAAGACACGCTGGATTCCATTTCGCCAACTAAGGGCACCTCGTCTTCCATTGAGAAGCCGCTATTTTTTGTGGAGATGGATGAAAAATCACCGCATCAAATTTCCCCTGCGAAGAAAAACGAATATCATAAACCGGTGTATTGCCAGGCCGCTCTTTCCGCTTTTGACCGCCGCGCTGCAGCCCTGCGGCATAATATGAATAATGCGGATTTGCCTGCAACCATTCACCCATCCATTGCGGTGCTTTCCCTTCCAGCTTCCTCCTTGCAACATGCGAATTTGCTGCCCATATCCAAACCGGAGATTTGTTAAAAAGATGTTCTTTAAGCCAAAGCACATTCACCGCCATGATACTATCCCTGAAGTACATGCGCTTTTTGCTCGCTTTCAAGCTTAAGTACTCACACAACCATTTACGGTTTTGAAGGCATCGTTCTACCAGCAATAAAGCAAGGCTATCAGCTACCGTGCCGCGGATTTCCACCGCAATGCTATCATACCATCCATGCAACAAATGCACCTCTTCCTCATTCATCACCGCACGTGAATAGTCCGCACCTATATAATATTGCAATACCGAATCCGCCTTCTCCAGCAACGCCCTTTGCCTGCTCACCCATTGCCGCTGCTGCAGCATTTGTGAAAACACTACATACCTGCAATCTTCCTGCACATCACATCCCAGTAAAAAAGGTTGTTGTTTCTCTTCCTCTTTCGTAACAAAACTTTGCAGTGCACGGCCCACCTCCGGCGTATTCCAGAATGGATACAACCACGCCTCCATGCGTTTGTCCAACGGATACTGCAACAGGTAAGCCGCCATCCCCTGTGTAAAAGAACTTTCAAACACCAGCGCTCCGTCTTTCCGTTGCTCATGCAGCCTGGAAACGATGGAAGCTTTCAGCGTGTTGAACGTAGCATAACCATGACTTTCTTCTCCCAGTCCTGCAATATCTGCCTGCAGCATACGCTCACCCACCACCTGCAACGGCTGCTGTGCGTTGCTGCTGCCGCAGAAGAACCCTATACTGTGCACCATCACCAAGGCCCGCAACAAAGAATTGCATGGCACCAAACCGGCCGCTTTCCCCACAATCTTCACCCTCCTTCATCCCCGCAACAGATATTCATATAACATAACTATTTTCACCCGCATATACTTCTAAGCGTTCATCCAATTTACACCATTATCGCTGCTCACGCACTCCCTGCTCATCCCAAACCCCATCCACCCATCATCCTCAACTGCAACAAACTGACCGCATTATGATACAATTTGAATACAACCCCTGACATCCATTCGCGTACTTTACACGTCTTATCGGTTAAACTATTTGTAATGGAAAAGCGATTGCGGCAAGACATCATCCATAACCACCAACAAAACTTCAACAGGTTTTATCCTATCATTTTATTGCACCAGCTGAAACGCCTGTAATGCCGCTGGCGGCATCCTGATGACGCCATCCAGCCAATACAGCGTAGGGAAACAGCCGTGCAGGCAACACAAATTATCCTTCAAACCAGGCATTTTTTTCAACAAACAATAAGACATGAGGAAACGGACATTTTTCACAGCCATGATGCTGATGGGACTTACAGCCACAAAGGCGCAACAGAAAGCACCCGCGTACCCGCTCATTACACACGACCCTTACTTCAGCATTTGGTCGTTTACAGATCAGGTAAATACTGCTACCACCCGCCACTGGACCGGTGAAGACCATTCCCTCATCGGTATGATCAAGGTGGACGGCAAAACATATCGGCTCTTCGGACAGGAAGCTAAAAATTACCAACCCGTTCTGCCTGTTGGTGAAGAGCAATCGTACACCGCCCGCTACACCACCTCCAACCCGGGCAACAACTGGTACGCCATCGATTTCAACGATGCCGGCTGGAAAACCGGCAGCGGTCCCTTTACCCTTCCCTATAACAAAGTGGGCACATCCTGGGAAACAAGGGATATATGGATCCGCCGCACCTTCACCCTCGATAAAACTAATCTCGACCATCTTGCACTCACCATCAAACACGATGATAACGCTGCCGTATACCTGAACGGTAAAGAAATCTACCGGCATATCGGCGTAGTAAGCAAATGGCGCTATGATGAACTGAAAGAAGCCGTACGCAACAACCTCGTACAAGGAACCAATGTACTCGCCATTCATGCCGTGAACACCGGCGGACTGGCTTACATCGATGCCGGCCTGGCCAGGGAAATCAAAAGCGATCCCTCGATGGCCGTTGAAACCGCCCAGCAAAAACAGGTGGAGATCAACGCCACACAAACCATTTATCATTTCCAGTGCGGGCCCATAGATGCACAGGTAACTTTTACCTCACCGCTGCTGCTGCAGGATTTACGGTTGTTGTCGCGGCCCGTGTCGTATGTCACGTACCAGGTAAAGGCTAACGATAACAAAACACATGAGGTAGAAGCTTACTTCGGCGCGTCCGGTGTGATTGCCGCCAACAGTGCAGCGCAGGCACTGGAAGCTACTTCCTACCAGTCAGGTGGATTGAAAATATTGAAAATAGGCACCAAAGAACAGGACATACTGGGTAAGAAAGGTGATGATATTCGCATCGACTGGGGATATTTCTATGTAGCAGCGCCCTCCAACGCGTTGCAGTATGTAACCGATGCGGCTGGCGCCGTAGTTTCTTTTGTAGGAAAGGAAAAACCGAAAAAGACCTTGTTGTCGGGCGCCGGATTGTTTTTGAACACTTCAGTTTCTCTCGGCAAAGTAGGCAATACAGCCAAACAACAGGTGTTCCTGCTGGGCTATGATGATCTCTATTCCATCCAGTATTTCCATACCAACCTTCAACCCTGGTGGAAAACAGAATACAATACCACGATCGAAAAAGAACTGGTTGCAGCGTGGAAAGATTATAAATCGGTTATGCAAAAGTGTGAGCAGTTCAACCAAAAAATGTATGCCGATCTTGTGCAGGCCGGCGGTAAATCGTATGCTGAATTGTGTGTGCTGGCTTACCGGCAAAGCATTGCCGCCCACAAACTGGTGAAAAGTCCGCAGGGCGAATTGCTGTGGCTGTCCAAAGAAAATTTCAGCAACGGCTCCATCAATACTGTGGACGTTACATACCCGTCAGCGCCATTGTACCTGGTGTATAATCCCGACCTGTTGAAAGGCATGCTGAACGGTATCTTCTATTACTCCGAAAGCGGTAAATGGACCAAACCGTTTGCAGCGCATGATATCGGCACCTATCCGCATGCCAATGGACAAACCTATGGTGATGATATGCCGGTGGAAGAATCCGGTAACATGATCATCCTCACAGCCGCCATTGCGCGCGCAGAAGGCAATGCTCAATATGCGGCCAAACACTGGAAAACCTTGACGCAATGGGTGAACTTTCTGGTGACCGATGGATTTGATCCCGCCAACCAGTTGTGTACCGACGATTTTGCGGGGCATTTGGCGCGCAATACCAATCTTTCTGTAAAAGCTATTGTGGGCATTCAGTGTTACAGCATGTTGGCGGATATGTTGGGTCATAAAGATATTGCCCGTCAATACGGCGATACCGCGCGCAATATGGTGAAGCGGTGGATGCAGATGGCTGATGACGGGGACCATTATACATTGGCTTTTGGGAAACGTGGTACGTGGAGCCAGAAATACAATCTGGTATGGGATAAGGTGCTGGGACTTGATCTGTTTCCGGCGGAGGTGTATGAGAAGGAGTTGAAATTTTATCTCGGTCAGCAGAAACAGTATGGGTTGCCGCTGGATAGCCGGAGAACTTATACGAAAAGCGATTGGATAGTGTGGACCGCTACTTTGTCTGATGACAACGCGGTGTTTGCTGCGCTGATAGAACCGGTATACAAATACGCTACAGAAACAACCTCACGGGTTCCACTAAGTGATTGGCATGAAACTACCAATGGCAAGCAGGTAGGTTTCCAGGCAAGGAGTGTAGTAGGGGGGTATTATATGAAATTATTGCGGGAAAAATTGAATGGTAATAAAGTGGCTAACCGGGATAAGTAACACTATTGCCTTTTTTTGGTACATCCATCAACCTGTTCATCTCCCGCCAGCGGGGGATGAACAGGCTTCCAGGTATGGCATGCAATGCAGCCTACTTTAGTAGGTTATTTATGCTACCGGTATAACACAAGTGAAAATATTAAATTTCCCATCTGTGCTATACTCCAAACTTCCTTTATGCAATAACGCAATAGACCGCGCGAGCGACAACCCAATCCCCGTGCTTTCAAACAAACTACTCCTGCCCGCACTGTAAAACGCATCGAAAATATAAACCCGCTCTTCCTCCGGGATAATTTTCCCGTCATTGGAGACTTTAATCACTACTTCATATTCCTTCCCATCTTTCCCCAGCGTCGTATACACTTCCAGCAATGTATAAGACTGGCAATACTTAATAGCATTATCCAACAAATTCCCGATAATCTTAAAAATCCCATCCGCATCCACATTCCCAACCACCGGCTCATCAGGTGTCTTACATACATACTGAATGCCCCGCTTCTCCGCCTTCGGTTGAAAGTTTTGGTACACCTCCTTCACCATCGCCACAATATCCCGCGGCTCCGTATGCAGCATATAGCTCCCGCTCTCTACTTTCTGAAAATCCAGCAACTGGTTGGTGAGCGTTAGCAACCGGTCCGTGTTTTTGTTCATGATCTCCACCTCCCGACGGATATCCGGAATGCGTTCCACCGATTTAAAAATCTTGTCCATCGGCGCCTTGATCAACGTCAGCGGCGTACGGATCTCATGCGCCACCCGCGTAAAGAAATCAATCTTCTGCTGGTACAATTCCTTTTCCTTGTTCAACGTAAAAATTTCCATCCGCCGCACCTGCTTCTCCCGGTTCCGGTTGTAAAAGAACCGCGCCGTACAATAAATCAGCGTTACCAGCAGCACCACATAAATCATGTACGCCAGCTTTGTGCGCCAGAACGGCGGCGTAATCTCAACCGTCAGTGATTTTTCATTCGCCATCCAATCCCCGTCACTGTCCGTGGATTTTATTTTGATCACATACGTGCCCGGCGAAAGATTATTGAAATGTATCCGCCGGTTCTTCCCGATAAAATTCCAGTTATTGTCCACCCCATCCAGCATATACGCATATTCAATATTGTCCGGCGCAGTATAACCCAATGAAGCAAAATCAAGACTGAACGTAGCCCGGTTATGCGGCAGCGTAATCTGGTTACTGTTCAATATATAATTCTCCGAAAAAGTATAAGGCGAATTGGTCGACACCTCCTTATCATACACCCGCAGCCTCGTAAAAAACACCGGCGGCACATACCCACCGGGGTTCATGCGCCCCGGGTTGAACCGCACAAAACCTTTCAATCCTCCCAGATAAATATTTCCCTCCGCATCTTTAAACGCCGACCGGTGATTGAACTGGTTGCTCAGCAGCCCATCACTTTTCCGAAACACCTTCACCAACCGGTGCGCCGTATCAATCAATGCCAGTCCTTTCGAAGTCGTAGCCCATATATTACCGTTAGTGTCCTGTATGGTGCTGTACACCATATCGCCCGGCAACCCCGTGGCTGTATTATACGCCCTTACCTGTTGCGTAGGCAGCGACACCCGAAACAATCCCGACACGGTACACACCCACAAAATACTGTCCCTGTCTACCAGAAAATTTACCACCCGCGTTTCATTAAACAGCGTACCGCCATTATACGGAATACGCAGTGGCGTAATGTTCCCGTTCTCCACGCAAAAAACACCGTTATCATGCGTGCCTATCCATATGCGACCCTTATCGTCTTCTAAAAAAGCGGAATAAAACGTATGCTCCGGCAACCCCGGCACGAGGTTGAACCGTTTTTGAACAGGATCAAAAATATAAATGCTGTTGGAGGTACATACCCATATATCCCCCTTGCGGGTTTTGTAAAGAATATTGATATAATTACTGTTCAATCCGTTCCCTGCATGCGCTACATGATGCTGCACAATGGCCTGCGTGCGCAGGTCCACGATATACAAACCATTTTCAAACGTACCGATATACAACCGGTCGCGGTCTGCCATCAGGCCATGAATATTCGTAGGCAGCGTGCCCAGGCTGCCCTTGCTGTCAATACAATTGGTAAAACGATGCGTTACCGGATTGAACCGGCTCAGTCCCTTGTCTTCGGTACCTATCCAGAGCATGCCATATTGATCCTGCACGATTTCCCGCACCACACTGCCGCGGATAGACACCCCGTCATTACGCGGAAAAAATTTTTCAAACTGCACCAAATGGTTCGGATAATAATTGATGCCGCCAAAATACGTCCCGGCCCATATACCACCTTCCTGGTCCTGGCATAACGCATACACCGCATTGTCGCTTAACGAATAACTGTCGCCGGTTACCTTATAAAAATGCCGGATGCTGTCTGCGCCCAGTATAAACAATCCCGATTCCGTTCCCACCCAATACGAAGCAGGCGCAACCCGCAAAATACACCGCACGTACGGTTCATCTTTAGCTCCCCGCATCAAAGGAACAGTACTCCACGTATGCCGCACCACATCAAACCGTTTCAACCCCGTAAGTGAAGTACCGATCAGCAGCGTATTGTTATCCGCCGCGCAAATGGCTTCAATCGTATTCGTCTTCCTGCTGATGGCCGGCGCATGAAAATAATCGGACCTGTTACTGCGCGGGTCCAGCCGCGCCAGTATCCCGTTGGCGCTGCCCATCCATAATATATTATCCCCATCGCGGTACAACGTAGTAATATTTCCCAGCTCAGCCGGATGCTGTTCCATCACTGTATCAGATGAACTAACGTATTTGTATAACCGTGAATTTTCTACAAACCATATATTATTGTCTGTATCATTTTGAATATTCCGCACCCATTTTCCCTGCGTGCCTGAAAGCCGGCTAAACGTTTCATCTTTCGGATTATAATAATACAATCCCTTGCTGGCGCCCACCCACAACGTACCCTCCGCATCCTGGTGCAAACAGAAAATGGCATTGCTGGCCGAACCCTGCGCCGCCTCCTGGTCAAAACGAAAGAGTTTGAATTCATAGCCATCGAAGCGGTTCAGCCCGTCGGGCGTACCAAACCATAGGAATCCGTCCTTGTCCTGCAATATGGCTATCACGGAATTGTTGGACAATCCGCTTTCAATTTCATAATGCCTGAAATAAACAGTCTGTCCGTCAACGTATTGAAGGGAAAGTACAAGCAGCACAGTTAGTAGCAGTCGTATCATCAGGCCACGGCATTTATTCCAAAATTGAAACAAAATGGTCTGTTTTTGCTTCAAAAGTAATTAACACTTTCTTAACGCCCTTGTATTTTTGGCTACACTAACCCTGACTGCTTAACGATTGTATATGAAAGTAAAGTTTGCCAATCTGTTTTCGAGGGGCCTGCCTTTTGTGATTTTCATGATCTTTGTCTTTCTTGCCTGCAAAAAAGATGCTGCTCCCTTCAAAGGCACGCCCTATGATCCCTCCAAACCGGTAACCATCACCCGCTTTACTCCCGACAGCGGCGGCGTGGCCACCCAACTGCTCATTTTCGGATCAAATTTTGGAAACGACACCTCCATTGTAAAAGTGTATGTCAACGGCGTGCGCGCCCCGCTCATCGGCATGAACGATACTACCATCTATGTGATGGTGCCTTCCAAAGCCGGCACCGGTGATATTAAGGTAGTGATCGGCAATGGCGATGCTGAACAGGAAGCCGTTTCATCCAAAGAGTTCATCTATATTTTCGCGCCCAACGTAGGTACGCTGGCGGGCTTTACCGATAAAGACGGCCGAACGGCCATCGTTGACGGACCGATCGAAAAGGCGCAGTTTGAAGAACCGTACTGGCTTTGCTTTGATAATGAGAAGAATATTTATCTACTGGAAGAATACCGGGGATTACGGTTTATCAACAAAGACCTCACCGAGGTAAAGACCATCTGGAGAACAGGTAACGGTCTTGACAGACCGAGAACCTTATCGTTCAATCCTACTTTCGATACGCTGTACATTACCAATGACCAGTGGGACTGGAACGGGTTGAGTACGGCGATCAGCACCAAAGCCGATAATTTTTCCCGCTGGACTTCGCACATTTACAGCAAAACAACAAACGGCGGCGCTGCCCACCCTGAAACAGGCGACTATTTCTTCAACGCCTACGATAACGGTGCTGTGTATTATTACGACAGGGCGGCCAGGGCGGTAAAAGAATTGTTCCGCATCGGCGATGTAAGCTGGGAATTCAATATTCAATTTGCTCCCAGTGGCGATTTTGCCTACATCGTAGTGGTAAACCAGCACTATATTCTCAAAGCCAATTATAACAGAACGACCGGCCTCCTCGAAACGCCCGTGCATTTTGTGGGCGCCAGAAGGACCCGGGGCTACAACGATGGCGTAGGCACCGACGCCCTGTTTAACGAACCCCACCAGGGCGCCTTCGATGAAGACAACAATTTTTATGTGTGCGACCGCATGAACCATTGCATCCGCAAGATTACGCCCGAAGGCGTGGTGAGCACCTTTGCCGGCCGTCCCGGTCAGTGGGGCTATGCCGACGGCGCTTTGCGCGACGCACAGTTCGACCGGCCCCACGGCATTATCTACGACAAAGAAACCGGCACTTTCTACGTAGCTGACCAGAAAAACCGCCGCATCAGAACCATCAATACTGAATAACCCAGAACACCAAATAATGAAGCGTTATATAACCATTCTACTGCTTTGCCTGGGCAGTTACCTGACTGCTGACGCCCAGGAAAATCTGAAGGTAACCGGCACCGTTACCGATGAGACCAATATGCCGCTCGTTGGCGTGAGCGTATCCATCAAAGACCGCGTGGGCGGTGGTACCATGACCAACGAACGCGGGCAGTATACCGTAGACGCAGAACCATATAGCACCCTGATCTTCTCGCACGTAGGGTTCGCTACCCAGGAAATCAAAATCGGCACCAAAAAGCTGCTGAACGTGGTGCTCAAGAGGGCCGACTCCAGCGTGCTGACCGACGTGATCATCACCGCTGCCGGTCCGCAGAAAAAAGTAACCGTGGTAGGCGCCGTTACCGCTGTGGACGTTGACCAGTTGCGCACGCCTACTTCCAATATTACCAACGGCCTGGCCGGGAACGTGGCAGGCGTTATAGCCATGCAAACTTCCGGTGAACCGGGCAGCAACCATTCAGAGTTCTGGATCCGTGGTATCTCCACCTTTGGCGCCAACCAGAGCGCCCTGGTGCTGGTAGACGGATTTGAACGGCCCTTTAATGAAATCAATATTGAAGACATCCAGTCGTTTACCGTTTTGAAAGATGCTTCCGCTACTTCCATCTACGGTTCACGAGGCGCCAATGGCGTGATACTGATCACCACCAAAAAAGGCCGCGCAGGCAAGGTGAACATCAATGGAAAAGTGGAATACGGTTACCTAACGCGTACGCGTACCCCAAAATTTGTGGACGGGTATACCTANGCCAAAATGGTGAACGAAGCTAAAATAACGCGCAACCAGGAACCGCTGTATACCGAAAATGAACTGGAAATACTGCGGCTGGGACTGGACCCGGACATGTACCCCAATGTGGACTGGCAGGACAAATTGCTGCGCGACGGCACCAATATTTACCGCGCTGCGGTGAACCTCTCCGGTGGCGCTTCCATTGCCCGGTATTTTGTATCGGCCAGCTATGTGGATGAAGGCGGTATGTACAAATCCGACGCATCACTGAAAGAATACAAAACCAATGCGCATTTGTCGCGCTGGAACTACCGCGTTAACTACGACCTCGATGTAACGCCCACCACCAGCCTGGCCCTCGGTGTATCCGGCTGGCTGGAAAAACGCAACCTGCCCGGGCTGAACAACATGAACATATGGTATTCTTTGGTAGGACAAAATCCAATATCCATTCCCTTTATGTATTCCAATGGATTGGTGCCCGCCTACGGAACAGGCAACCAGACCAATCCCTGGGTATTGGCTACGCAGACAGGTTACCGGGAACATTGGGAAAACAAAATGGAATCGAACATTACGCTGAACCAGCGGCTCGATATGATCACACCCGGTTTGCGTTTTACCGCACGACTGGCCTATGATGCCATCAGCCTCAACGAAATCATTCGCAGCAAATGGCCGGAACAGTATAATACCGAGCGCAGGCGCGACAGGCGAAACGGGGCCTTGATCATGAACCGCGTTTCTGGCGCAAAATTAATGACGCAAGAAGCCAATTCTGCGGGCGAACGCATATACCAGAGCGACCTCGAACTGGTGTACGACCGCACCTTCGCCAACAAACACAGCGTGGCAGGCATGGTGAAATCCTTTGTAAGAGAGCAACGGCAAACGCAGAACCAGGGAAGTGATATCCGCAACGGCATTCCACGACGCAATATTTCCATTTCAGGCCGTGCGCAGTATGGCTATATGAACCGCTACCTGGTGGAATTCAACTTCGGTTACACAGGTTCTGAAAGTTTCAAGAAAGGTAACCAGTTTGGTTTCTTCCCTGCCGTGGCCGTGGGCTGGAACATTGCCGAAGAAAATTTCATTCGCGACAATGTACACTGGCTCGACCTGTTCAAAGTGCGGTACTCAATAGGGGAGGTGGGCAATGATAATTTCGGCGGCCTTCGCTTCGCATACCTGAGCACCATCAGCCAGACCGGTAGCTTCAACTTTGGTGACCCGGGAAGCCCGAACAGCTGGCCCGGTCTACGCTTTACCGAATTTGCTTCTGACAACCTCACCTGGGAAGTTGCCCGCAAACAGAACCTCGGTTTTGATGTGAACATCCTGAACAACGCCTTTAGTTTGACCATTGACCTGTACCAGGAAACCCGCCGCAATATTTACGTGCGCAGAGACCACCTGCCTGCCATTGTAGGCGTAGGCGCACAACCATTTGCCAATATCGGTACCATGGACAACCGCGGCATTGACGGCAACTTCGCTGTGAACAGGAAAATCAGGGGCATTGATTTTACCCTGCGAGGCAATTTCACCTACTATAAAAACAAAATACTTGAACGCGACGAGCAATATAACCCTTATCCCTACCTGCTGCAACAAGGCTATCGTGCCGACCAGATGCGGGGCCTGATTGCGCTCGGCTTGTTCAAAGATTATGAAGACATCCGGAACAGCCCGCGGCAAACCTTTGGTCCCGTTATGCCCGGCGATATCAAATACAAAGACGTGAACGGCGATGGGGTGGTGAATGGCGACGACGTGGTGCCCATCGGCGCCAGCTGGCGGCCCGCCATGCTGTATGGGTTCGGACTTTCTGCCCGATACAAAGGCGTTGATGTAAACGTGCTCTTCCAGGGCGCCGGACGCGTATCCTACTTCCTGAACGGGCCTACGGTATATCCTTTCTCGCAGGGCGGCTGGGGCAATATTCTGGCTGAAGTGGCAGACCCCGCCAACCGGTGGATATCCAGTGACCTTGCCGGCGGACATCCCGGTTCCGAAAACCCGAACGCCAAATATCCGCGCCTGAGCTACGGTGGCAACTCCAACAACTATCGTCCCTCTACCTTCTGGCTGCGCGACGGCTCCTACCTCCGCTTCAAAACATTGGAAATAGGCTATACCGTGCCTGCCAAATTGGTTTCCCGGTTAAAGATGGGCAATATGCGCGTTTACCTGCTGGGACAAAACCTGGCAGTATGGGACAAAGTAAAAGTTTGGGACCCCGAACTCGCCAGCAGCGACGGCACGCGCTATCCGCTACCCAAAACGATAACTGTAGGTATTACATTTAAATTCTAACCCGCCAATAAAACATTGGTATGAGAATACTCAACATCATAGTGATTGCTGCCTTAACCGGCTCGCTGTATTCCTGCAAGAAGTACATGGACATGGAGCATTTCTTCAAAGACAGGATGAATATCGACACTTTATTTGTGCGCAGGGATTATGCAGAACAGTGGCTGGCCGATACGTACACACACCTGCGGGGAGAAAACCTCGACGTGGCCAGTAAAGACTATGCGCCTTTCAACCTGATCTCCGATGATATGTTCTTCGGCGACCGCGGCGATGAACTGGACCACAGGAGTTACAAGAACTACAAAAACGGTGAATACGACGAAAGCTGGATCCAGGGTTCCTGGCGCTCCTGTTATGAAGGCATTCGCAAAGCCTCTACCTTCATTCACAATATTGACCGCAACCGCGAAATGTCAAAGGAAGAAATTGCTGAGCGTAAAGCGGAAGCGCGTTTCCTCCGTGCCTATTACTACTGGTTGCTGATCCGCAAATATGGCCCGGTGCCCTTAATGCCCGATGAAGGCATTGATTACACACTGCCCTACGATCAGCTGGCCATACCGAGAAGCCATTACGATGAATGCGTTGATTTCATAACCAAAGAACTGGCCACCGCTGCCCTCGACCTGCCCCTGGCCCGCGACAACCGCAACGTAGTGCGGCCCACCAAAGGAGCAGCGCTGGCAGCACGTGCCAAAGTGTATCTGTACGCAGCCAGTCCCCTGTTCAACGGCAACACGGAAATGGCTGACCTGGTAGACCATGAAGGCCGGATACTCATATCACAAACCTATGATGAATCGAAATGGGCAAGGGCCGCTGCAGCTGCAAAAGATGTGATTGATTTAGGCGTGTACCGGCTGTTTACCGCTCCCTTCAACGACACCGACCAGGGACCGGCACAACCGAAAACCATCGTGCCGCCCTATCACCCCGTATACTCCGAAGCCAATTTCCCCAATGGCTGGAAAGATATTGACCCCTTTGAATCG
>Ga0065721_10006650_pt1 | contig 18255 bp, 10 predicted proteins | sample Mesricmetagenome_FD_59108 | JGI IMG/M metagenome (GOLD analysis project Ga0065721, IMG submission 59108) | Mesophilic microbial community from rice straw/compost enrichment Sample: eDNA_1 v2 (version 2) | ecosystem: Engineered > Solid waste > Grass > Composting > Bioreactor | place: USA: Davis... | reverse complement strand
TCACAACCTGAACTACACCTTGCTGGCAGACACAGACGGTTCCGTCGCGAAAGCCTTTGGCGTTCCGGTCACGCTGGGAGAAAAGGTGGCCAAAGTGAAGGTTGGGGACAAGGAAATCGAGTTGACACGATTCGCGACCGCCAAGCGATGGACCTTTGTCATCGATCAGAATGGGAAGATCGTCTACAAGAATGAAAATGTGAAGCCGGAGCAGGACAGCACCGAAGTAGCCCAACTCGTCAAAGGGCTGTCAAAATAAGTGTCCGGTGACCTCAACCGGGAATTTTACCCGATTCGGTGAGGTCTCATTCTTTCAATAAGCCAGTCTGACAAGAGAAACAGGGAGGGACGCCTGCACAGTCTCCGCTGGAGGTGTTGCAGGAATTTCTCTGGTCAGATGAACTGTTGCCAGTGGGCTTCGATTCCGCGAAAATAGTCACAGGCAACCCTTTTCGCGGAATTGATTTGCTCAGCTGGGGCAAGCCAACTGGGAGAGTACGGCTGTGGATCTGGATGAACTAATTCGAACCAGTGGAGAATGGCTTCGGGGAACGGGCCCGGAGTCGGATATTGTCGTTTCCAGCCGCATCCGTCTGGCAAGAAACCTGGCAACTTTTCCGTTCCCTCCTCGGGCAGATGATTCTGTCCGCAAGGAAATTAATGCCATTCTCCGGGAGCATATCAGCCATCTCACCAGCTCCCAGCCGCTGGATTATGTCTCCGTCAGCGAGTTGGAAAAGGTCGACCGCCAGTTTCTGGTTGAACGTCAGCTGATCAGTCGAGAGCATGCCGAGTCACACGGTCCGCGCGGAGCGTGTATCAACCGGCAGGAGACCGTCAGCCTGATGATCAACGAAGAGGACCATCTTCGGATGCAGGTCCTGCGCAGCGGGTATTCGCTGGAAAGCTGCTGGGAAGAGATCAATCGCATTGATGATGAGCTGGAACAGCGGGTCGCCTTCGCATTTAACGATGAATTCGGCTACCTGACGTCGTGCCCGACCAATGCAGGGACCGGGATGCGGGTCAGCGTCATGCTTCACCTGCCCGCTCTGGTGCAAACCAAGGAGATCCAGAAGGTCTTTCAATCCATGCACAAGATGAGCCTGGCTGTGCGGGGTCTGTATGGCGAGGGAAGTCAGGCGATGGGAGATTTCTATCAGATTTCCAATCAGGTGACGCTCGGAAAGTCGGAAGAGCAGATCATCCAGAATCTCAAAAAGGTCATTCCGGATGTTCTGGCATACGAGCGGAAGGCTCGTCTCGCCCTCGTGAAGGGGGATCGACAGCGTCTGCACGATCAGGTTTCCCGGGCAATGGGAGTGCTGGGAAGCGCCCGCCAGATCTCCTCGGAAGAAACAATGGAGCTTCTCTCCAGCGTTCGAATGGGAATCAATCTGGGACTGGTGGATGACATTGAGATTTCCACCGTCAATGAGCTGTGCATCCAGACTCAGCCGGCACACCTGCAGAAGATCCGGGGAGAAGCTCTGGAGTCGTCCGAGCGCAATGCCGTTCGGGCAACGTTACTCCGCGAGCGGCTCACGGGTCGCCCCCCCGCTCAAAACAATTAACGTGATCAGAGGCGATCAGAGATTTCCTGACCTGAAAGCAATTTTTTACACAGGTGTGGCGAGTCCCCAGCTGAAGCAATCTTCCCCAATCGAAACAAAGACAGGCCGCACACCTTTTAACAGCGTGCGGCCTGTTCCTTTTATCAAGCTTCAGCCTGAGGCCCCGGACAGATCACGCTTCCGGAACCAGCTTCAGGGTCTGAGTCAGACGGGCAATAATCCGGTACGGGTCGGCCTGAGAGTTCGGACGACGATCTTCCAGATATCCGCGGTAAGCATCGTCCTTGACGAAGCTGTGCGGAATTCGGATCGAAGCGCCGCGGTTGGCGACACCGTAGTTGAACTTGTCGATCGCCTGAGTCTCATGCAGACCAGTCAAGCGCAGGTGGTTGTCCGGTCCATAAGCAGCGATGTGCTCGTTCTTGTACTTGTCGAAGGCTTCCATGAGCCGCTCAAAGTAGGCTTTGCCACCTTTTTCACGCATGAACTTGGTTGAGAAGTTGGTGTGCATCCCGGAACCATTCCAGTCACCGCGAATGGGCTTGCAGTGCCATTCGATATCGAGGCCGTACTTCTCTGCAAGACGAACCAGCATGTAGCGGGCAACCCACATGTCGTCGCAAACCTTCCGGGCTCCCTTGCCGAAGATCTGGAACTCCCACTGCCCCTTGGCCACTTCCGCATTAATCCCTTCGAGTTCAATTCCGGCATCACGGACGATGTCGATATGCTCTTCCACAATCTGGCGGGCAATATCCCCGACATTCTTGTATCCGACACCTGTGTAGTACGGTCCCTGCGGAGCAGGATATCCCTCTTCCGGAAAGCCGAGTGGGCGACCATCCTGCCAGAAGAAATATTCCTGCTCGAATCCGATCCACAAATCCGGATCGTCAATGACGGTCGCACGATAGTTGGTCGGGTGAGGTTCCCCGTTCGGCAGAAGAACCTCGTTCATAACGAGAAACCCGTTCTTTCGGGTCACGTCTGGATAGAAAGCGACGGGCTTGAGCAGACAGTCTGAGCTATGCCCCTCAGCCTGCTGTGTGGAGCTTCCATCGAAGCCCCAAATTGGGAGGTCTTCCAGCGACTTCGGTTCCTCGCTCACAATCTTCGTCTTGCTGCGAAGATTTGGAACCGGCGTGTATCCATCCAACCAAATGTATTCCAGCTTGTAAGTCGGCAAACTCATTCGTTTCTCACTCCGATGATTTTCATGTTGGCGAGGCGGCAGCATGTTGAGGAGACAGCATCATAAACAGGACAGGAGCAGGCCATCGGCGACTGATCCATTGCCTGTTCACTCGTGGAATGAGGAAAGTTCTCCCCCTGTTGGATCTCTGGTTGGACCTTCAGAGGAAATTCTTTGCTTCCATCCTTTTCGTCTGTGCTGAACCTCACTCCAGATGGCACCATGCCTTATCTGGAGGCAACCCTGCTTAATCGACTGGCAGAGTTGGCCAGAAAAATTGGCAAACCCACTCAATAATGCGGCAATTTGCGCTTTTCTCTGGCTGCCTGCTAGATCTAGGCAAAATGAATGCCAATACCGGCAGGGTAAAAATGAAAATTTGGGTCCGTACCGGATCTGCAAATGGCCCCCTGCCATGCACGTCACCCCTAATCCATTCAGACAACGCGGGTTACCATTTCTGCGTTGTTGGGGAGGTGGCTTCACCAGAAATCGTCAGCCTCAATCCGAGGAATTTCTTCGAAGACCTGCCGACGAGGTTGAACCTCAAGTTCGAATCGATCATACCAGAAGCGTTGCTGCTGAAACATTCCCACGCTCAGGAGTTCTCACTGTGAAAACCCGGTTTCTTCAGGTTTTAACGCTCGCAACCGGACTAGGGTTTCCCGCAACAGAATGCCCGGCACAACCCGCAGCCAAATTTGAATTCGTGGTGAAGCCGCTCACCGTCGACTTGAACGAAGGATGCGACATTGCCGACTTTGACGGCGATGGAAAGCTGGACATCGTCGCTGGGCGAAACTGGTATCGAAATCCGGAGTGGCTCCCCCGGCCAGTTCGAACCATCAACGACAACAACGGTTATGTTCACTCCAATGGTGAGTTCGCCTATGACGTCAATGGCGATGGCCGTCCTGACGTCATCGCGGGAGACTTCTTCAGCACCAGCCTGCACTGGTATGAGAATCCNGGNCCNGATCTTCTTTTGAAGGGAGCGCTCTGGAAGAAGCATCTGCTGGTGGATACAGGTCTGGGGTCAAATGAAGGGACCCTGATGGCAGACCTGAACGGAGATGGAAAACCAGAATGGTTGACCAACTCCTGGGTGGATACGAATCCGGTGGTTGTCTGGGAGTTTGCGGAAGGGGAAAAAGGCCCGACGATGACCCGTCATCTGCTCAACACAAAAGGGCAGAGGCATGGGTTTGGAGTGGGTGATATCAACAACGACGGTGCCATCGACATTCTCTCGGGGGCCGGCTGGCTGGAGAATCCCGGGGGAGCCGATGCCCTCAGTCAGGAATGGCGACTTCATGAGGACTGGTCCGAACGGTGGAGCGTGCCTGTTCTCGTCCGCGATCTGAATGGGGATGGACTCAATGACATCATCATTGGTGTCCCTCATGACTACGGTCTCTGGGTCTGGTTTAGCGAGGGAACTGGGGACGATGGCAAACTCAAATTCCGAAAGGTGCAGATCGACCAATCCTATTCGCAGCTGCACTGCCTGCATTTTGCCGATCTGGATGGAGATGGACGCGATGAACTGATCACAGGGAAACGTGTCCGGGCACACAACGGAAGTGACCCCGGAGCCTCTGATCCCCCCATCGTCTGCGCCTACGTCATTGACGAGAAAGGAAATTTCACCCGCCATGTTCTTGTCGAAGGTCAGGTCGGAATTGGTCTGCAGATCCGTTCCGCTGATCTGGACGGAGATGGAGACATCGATNTGGTTGTCCCAGGCAAAGACGGGACGCAGATTCTGTTCAACCAGCGGATTTCAACACCCTGATATTCCACTGGACAGAGTGAATTCCNTTTGACANTCATCACAGGGGAGTCGAAAGGATCTCAAATTGCCCCCCTACGACTTCTCATCACATNAGTGCGACCATTGCGAAGNGATCCTGCCCGGNCTCGACTGTCACCACTGAACGTTGTTACGGGAATCGCACTGGTCGCAATCCTTGTGACGAGCTGCGTCCTGTTGACCCGCATCTATCGAAATCGGGTCCTTCAGCAGTTTCTGGCATCCCTGCCTCATGTGGAATGCACCCGACAGCTGGTCATCGGCATGACGCCGCAGGAGATGAAGAAGGCGATGAAAACGGTGCGGGAGCGGGAAATTGACCTCATGGATCTCTACCGCCGTACTCCAGAATACCGCACAACGTTAGCGTGGATGCTGATCGAACGGGAATCGATCCCTTACATCGAGTTTGTTCGGCAGCATCCAGATGCACCAGATTCCTGCGAAGCCCGGATCTGGCAGGCTCGACTCCCCAGCAGGCTTGTCACCGGTGAACGTGATGAATCCACTTCGGATCGGTACCGGGGACTGCTGCTGGAACTGATCCTCTCCTCCCCGCTGGCGACATCCCGTCTGGCATCCGCCCGCTGGTATCAGTCGCAGGGAAAAGAGACCGNGGCACGGTCCNTGTATGAGGACTTACTCACGGAGCGGACTTCGCCGGAAGCNGGAGAGGCGGCTGTCGAAATGCTCGCACTCTCACCGGGTCACGTCGCTGCAGAAGANGTCATTCTGAGCATTCTGACCACACAGGAGCCGTTTTTTGAGCGGGGGGCCAAGGCGCTCGTCGGTCGATATGAAACCGGAGTTGAACTCTTGAACGGACTGGAACGGGCCAGGAGGCAATCTGCTGGCCATCCCGATCGCCGGGAGTTCGTCGAGGCTCTTCGACATCGAATCGAACTCTCACGGCAATGATTCGGCCGCCCCCCCCTTCATTTTGCAATTTACTTGTCGGACTTCTTCAGAGACTTGAGGCGAATGTTGCGGAACTGGGCTTTGGAGGGTTTCCCAGCGTGCAACTGGAATGCGATGATCCCTTCTGATGCGGCTTTGGCCACCTCTCCATCTTCCACCTCAACAACAACCACTCCGTCCAGCTTGTGAGTCAGGCGGTTTCCTTCACAGGTGACCACCAGTTCATGCCATTCGGTGAGATCCTTTTTGTCGACCTCACCCGGCAATTCTGACACCTCTTTCTTGCCTTCTTTGTCGATCACAACCTTCTGGCCGCGTTCGGCAACGATTCCCCGTCCTCGCTCTTCATACAACATTCCGAGATATTTCGGAGCGGGATGAATATCAGCCTGATATCCGCTGACGGACCAGTCCCCCACATCAGGGCGCCGCTTCGAGCGATACTGGCATCCAGAGTTGTTGTCCCCTTCGAGGCGGAACTCAAACTTGAGTTCGAAATCATCCACAGTTCCCCCGGTCCAGATGAGGAACTGGTTGTGCTTCAATTTCCCATCGGAGATTCCGGTGATCACGCCATCCTGGACGGACCAGAGTTCGGGATTTCCATCCCATCCGGAAAGATCCTTTCCGTTGAAAAGATTCTGGTATTCCTCTTCGGCTTGTGCTGGAACGGCCAGAACGCCGACGATCACAACCATCGCAATTTGCTGAAATGCCCGACCGGGCCACCAGGTGAATTTCATGCGAGTTCTCACACTACTTGCAGTTAACAGCGATTGATCAATGTGCGGACCGGAAACCTGCCGGGCGCGTTTTTCTGAAATTCCGATCCAATGTATCTGATCCGAATGCGGGGCAGAAGGATTCGCAGGGAAAGTTTCGCGTCCTGACGCTGCAGACCGCCATCACTTCCGGAAATCGGTCATGACTCATGGCGGGGAGTGGGAACCCGTTGCATCAATTTTTCGAGGGATGCCACAATCTCCAGAACGTGTTGCGTATGGCGTTCGATGTTCTGCCGCAGCCGATTTGTATCAGCACGGTACCCCATGCGGCGCGACAGGAACAGGAATTCATCGCTTTCGTGAGAGGGGACAGTCAAATCGCTGGCATCTCCTCGAACCACACGCAGGGCATCAATCACTCTGCGCCAGAACCGATACGCATCCCGCAAGCGAACCCGGACATCCCCTGTCAGGATTCCGTATTGCTCGAGCGCCTTCATGGCCTCTCGAGTATTTGGCTCCCGCAACGCAGGATCGAGGTGTCCGAACGTAATCTGCAATCCCTGAACGAGATATTCACAATCGACCAGCCCTCCGGGGCTGAGTTTGGCGTTGAACGTCCCTGCGAGAACGAGCTGCCGAATCTGCTTTTCCCGCATCGCCCGCATGGCCGCCACATCAAAAGGTTCTCCGCGATATATGAGTTCATCCCGCAGTTGGACAATCTGACGCCCCAGGCGGGCGCTTGCTGCTATTGGTCTCAACTTGACCAGAGCCTGTCGCTCATAAGGCCACGCTGCTCCCTGAGGGGCGAAGTAGGTTTCAAATGATTCCAGCGAGACAGCGAGGCTTCCCGCTTTCCCATAGGGACGCAGTCTCAGATCGACTTCAAAAATCCCTTTTCGCCGTGACTGGATGATGGTTCGAAACAGTTGAACCAGCCGTTGAAAGAACTCGAGATTTGAAATCACCTGCGGGCCAGAGGTATGACCGTCGCACTCATAGAGGAACATCAGCTCAATATCAGATGCATATCCAAGCTCTCGCCCGCCACACTTTCCCAGGGCACAGACGCTGTACCGGACCGCTCGGCCATCGGGAGAGAGTGGCTGTCCGTGAACCTTCTGCAGCTCATTCTCCACGAGCCGGCATGCGGCTCCGACAACGGCTTCCACCACGTCGGTCAGCTCTCGACCAAACATTCCGAACTTGTCCTGCAGGCCGAGAATGTGGCGCATGTCCACGCGCATCATCTCCCGATCCTTAAAGGCATTGAGTGCCTGCTTGCTGGCCTCCATGTCCCGCTGATCAGCGAGAATCCCCTTCAGTTCTTCCTTCAGTTCGGTCCGGTCCTTCGGGTGTTGAAGTTCCTCGAAATTGGTCACCACTGGGAACAGGTTTTCATGTTGCAGCCTCAGAAAATCATCCCAGAGGAAATCGCTGTTTCCTAACAGAGTGGCCAACCCCGCCAGCACCTGTGAATTGTGCAGCGGGCTTAATTGCTCCAGCCAGTTGGGCTGCTGAAACAGGTTTTCGAGAAACTCCTGAAAATGAAGCAGGGCCGATTCCGGATTCGGAGAATGAGGGAGCAGGTGGGTGAAATGTTTGATCAGGACGATGGCAGCCTTCAGTTCATTCAGTCGCTCACCTCGGGGAAGCCCACAATGTTTTTCATCGACGACATAGAGTGTGTCGATCACCTGATTCCCGACGGTGGCAATCGTCATGCGTTCAATCGACAGCCCGCTGACGGCGATGGCATTGGTCAACTCATAGAGAAATCCGGAGACATCCTCCCCTCGGATGTGCAGAACGGTCGCTTCGGTATCGACCGCCTCGCCCACTTCAATCTCCACCGGAAGCAGGGTGCTTCGAGTGCTGCGAGTCTTTTCGATGGCATTTGCCACCAGCCGGGCCAGCTTCCCCTGCATGGCGCGCACACCCTGTCGCTCGGAGACCAGCAGCAGTTCGTTCAGTTCCTCTTCGAATTCCTGCCAGAAGGTCTGATCAAGTGCTCGAGGTGCAGCCCCGGCCGCCGGTTTCACCCGGAAGACATTTACGAACTTGCGATGGGACTTGTGTTCGCCGAGCCGTCCCTGGCTTCCTGAGGTTCGCTTCTGATCTCCCGGGCTCACTTCTGATCCGGTAAAGACGTTCCCGGATACAATGTCGATCCCGCGTGATGAAAGAAGTCCACAAATCGCCGAAAGGGCACCAATCCGGTCGAGGCCAACCAGCGTCAGTTGCTGCTGTTTGTCATCCACCGGCTCCCCAATCGCCCGGACCAGCTGCTTTGAATGAAGTTCATCGAGCAATTGAAGGTGTTGCTGTGACTGCTCCAGAGTAAAGAACTCGCGGTAACTCTTGGCAGACAGCCCGAAGTGAAGATCGACCGCTTCAGAGGGTGTCGCCGGCTCGCGCAGTGGATGAGATTCATGGACGAGATAGCGTTCGAAGATTTCCCGGACAGAACGGGAATGCAACTCGTACTGCTGAACGAAACTCTCCGCATCCGGAAAATCAAGCCGTCTGGCAAGGTAAGCCAGACTTCTCTGGGAAGTCGGAAGTTGATGCTCCTGTTTGTTATGAGTCAGCTGCAGGGCATGTTCCACCGTCCTGAGAAACTGATANCCACTCGTTAANCGNCGGAACTCNTCNGCGAAAATCAGATCGTGTTCGGAAAGGCGAATCAATCCGTCCAGCGTGTTGATGCTGCGGACACCGGGAAGCCTCCCCCCGTGTGTCAGCTGGAGAAATTGCGTGACAAATTCAATGTCGCGAATCCCCCCCGGGCCCGATTTGACCTCTCCCCACAGGCGGCGACGGCGGGCCAGTTGAGCCTCTGCCTTCTGCTTCATTTCGCGAATACTGCGACGCACCTTTTCGGGGTCAACGTCAAAGATAAACGGTTCCAGTCGCGAAAGGACCCGATGACCGACCTCCAGATTTCCAGCGACAGGGCGTGCCTTCAACAGAGCCTGTTTTTCCCAGAGCTGACCATGCTTCTGAATGTAGTCGACGTAGGCATCCGCCGTTGTCACCAGTGCCCCTGCACTCCCCCAAGGGCGCAAACGCATGTCGACTCGATAGAGAAAGCCGAGATGTGTTGCCTCGTCGAGAATGCGAATCAGTTTTTGCCCCAGCCCCCAGAAACGCTCGGAAGCATCTTCGCAGACGAAAACCAGGTCAATATCCGAACTGTAATTCAGTTCTTCTCCCCCCAGCTTTCCGAATGCAAGGACAACAAAATCGTCGATGGGGATCTGTTCCAGCCGGGCAACACACTCCAGTGATACCTGAACCAGTGCATCGGCCAGCAGTGCGAGCTGCAATGTGACGGTTTTCAGATCCATCAGACCGAATGTGTCACACGCAGCCAGTCGAAGCAGTTCCCATTGCTGGACCCGACGCAGCTGATCCATCACGGCCGATAAGTCGGATTCGTGGGAAATCTCCCGAGTCGCCTGTTCAACAAAATCTTCGCGGCTCTTGAATTCGGCAATCCGCTTGTGTTCTGTAATCTGATCGAGGTAGTGCGGATTCTGAAGTAGGATCTCCGTGAGAAACTGACTTCCGACAAACAGCCGCACCAGAATCTCGATCGCCCGCGGCTGTTGCGAGAGCATGGCGAACAGCCGATCCCGATCGGAGACGCACTGGACGAATCGTTGAAAATTGAGCAACGATCCATCTGGGGTGGCGGCCTCCGACAACGCATGGAGCAGGGCCGGTGCCAGACGGGCGCACATTCCACGCTGAACGTCGGACTCGCACAACGACCGGAAGCGTTCGACGGCAACCGGAAGTGAATCAAAGCCAACCTGCTGAAGGACCGATTCCAATTCGGCGGGGAGTTCCTGTCCCGGAGTGAAGAGAGCAATCGCAGCGAGAGGATCGTTAAAGATCATTTCGCCCCTCCCTTCTCAAAGACGACTGCTGGCTTCCAGTGCATCGCGACTTCAGCAAAATCGCAGCCACCTCCCATCACGGGTGAAAGAAGTAGCGGACAGCAGTCATGAGATTCTTTTGACATGAATGTCAGTCAATCGGACAGAACGGAGCAGTCGGGCAGGCATCCACTCGAATGGTCCGCTCCCCTTGAACCTGTGCGATCCGTGAGGACATCTCCGACACACTGCCTGCTCCCAGATGGATCTGCATCTGAATCTGAGTCGTATAAGTGGCCTGAGGTTCGAGCTGAACCACCCGCCCGTGATGTCGCTCAAATGCTTTGAAGTTGGGATAATTTGTTCCCGGTTCCAGCCCCGCGACATATCCGGCTTCTTCTTCCTGAGTGCACTTCCAGAAGGAGAAGCAGGGCAACTGATCGATCCTGAATTCCAGGCTGACACCGAGGTCTCCGGCCCTGTTTCTGAGCATCGCCCGGGCAATTCCCTGTTCATCGGCGATCGGAGAGTAGTAGTAGACCTGCTCTGCAAAGCCCGGTGTCGGGCCAAGGCAGTCTGCATGAGCAGCCACTCCTGTAGCTGCACGTCCATCTCGAGGAACAACACGCGATGCGGCGCATTCGAGTCGGGAGCCTTCTTCCAGAAACGGCTTCCCGATATTTGTGTGATACAGAAGCTGCAACTCCGTGGGTCGGGGGCCAAAGTTCGTCACTTCATCAATGACGGTGAACGAGGTGCTCCCGATTTTGGTGACGATGGTACTTTTCATGAGAAGCTGAGGCCCGAACAGAACCGCCTCTTCTACAATCCCACTGGCCCCAATTGTTCCTTCCTCTTCGTCATAGAAGAGTTCAATCTGACTTGCAGGGAGGTTGGCAATTCGGCCATGCAGAGTGATGTCTGATTCCAGCGGACTGGCAGCCCCTTCGTCGTGCCCCGGAGGTCCGTTGAACGAGAGTCCACAGCGACAGATCAGTTCATTGAACCCTTCTAGCCACCCGAGCCCATTTCGATTTTGCAGATTGACGAACTGCGGATGGACCGGCTGACGGAGAGGCGAATTCCACCCCACTTCCACATCGTCCGTGCGGACTTGCCAGATGCCCATTCCGCGGGTCGGAAGCACCAGAATGGAAAGAGGACCGTTGCAAAGATCGATCACTTCGACGTCTGCAGACAGGCCACTCCAATAACGCCCCATGCGGATGGACCAGTCATCCCGGCCCGCCACCTTTTTGTGATCCTGTCCGTCCAGTAACGTCTCCATTTCCGGGAGACGGTCATCATTCAGAGCAGCATCCAGTTGAACTCGCGTAATCGGCATTGATATCCCCTCTCATCCGAATTGCGCAGGATGAGACTGCGCTGCCAGACCGCAGCAGATCTTGCATCCCGATTCAGAAGAATTCTTGACAAGCGGAAGATGAAACGCAATCAGGTGGGGAGAAATCATCCTGATCATATGCCGGAGTCCGAAACGACTTCCGACGAGACAGTCCCGCTTCAGTTTATCTCCAGCCACTCCGCTCAAAAGTCAGGAAGCCTGGCGACGACATCGGACCAGGCTTCCCTGAACGTGATCAACAGAGTTGTGCTGCGCTATCGAGNCTGAAACTGGCTGGCAGCCAGAGTAAACAGTGCTCCTTCGAGGATATAGCGCTGGGTGAAGGCACAGACNGCTTCCGGGAATGTGTATTGAAGGAACANAATGTCTCCCGGCTGGACCCGGATGTTCTCTTCCGGATAGCGCATCGCTTTCCGCAAGTCGACTTCAATCGTGATTCGCTTCCCGTTGGGGAGGGTTCGCAGAATCGCCAGCCGGCTGGCACTGTTGGAGACATCATGATTCAGAGCAGAGACCCCTCCGATACTCTGATACGATCCTCCCCCCCCACCGGTCGTCCGTGAGCTTTCTGCGATCGAGACCGCTTCCAGCACGCCGAGGTCGTAGTCGCGAGGAAGCATGTACTGGCCCCCTCCGAGCAACCCGGCTGTGTAGAAGACTTCCGTTTCTCGAGAATCGATGAAAACAATATCCCCATCATACAAGGTGATCGATTCTTCTGTGATGTTCGGCTGTTCTCCCGGAGCGAGCCGGACGGGAATGCGAATGATATTCGGGTTATCGATGGTCGGGTCGAAGTTATCGAGCATGTCCCGCCACGACTGGTTATACATCGACTCAACAGGATCCGGGCTGGGAATATAGTTCCTCATGGAATGGCCATCTGTGATCGCTGGCCATGTTTCCGGAGAACCTTCGGGGATCACCGGGGTCGGCGTCGGCTCATATTGTCCGCTTTGAGGATATTGGGGCGGATCATACGGCAAATGCTGTGACACTTGTTGATACTGGGTGCTGGGGTGATATTGAGAATGGGCAATCGGTCCTTCGGGAGGAATCAACCCGTGACCATAGCTCGCTCCTCTCCCATCCCCAGCTGGCATCGAGGAACGGGAGTGCCCCGCATCGAGACTTCCCCGATAAGAGCTGTAGGGAGGCGGATTCACATGAGCTGCCTGCGGGGCCGGCTGTTCCGTCGCTGCCCCCTGCTGGGCTGCGATCAGTTCCTCAAAACTGACCTGCTGAATTCCATAAGGACGATGAGCCCGCGACTGAGCGTCCTCCAGCGGGACCGGAGGCAGCGTCGGATGTACTGCCGGGTTCGAATGCATTCCCGGAACTGCGGGCGGACAAGCCCCATTTCTCCCCGAGCCATGAAGCCCCGGCTGACGACGACGAATCACGTAGATCACATTCTTCGCATCCAGCCCCGGAAGCCCATCAACTCCATCTCCCTGAGCCAGAGCATGGAGCACATCGTTTTCGTATGCCTTGAGATTGACTGTTCGTGCCGATCCTCGTCCAGTGGTCCCGATGTTGACCGTTCCCATTGAGGATGAGGATGTTGTCAGTGTCGTATTGGCTTCCTGCCGAACGACCAGAACCCGGTAGGTCCGAGGACGAAGCAGGCTGACGATGACCATCGCTTCCTCAGGATTGAGGATATGGTGATCGACGGTATAGGCCTTGCGAATGGCCTGTTCCACTTCATGCAGCGTCAATCCCCCAACGGGAAGTGGCCCAATCTGCGGAAGGGGGATGGTGTTATCTCCACGAACCGTGATTGGATAGCCAATGGTCGGGGGATCATTCTCCGATGCCGGCATATTGATCGGCGGTTCAATTCCGACGGCAGTCACTTCAGTTGGCTGGCTTCCGAGAACCCGTGGCACATAGATCGACAGCACGTCCCCGGCAGCCACCCGATATTGATCGGGAGGCGTGCGTACCAGCAGGCTGAGGTCAATAGTTCGCTTGTTGTCTCGAGACGGACCAAGATACTGGTCTGGCAGATAGGCAGCGGGAACCCCTCGAACAGGATGAAGCGCAGTGCAACCAGGGGCCATGATGACCATCAGCCCCCCCAGAACTCCCCAAAGAAAGAGGTTTCGTGGAAATACAACGATCGATTGACGTGTCTGGTGCTTGCTCATCTTACCTTCCGTGGAAGATGTGCCTCGGTCAGGGTCAGGCCAGGCTGGATTAAATTTCAGATCAGATTGTTCATCTGCTCAACAACATCAGGATCAGAACGTCTTTTCATCGAGGAAAACTCTCGATTGGACCTTCATTTCCGTGACGTTCGATCACCCCATCACTCACTCCATTGACCGCGCGTGTTTTGGAGATCCCCGTATTGCTCGTCTGGCCAGCCAGTCGGATCGAACTGGGAAAAGGCAACCTTGTTGTACGGTTCGTAGATGGCTTTTGCTCGAACCGCGCCAGCTGCGTATCCAGCAAACCAGTCCTGGGCACGCTGATGACCATCCGGAGACCGTGCACACGATTTCCAGTAATGTGCCGGAGGCAATGCAGGCACATCGCCTCGTGACCCTTGAGAGACGTCCACATAGGCCTGCTCGTACCCATCACGATAGTCGCAGGAATATTTCTCGCCACATGCGAATTTGCTCAAGTCCGTGCGTGCACGGCAGCGGGCCTTTGTCCGGGTAATCAGGTTGTCTTCAAATCTTTTGTAATGATGGTGGCGCAAATTGGGATGAAGCAAATACGCCGTCCATGATGCGTCATCGCGGCACGCAGGATCGCATTCCGAAGTGGGACAGCTCTCCGGACAGATTGCCCCCTTTTCATTATCCGTGCAGACGTCTTGAGGTGACATCAACTCCCCATACCCCAGAGCGGTACAACCGCTCATCAGCAAGAACAGAATGACAGGATTTGCACGCATAAGTGAATGCCGTCCATGCAACAGTGGAACGGGAGGAAGGCCCCTCTTCCAAAGAATGAATCCTCGTTCCGGACAGATCTCCCCCACCTCTCATCGGGGCATAACCCCGGATCTGGTTATCGGCAGCGATCCGAAGACCCAATTCAGGAAACCGCATCTGCATCCGACAAAAGTTAAAACAAAACGCAGCAGAGCCGGATTCCTCGTCCCGGTTTGACAGACTTCACCGGCAGCAGGGAAAGTGGGATTGCCGTCAATCGGCATTTTCTGCCATAACTCCCTTTCATAGCGAAGATTTCCGCCGATCGCACAGTCCGCTGCGAAAACAGACAGGTCGGAGAACTTCCGCACTGCAATGCCCCGGATCACCCGCTCCTATGGAGTTCATCTCACGAGAACTTTCACAGCGACTCGCAGCGTTGGGACTGGCCAGCCCTGCTGATATTCGACGCTGCGCAGGGAGGGTCCGCCGGCTCGCCCGGGGGCTCCCTGTCACTGACATGGTCTGGCTGGATGCACTGGTTCAGGCTGGGAAACTGACTTCCTGGCAGGCAGAACTCCTCGATTCCAATCGAGGTCAGGAACTTGTCGTCGGCCGAAAGTTCGTTCTGCGGTCCCCTCTTCACCGAGACCCGTACCTGTCGACGTTTGAGGCGACGTCACCGGGACAGCGGTCGCGTTTTCTCATTTCCTTTACTCCCTGCTCTGGTCCCGAAGCGGATGCACATGCACTCCAGCTGCTCAAGTCCATCAAGTCATTGTCGACCGTCGGTGGAGTGGTCCCGGGACTTCCCGTTGATGCCCTGATGGAACGGGAGCGACTCTACCTGGTCTCCCCTTTTCAACCGGGAGACAGCCTTGCGAATCTGCTGGTCCGTCGGGGACGATTTCCTGAATCAGTTGTCCGAACGATTCTTCAGGATCTCCTCCGCCAATTGGCGGCAGTGGAATCACATGGAGTCCACGGCGATTTGCGTCCTGCGAATGTCTGGCTGACTCATCGCGGGGACGTGCGACTTCTCAACTGGGGCCTTCTGAATGCTGCGGTCCCGGAAATCAACATTCATTCCATGCTTCCCCTCGATTTTTTCGATGGACTTGCTCCTGAACGGGTGGAATTTCGTAAGCCAGCCAGCTCATCCACCGACCTGTATGCCCTCGGCTGTCTGGTGTGGCAGCTTCTTGCAGGCCGACCACCTTTTATAGTGGCTGACTCGCTCGGAAAGATGACGGCACACCGTCAGAAATCGATTCCAGACGTCCGAACGATTGCTCCGGATGTGTCCGAATCGATGGCTTCGCTCATCCGAACCTTCACCAATCGGGATTCCAATCGACGCCCCCATTCATTTCACGATGCCCTGCAACTGGCATCTACATCATCTCGATGGCAGCGACATTCACTCCATCAATTCGTCGCCCAGTTTGAATCTGCCGCCCCCCGACAGATCGAACGGACGCCGCAGCGAAAACGTTCCGGAATGGCCCAGCTGGCAGCAATGTTACTACTGGGCGTGGGGCTGACTCTGGCGGCATGGAATCGTGAACATCTGGGGTGGCCCGGTCTGGAGCGAGTCTCTGCCGGCGTGGCACAGATTCTCCCGACACCGTCTGCCCCTGAAGAGGTCACTGCGGCTTTGGATTCGACACCGGAGGCAGCCAATTCTCCTTCCGTCGATCCCCCTATGCTGACGTTGGCAACAGCCACAGGGGCGACGGAAGACTCCCCGGAAACATTCGCATCGACAGGAACAACTCCGCTCCCCAGTTCCGGTCAATGGCTCCCACTCCCTGCGCCGACTCTCGATGGAGTCGTGCAACTCGCATCGGGGCTGGATTATGTCGCTTCTTCCATTGTGACCGGAGAACGGCTGACGCTGGTCGGTTCCCCACAACTTCCCCCGACCATTCACATCCAGAAACACCCTCTGCTGCTCTCTGCCGAGAATGTGCAGCTACTCAATGTCCGAATTGTTGTAGATGTCGATTTCCCGACATCCGAGTATGAGGCGGCCATTCAGCTGGAGGCCCAGACTCTCACGGTTCGCGAGTGTGTACTGGATGAACAGGCGTCCCGACTCCGCTCGATGATTCACTGGAAGCCCGTCCCAGATGTTCCCACACTTCCAAGTCGACTCGTCGTTCGGAATTCCCGCCTCTGCACATCGGGAAGTGTCATTCGCATGGAGACTCCTTTTGGAGGAGCGCTCTTTGAGAACTCCATCACAAAGAAATCAGGTCCTCTTCTGGAACTCGAACAGGGAGCAGGAGCCGGACTTCTCTCCCCCGTCATTCTAAAGGAATGCACGCTCCGAGACTGTGGACCTGTCCTTGCTCTGCCGCACAGCAATTCACTTCAGGCTTCCGGGCGGGTTTCCATTCAAGGCTCCGATTCGCTTATTGACTTGCGTGGAGGAGAGCCATTACTGCTCTTTCGGGAAGCCCCGAAAGAGATTCGGTGGGAAGATCATGTCGAGATCGCTGCTTCCGGGTTGATTGTCGAAGTCGGAATTCGGCTTGCGGGCTGGCGAAGCGAATCATCGGGTCGACTTGAGGAGATCCCTGCTGATGACGTCTCAGTGGATGGCCTTCTCTCTGGAGATTATCACTTTGAAGCGGATTCCCAGCGGGCAGATTTCGAACGGATCATCATTGATGCCATGCCGGTACGAATCTCTGACCGGATTCCCGGAGCTGATGAACGTCGAATTCCCCGGTGACGACTCCTGTACGAATCCATTTGGGTGGAGTGAAACGTGTTCGTCAACCAGCATCATCTTCAATATCTCCTCGAGCCCGTTCACTACACGGACCCAGCCCAGCTGGACCGGGAGATCCGGGAACTGATGGTCCCCTCCTGGCAACTGGTGGCATCGCAATCCGAACTTCCACGTCCGGGCGATTATGCGACACTGAATCTGCTTGGCCACTCCCTTCTGATCCGCAATTGCGAAGGGACCATCCGTGCCTTTCAGAATGTCTGTGCCCATCGTCACTGCCAGCTCGCCAGTGAACCGTACGGCCACAGTCCGGTGTTACAATGTCAGTATCATGGATGGGAATACGACTCGTCCGGAAAGACGAAGAAGATTCCCGATGCCCGCTGCTTTCGTCCCTGGGATCGGGATCACTCACAACTGGTCACCTACCGTACGGAAACATGCGGGGATCTGGTCTTCGTTGCACTCACAGATTCTCCCCCTTCGTTGAGGGAGTGGCTCGCTCCCAACTTTGACGATCTTGAGCGGGATTTCTCCCCCCCGGAATGGCGACGCTGCTGGAACTGGGATTATGAAGCCCCCTGCAACTGGAAAATTCCTCTGGAAAACACAGTGGAGTCCTACCACGTTGCAATGCTTCACAAGAAATTTTATGGATCGTTCTATCCATCCGAAGAGAAATCGCTGCACGTCCTCACGGATCGCTACACGGAGCTGACCTATCTGTCTGACACCCGGATGGAAGCGTGGCAGGCCCGATTACGAAAATATCTGGGCGGAACTCCGACGAACCAGTATGTCCACCGCCATTACTTTCCGAATACCGTTCTTGTGACGACTGACTCGTTCAACTACGGTCTGACGCTGATTCCACTTGCTCCCGACCGGGTACGGATTGTGCTTCGTGCCTATACTCTTCACGGAAAAACGTGGAACCCGATCACCCGTCTGGTGACGCTGTACGCCGGGTGGGCTGGGAAGAAATATACGCTTCAGGTCCACAATGAGGACCGGGCGGTGTATCCCGCACAACAAAAGGGGATCGAAGCCAGCAGACAGAAGGGAGTCCTGGGAACACGTGAAGAACGGATCTACGCCTTTCAGGAATACATCCTCAAATCGCTCGGACTCCCTCTCCCTGTCAATCAC
>Ga0065721_10050729_pt1 | contig 18256 bp, 20 predicted proteins | sample Mesricmetagenome_FD_59108 | JGI IMG/M metagenome (GOLD analysis project Ga0065721, IMG submission 59108) | Mesophilic microbial community from rice straw/compost enrichment Sample: eDNA_1 v2 (version 2) | ecosystem: Engineered > Solid waste > Grass > Composting > Bioreactor | place: USA: Davis... | reverse complement strand
CGCGATCGCCCCGGTCGCCGCGCCGGCCTTCGCCGCCGAGCCGAGCCTGAACGACCTGGCGCGCGCCAACGGCCGCTTCTTCGGCAGCGCGGTCGGCGCGGGCGACGCGGGCGTGACGGCGTCGCTGGGCGACCAGACCTATCGCCGACTGCTGACGCGCGAGTGCGGCCTGCTGGTCTGCGAGAACGAGATGAAGTGGTACGTGCTGCGGCCCGACCCCGAGACCTTCGACTTCTCGCGCGCCGACCGGATCGCCGATTTCGCGCGCGAGAACGGCATGGACCTGCGCGGCCACACCCTGCTGTGGCACCATCCGCAGTGGTTCCCGGCCTGGGTGGCGACGCACGATTTCGGGCCCCAGCCGGCGACCGCGGCCGAGGCCATGGTGGTCGACCACATCCAGCGCGTCGCCGGCCGCTATCCGCAGATCCGGTCCTGGGACGTGGTCAACGAGACGGTGGACGCCGAAACGGGCGAGCTGCGCGAGACCGCGCTGTCGCGCGCCATGGGCCAGTCGGTTCTGGACGTCGCCTTCCACGCCGCGCGCGAGGCCGCGCCCCAGGCGCAGCTGGTCTATAACGACTACATGAGCTGGGAGGCCGGGCACGAGAAGCACCGGGCGGGCGTGCTGCGCCTGCTGGAAGGGTTCAAGGCGCGCGGCGTGCCGATCGACGCCCTGGGGGTGCAGAGCCACATCGGCTCGGGCAACAGCGACAACTCGGTCGGCTTCGACACCGCCCAGGAGCGGGAGTGGGGCGCCTTCATGGACGAGGTCGTCGGCATGGGGCTGGAGATCGTGATCACCGAGTTCGACGTGCACGACAAGAACCTGCCGGCCGACATCCCCAGCCGCGACGCGGCCGTCGCGGACCTTGGGCGGCGCTATCTGGACCAGATGCTGGCCTATCCGCAGACGACGGGCGTGGTCGCCTGGGGGATGGCGGATTCCCACACCTGGCTCCAGGGCAACTGGCCCCGCGCCGACCGCCTGCCCAAGCGGCCCACCCCCTATGACGCCGAGGGGCGCGCCAAGCCCCTGCGCGAGGCGATCGCCGCCGCCTTCCGGGCCGCGCCGGCGAGACCCGCGACGGCGTAAACCGCTTGACAGGTCCCGGCCCAGGCGGGAAATGATAGCGCTACCAATCAGGACCGCCCCGTTCAGGGGGCGGCGGGGGAAATGACCAGGCTTATCGACGATCTGCCGGCCGACTGGCGCCAGGGCCTGTTCCTGGGCCGTCTGGGCCTGCCCGAAGGGCCGACGCCCGTGCTGGTGCGCGAGGGGCGCGTGTTCGACATCTCCGCCACGGCGCCGACGACCGCCCAGGCCGCCGCCCTGCCCGATCTGGGGGCGGTCGCCGGCCGCGACCTGGGGGACCTGGAGGCGCTGGACCTCGGGCCGGCCTGGGACGACGCCGGCGTGTCGCCGCGCCTGCTGTCGCCGGTCGATCTGCAATGCATCAAGGCCTCGGGCGTGACCTTCGCCGTCTCGGCGGTGGAACGGGTGATCGAGGAGCGCGCGCGCGGCGACGCCGACAAGGCGCTGGCCATTCGCGAGGCCCTGGCCGAGCGGGTGGGCGCCGATCTGTCGGCCGTGAAGCCGGGGTCGGAGCAGGCCTATGCGCTGAAGGCGGCGCTGATCGCCGACGGCCTGTGGTCGCAGTATCTGGAAGTCGCCATCGGCAAGGACGCCGAGATCTTCACCAAGGCGCCGGTGCTGGCGTCGGTGGCCTGGGGCGACCTGGTCGGGGTGCGGCCCGACAGCGCGTGGAACAATCCCGAGCCCGAGGTGGCGGTGCTGTGCGACCCGGCCGGGCGCGCGGTCGGGGCGACCCTGGGCAACGACGTGAACCTGCGCGACATTGAGGGCCGCTCCGCCCTGCTGCTGGGCAAGGCCAAGGACAACAACGCCTCGGCCGCGCTGGGCCCGTTCGTGCGCCTGTTCGACAAGACCTTCACCATCGACGACGTGCGCCAGGCGACCGTGTCGCTGGAGGTCCGCGGCGAGGACGGCTTCGTGCTGGACGGGTCGTCGTCGATGAGCCTGATCAGCCGCGACCCGCTGGATCTGGTCGGCCAGACGCTGAACGAGAACCACCAGTATCCGGACGGCTTCATCCTGTACCTCGGCACCATGTTCGCGCCGATCAAGGACCGGGACGCGCCGGGCCAGGGCTTCACCCACAAGCCGGGCGACCAGGTGACGGTGTCGTCGGAAAGGCTGGGGACCCTGCGCAACCGCGTGACCACCACCGACAAGGCCCCGCCGTGGACCGTCGGCCTGGTCGAACTGATGTACAATCTGGCCGGTCGCGGCCTTTTGAAGGAGCGATCGATTTGAGCGCCGCCGTCTACCCCTCGCTGAAGGACAAGCTGGTCGTGGTCACGGGAGGCGGCTCGGGCATCGGGGCCGGCTTCACCGAGGCCTTCGCCCGGCAGGGGGCGCGCGTCGTCTTCCTGGATGTCGCCGTCGAGGACTCCCAGGCGCTGGCCGCCGCGCTGTCGGACCTGTCGCCCGCGCCGGTGTTCAAGCGCTGCGACCTGACCGACATCGCCGCCCTGCAGGCCTGTTTCGCCGAGATCGCGGCCGAGCACGGCGAGGTGGACGTTCTGATCAACAACGCCGCCAACGACGACCGTCACAGCCTGGCCGAGGTCACGCCCGCCTATTGGGACGACCGGGTCGCGGTGAACCTGCGGCACCTCTATTTCGCCGCCCAGGCCGTGGCGGGGGGGATGCGCGCGCGGGGCAAGGGCGTGATCGTCAATCTGGGCTCCATCTCCTGGCACCTGGGCCTGCCGGACCTGTCGATCTACGAGACGGCCAAGGCCGGCATCGAGGGCATGACCCGCGCCCTGGCGCGCGAGCTGGGCGGCGACGGCGTGCGGGTCGTCTGCATCGTGCCCGGCAACGTCCAGACCCCGCGCCAGATGAAGTGGTACACGCCCGAGGGCGAGGCCGAGATCGTCGCGGCCCAGTGCCTGAAGGGCCGGCTTCAGCCTTCGGACGTGGCGGCGCTGGGCCTGTTCCTGGCCTCGGACGACGCACGTTTGATTACAGGCCACGAGTATTTCGTGGACGCCGGCTGGCGATAGGGTTTCCTACCGCCTTCACTTTGATCACGCCCGCGTCAGACGGGCTTCGGGAGGGTATTCAATGGCAGGACCGACGGGGGGCGCGGGCCCCGACATCGCGGGGGCCGATCGCGTCAACATGGCCTTCATCGCCCTGATCGTAGCGGTCGCCACCATCGGCGGCTTCATGTTCGGCTATGACTCGGGCGTCATCAACGGCACCCAGGACGGGCTGGAGGCGGCCTTCAACCTGTCGGCGCTGGGCACCGGCTTCAACGTCGGCGCCATCCTGCTGGGCTGCGCCTTCGGGGCCTTCGCCGCCGGCCGTTTGGCAGACGCCATCGGCCGCCGCACGGTGATGCAGATCGCCGCTGTCCTGTTCATCATCTCGGCCGTCTGGGCCGGGGCGGCGGACACCTCGGCCCACTTCATCATCGCCCGCTTCATCGGCGGCCTGGGCGTCGGCGCCGCCTCGGTGCTGTCGCCGGCCTACATCTCCGAAGTGACCCCGGCCTCGATCCGCGGCCGGCTGTCGTCGGTGCAGCAGATCATGATCATCACCGGCCTGACCGGCGCCTTCCTGGCCAACTACATCCTGGCGGCGACGGCGGGCGGATCGACCGCCGAGTTCTGGATGGGCTATCCGGCCTGGCGCTGGATGTTCTGGCTGCAGGTCATCCCGGCGGCCGTCTATCTGCTGGCGCTCCTGGCCATTCCGGAAAGCCCGCGCTTCCTGGTGGTCAAGAAGAAGGACGCCCAGGCCGAGGCCGTGCTGTCCAAGCTGTTCGGCGCCGGCGTCGGCGCGCGCAAGGTGCAGGAGATCCGCAGCACCCTGGCCAGCGACCACAAGCCCAAGCTGGCCGACCTTTTGGACCCCGCGACCAAGAAGGTGCGCCCGATCGTCTGGGCCGGCCTGATCCTGGCCGTCTTCCAGCAGCTGGTCGGGATCAACATCGTCTTCTACTACGGCGCGGTGCTGTGGCAGTCGGTCGGCTTCTCCGAGAACGACGCGCTTCAGATCAACATCCTGTCGGGCGTGCTGTCGATCGCGGCCTGCCTGGCCGCCATCGGCCTGATCGACAAGATCGGCAGGAAGCCCCTGCTGCTGATCGGCTCGGCCGGCATGTTCGTGACCCTGTCGGTCATGGCCTGGTGCTTCTCGCGCGCCACGCTGGTCGACGGTTCGCTGCACCTGGACGACAGCACCGGCCTGATCGCCCTGATCGCCGCCAACGCCTATGTCGTCTTCTTCAACTTCAGCTGGGGCCCGGTGATGTGGGTCATGCTGGGCGAGATGTTCCCGAACCAGATGCGCGGCTCGGCCCTGGCCGTCGCCGGCTTCGCCCAGTGGATCGCGAACTTCGCCATCTCGGTCAGCTTCCCGGCCATGGCCTCGGGGCTGGGGCTGGTGGTGACCTACGGCTTCTACGCCGTCAGCGCCCTGGTCTCCTTCTTCCTGGTCCAGGCGTGGGTGAAGGAAACCCGCGGTCGGGAGCTGGAAGAAATGACCGGCTGACCCTATCTAATAGTCTGAGTTATTCATCACGGGCGGCGCTCCCCTCGCCGCCCGTTTCCACAGCAAAAGGACGGGCCATGACCGACACCCTCGAACTCTCCCACTGGATCGGCGGCGAGAAGGTCGCGAGCGAGCGGCCGGCCGAGAGCCACAACCCGTCCGACACCCGTGACATCGTCGCCCGCATCCCCAAGGGCGGCGCGGCCGAGGTCGATCAGGCCGTCGCCGCGGCGAAGGACGCCTTCGACGGCTGGGCGAACGCCTCGCCCGAAGTGCGCTTCGACGTGCTGGACAAGGCCGGCTCGCTGATCATGGAGCGGCGCGAGCAGATCGGCCGCCTGCTGTCGCGCGAGGAAGGCAAGACCGTGCCCGAGGGGATCGGCGAGACCGTCCGCGCCGCCCGCATCCTGAAGTATTTCGCCGGCGAGGCCCTGCGCGTGCATGGCCAGAACCTGGCCTCGACCCGGCCGGGCGTGGAGATCCAGACCTATCGCCAGCCGGTCGGCGTGTTCGGCCTGATCACGCCCTGGAACTTCCCCATCGCCATCCCGGCCTGGAAGATCGCCCCGGCCATCGCCTTCGGCAACACGGTCGTCATCAAGCCCGCCGGCCCGACCCCGGCGACGGCCGAGGCCCTGGTCGCCGTGCTGCACGAGGCCGGCCTGCCCAAGGGGGTGGTCAACATGATTATCGGCGAGGGCGACGTGGGCCGCGCCATCGTCGCCCACGAGGGGATCACCGGCATCAGCTTCACCGGCTCGCAGGGCGTCGGCGCCTCGGTGGCCGAGGGCGCGGTCAAGCGCCAGGCGCGGGTCCAGCTGGAGATGGGCGGCAAGAACCCGCTGATCGTCATGGACGACGCCGACCTGGACCGGGCGGTGAACATCGCGCTGGACGGCAGCTTCTTCGCCACGGGTCAGCGCTGCACCGCCTCCAGCCGCCTGATCGTGCAGGACGGCATCCACGACCGCTTCGTCGCCGCCCTGGGCGAGAAGGTCGCGGCGCTGCGCGTCGGCGACGCCCTGGACCCCAACACCCAGATGGGCCCGGCGGTCACCGAGAGCCAGCGCGACGTCTCCTACAAGTACATCGACATCGCCCGGGAGACCGGCGGCCGGGTGGTCACCGGCGGCGAGCGGCTGACGCTGGACAAGCCCGGCTGGTACGTCCAGCCGACCCTGATCGCCGACACCCTGCCGGACGCGCGGATCAACAACGAGGAGGTCTTCGGCCCCGTGGCCTCGACCATCCGGGTGAAGACCTACGAGGAGGCCCTGGCCATCGCCAACGGCGTCGAGTTCGGCCTGTCGGCGGGCATCGTCACCTCGTCGCTGAAGTACGCTCGCGACTTCCAGAAGAACGCCCGGGCCGGCATGACCATGGTCAATCTGCCGACCGCCGGCGTCGACTATCACGTGCCGTTCGGCGGCTCGAAGAAGTCGTCTTACGGCGCGCGGGAGCAGGGCTTCGCGGCGGTGGAGTTCTACACCCAGGTCAAGACCAGCTACTCGGCCTACTGAGCCATGGCCGAAGCCGAACTGGTCTGGGACCTGGGGGCCGAGCTGGCGGAGGGCCCTGTCTGGGACGCCGCCCGCAAGGCCCTGTGGTTCGTCGACATCAAGGGCCGGCGGCTGCACCGCTATACGCCCGCGACCGGTGACAGGGCGTCGTGGGACGCGCCGGACCAGATCGGCTTCGCCCTGCCGGCCGAGGATGGGTCGCTGGTCTGCGGGGTGCGGGGCGGGCTCTATCGGTTCGAGCCCGGGACCGGCGTCTTCACCCTGATCCAGCGGGTCGAGGCGGACCGGCCGCAGAACCGTCTGAACGACGGCTTCGTGGCGCCGGACGGTTCGCTGTGGTTCGGCTCGATGGACGACAGCGAGGACCAGAAGACCGGCGCCCTCTATCGCTGGTTCAGGGGCGAGCTGGAGCGGCACGACGACGGCTACGGCGTCACCAACGGGCCGTGCCTGAGCCCGGACGGCCGGACCCTCTATCACCACGACACCCTGGAGAAGACGGTCTACGCCTTCGACCATGCGGACGGGGTGTTGTCGAACAAGCGCGCCTTCTGCATGACCGAGGACGGCTACGCCGACGGGCCCAGCGTGGATTCGGCGGGCGTGCTGCACGTCGGCCTGTTCAACGGCTGGGGCGTGGCGCGCTTCTCGCCCGAGGGCGAGCGGATCGGCACCATCGCCATGCCGGTGCAGACGGTGACCAAGGCGGCCTTCGGCGGCGAGGACCTGCGCGACCTCTACATGACCACGGCCTGGCTGGGGAACGCCGACAAGCGGGCCGAGCAGCCGACGCTGGGCGGCCTCTATCGCCTGCGGGTCGAGACGCCGGGCCTGCCGCAGAACCTGATCCGGCTGTGATCGCGCTCCAGGCCGGCGACTGGCGCGCCGCGCTGGACCCGACGCTGGGCGGGTCGATCCTGAACCTGTCGTGGCGCGGCCGGCCGGTGCTGCGGCCCACGCCGACGGGGGCGGACCACCCGTTGCAGGCCGCCTGTTTCCCGCTGGTCCCCTACGCCAATCGCATCGCCGGGGGACGGTTCGGCTTCGGCGGCCGAGCCTTCGACGTGGGCGCGACGCCCGGCTTCGAGCCGCACGCCCTGCACGGCCTGGGCTGGCGCGGGGCCTGGACGGTCGAGGCGACCGAGGCGGCGACGGCCCGGCTGGCGTTCCGGCATGGCGGCGGCGGGGCATGGCCCTGGGCCTTCGCCGCCGAGCAGCGGATCGCCCTGTCCGAGGCGGGGCTGACCGTCGTGCTGACGCTGGCCAATACGGACGCGGAGCCGGCGCCGGCCGGCGTGGGGCTGCACCCCTATCTGCACCGCGAGGCGGGCGACCGGCTGACGCTGGACGCGCCCGAGGTCTGGCTGGCCGACGAGACCCTGATCCCCCGGGACCGCGTTCCGGCCGGGAGGCTGGTCGACTGGCGCGAGGGCGCGGCGCTGGACGGGGCGCCCTTCGTCGACAACGCCTATGAGGGCTGGGACGGCGTGGCGCGGCTGGCCCACGCGGGCTGGACCGCGACCCTGTCGGCGCCGGGCGCGAGCCGGGTCCATGTCTATGCGCCGCAGGGCGCCGACTTCGTCTGCGTCGAGCCGGTCAGCCACCGCCCCGACGCCCTGAACGCCCCCGCAGGCGAGGCGACCGGTCTGGCGGTGCTGCAGCCCGGCGAACGCCTGTCCCTGACGATGACGGTCGGCGCCGGCTAGATCCCCGGCGCGTCGGGGAAGGCGAGCGACTTGTAATAGTCCAGCGAATGCTGGGGCTCCGGCGAGCCCGGCGGCAGCGGCCGGTTGGAGAGGGTGCGGAAATAGGCGACCGAGGCGTCGCGCCACCAGCGGGCTTCCTTCTCCTGTATGCCCAGGAAGGTCGAGACCTCGTCGAAGCGCTGGGCGTCGACATAGGGCCGCAGCGACGCCCAGGTCCGGCGCATGTCGCCGACCGTCGCCACGCCCCGATCGTAGGTCAGCACCAGGTCGTCCCACAGGGGCCGGCCCGAGCGCATCCGGTAGTCCCAGGGGACGTGGTGGAACCACAGCAGGTAGCGGTCGTCGACACGGGACAGGTCGCCGAACCGGGCCGCGACCTCTGGCGCGTACTGGGCCACGGCGTTGGCGCCGGTCGCCGTCCGGTCGAAGCCGATGCCGCCCGCGTCGGCGCGGTGATAATAGGTCGGGTTCCATTCCGGCCGGGCCAGATCGTTGACCCAGGGGCCGGGGCCGTAGTGGTGATCGGTCGCCATCAGATGGCCCAGGCCCAGCGGGGTCATGTAGTCCACCACCGCCTCGCGCGAGCCCATCATCATCTCCACGGCTGGCCCGACGAAGCGCGGGTCGTTGGAGAAGGTCATCCGCGCCCATTCCTCGGCGATCGGCCGGGCGCGGGCGGTCTCAGGGTTCCAGGCCATGCGGCCGAAGACGTACCAGTTGGCCTGGTCGAAATGGCTGCCCGACCAGTTGCGGTCCGAGCCGATGTTGGCGACGCCGGCCATGCCGGTGAGGGCGTGACCGAAGGCGTGGCCGTCGACGACGCGGGCGACGGTGGCGCCCGGGCCGGGCCTGTAGGTGTCGGCCTGCAGCGTCTCCTCGTACAGGGTTCCCAGATAGGCCAGGTGGGTGGCGAAGCCGAGGTATTCCTTGGTGATCTGGACCTCCATCATCAGCGGCGTCCGGGGCATGGCGCCGAACAGCGGATGGAAGGGCTCGCGCGGCTGGAAGTCGATGGCGCCGTTCTTGACCTGGACGATGACGTTCGGACGGAACTGGCCGTCCAGCGGCTCGAACTCTGCGGCGGCCTGCTTGTGCCGGTCGTCAGGGTTCTCGTGCGAATAGACGAAGGCGCGCCACATGACGACGCCGCCGTGCGGCGCGACCGCATCGGCCAGCATGTTGGCGCCGTCGGCGTGGGTGCGGCTGTAGTCCTGGGGCCCCGGCTGGCCTTCGGAGTTGGCCTTGACCAGGAAGCCGCCGAAGTCGGGGATGGCGGCGTAGATCTCGTCGGCCTTGGCCGCCCACCAGGCGCGCACGCGGGGGTCCAGCGGGTCGGCGGTGGGAAGGCCGCCGATCTCGATCGGGGCGCTGAAGCGGGCCGACAGATAGACCTTGATTCCGTAAGGGCGAAACACCTCGGCCAGGGCCGCGGCCTTGGCGATATAGGGCGCGGTCAGCGACCGGGCGCTGGCGTTGACGTTGTTCAGCACCGTGCCGTTGATCCCGATCGAGGCGTTGGCGCGGGCATAGTCCGTGTACAGACGCGGCGTATAGTCCGGCAGCCTGTGCCAGTCCCAGATCGACTGGCCCGCATACCCGCGCTCCACCGTGCGGTCGAGATAGTCCCAGTGGTTCAGCAGGCGCAGCTTCACCGTCGGCGCGGAGCGGACGTCCAGATCGGCGACCGGCTGGCGCGTCTGGATGCGGCGCAGCAGGTCGAAGGCGCCGTAGAGCACGCCGATGTCGCGGTTGGCGGCGATCACGATGACGGGCCGGCCGTCCAGCGTCAGGCTGCGGATCAGATAGCCCTCGTCTCCCAGGTCGGAAAGCGGCAGGTTCAGCCGGGCGATGGCCGGCGAGGCGGCCGCGCCATAGAGGATGGCTCCCGCCTCGGGCCGGTCGACGACGCCGACCGCGCGGCCGGTCAGGCCCGAGAGGCCGCGCTCCAGCTCGGCGGTGACGAGGCGGAGGGTGGCGCTGTCTCCCGCCGGAAGCAGGCCCGTCGCGGCCTGGCGGTAGGGCTCGGCCGCGGAGGGCTCCACCGGAGGATAGCGAAGCCAGAGGTCGTAGCCGTCCTCGGCCCGCACGGCGCCCGCCAGCAGAACGAACGACAACAGGGCCGCGAACAGCAGCGGCGCGATACGCGTCGGCATCTCCGTCCTCCCTCCGGCCATGGCCGGCGCGGGATCCTTCGCGCCGCCGGAACGGCGCCGGATCTTTTCTGATAGCGCTATCATGACAGGCGCCCTCGGAAGGGCAAGAAGCCTGCATGGGTGGGGAGGCGAGATATCTTGCTGATATCTTGCCTCCGCTCTCAGCGGCCGGTGAAGTCCGCCGGCCGCTTCTCCAGCACGGCGGCGACGCCCTCGCGGTGGTCGTCGGTGTGGTGGGCCAGGGCCTGCATGGCCGCCGACAGCTCCAGGATCTGCTCGAAGGTCTGGTCGCGGCCCTGGCGCATCAGGGCCTTGGCCATGCGCAGGGCCTGGGGCGGCTGGGCTGCGATCTGGCCGGCGGCGGCCAGGGCCTCGTCCATCAGGCGGTCGTGGGGAACCACGCGATTGACCAGGCCCCAGCGCTCGGCCGTCTCGGCGTCGATGCTGCGGCCTGTGAACAGCATCTCGGCGGCGCGCGCGTAGCCGACGTCGCGCGGCAGCCGCCAGGCCCCGCCGTCGCCGGGGATGATGCCCAGTTTCAGGAACGGCACGCCGAAGCTGGCGCGCTCGGAGGCGATGCGGATGTCGGCGGTGGCGGCGATGCCGCAGCCCAGGCCCATGGCCGGGCCGTTGACCGCCGAGACCAGGGGCACGGCCAGATCGTAGAGGGACCGCACGATCCGGTGGACCACGCGGCGATAGCGTTCGCGGATCTCGGCGGGCGAGCCCTCGAACAGGTCGCGCCGGTCGCGCATGGCGGTCAGGTCGCCCCCGGCCGAAAAGGCGCGGCCCGCGCCGGTCAGCACCACGCAGCGGACCGAAGGGTCGTCGTCGGCGCGGGCGCAGGCTGCGGCGAATTCCTCGCCGTCCGTCAGGTCGGGCAGGGCGTTCAGCCGCGCCTCGCGCTCCAGCGTCCAGATCAGGACGCCGTCCTGTCGCTCTTCCCGGATCAGGCCCATCGCCGCGTCTCCCTTCGACTGGGCCCCAGTCATCGGCCGCGGACGCCGGGTCAGGCAAGCCCGGAATTGCAAAAGCCCCGGTCGAACCGGGGCTTCCGCATCGCCGGCCGCAGGCGGTCTCAGCGTTTCCTGATCGTATAGGGGACGAAGTTGGACGGATGGCTGACCACCCGGCCCGCGTTCGACGGCATCTGCCGACTGTTCACCAGCATCCCGCCCCACAGGGCGAAGGACATCATGGCGTGCTGGAGGTTGCGCTCCTTATCGTTCATCTTGGCGTCTCCTTTCGCAGAACGATGAAAAGAGACGCGTCGTACCTATGGGGGTCTCACCCTCAGTCGTTTCGCGTCATCGGCCAATATAAGACAGTTTCGTGAATTTGCAAATTTATAAGTCCGGGGTCGGAGCAATATTCGCTTCGATGTCACATTGAGCGACGGTCGCGCCGACGGGCCGCCGCGCGCGATCGCCACCCCCTGCGTGATGGTCTGCGCCGTCGACGGCGAGAGCGGCCTGTGCCTGGGGTGCTTTCGCACCCTGAAGGAGATCGCGGGCTGGCGGGCGCTGAGCGATGAAGAGCGCGCGCAGGTGATGGCCGAACTGCCCTCGCGCCGGGCCTTGATCGATCCCGCCAAGCTGGGCGGGTAAGATTTCGTCAGCCACGTCGCTTCACCGCATTCCAAGGCGTGGGCGCCAGGATGGGGGCATGATCCGCGTCGATGTTCAGTCCGCCGTCGTTCTCGGGGTCGCCCTGACCCTGTCGTGCGCCACCGCGCTGGCCCTGCGCCAGCTGGACGGCGCGGGCCTGGCCCAGGCGGCCGCGACCGCCCTTCCGGTTCGCGCCGAGGGCGTTCCGGCCCAGGTCCTGCGCGGCGACGACGGCCACTACTGGGCCGAGGCGCGCATCGACGGCCACGCGGTGCGGCTGCTGGTGGACACCGGCGCCAGCGTCGTGGCCCTGACGCGCGAGGACGCCCGGCGGCTGGGGGTCGATCCGGCCGACGCCGCCTTCACCGGCGAGGTTCGGACGGCGTCGGGCGTGGTGCGCGCCGCGCCGGTCCGGCTGAGCGCGGTCACGGTCGCGGGCGCGCGGGTGGCGGACGTGGAGGCCCTGGTGGTCGAGGACGGCCTGACCCAGTCGCTGCTGGGCATGAGCTATCTGGGCCGGCTGTCCGGCTTCGAGGCCACGCGCGAGGGGCTGACCCTGAGACCCTAGGCCCTGAGACCCTGGGCCCTCAGACCTCGCGCATCTGACGCATGGCCTCGCGGAAATATTGCCAGCCGGTCCACAGGGTGATGCCGGCGGCGAACCAGATCAGGACGACGGCGAAGGTCTCGAAGGCCGCCTGCCAGCCCAGCGGCGAACCGTCGGCGTTCTGAAGGCCGAAGGCGCTCCACAGCAGGGTCAGCTGAAGGGCGGCCAGCGCCACCATCTGCACCGTGGTCTTCCACTTGGCCAGCAGGGTGACCGGAAGCTCGATCCGGCCCGCCATGGTCTCGCGCAGGGCCGAGACGGCGAACTCCCGGAACAGGATCAGCCCGCACGGCAGGGCGATGCCGGGCAGGGAGCCCGACGCCAGCACGCCCAGGATGGCCCCGGTGATCAGCACCTTGTCGGCGATGGGGTCCAGGATGGCGCCCCAGCGGGTCGTCGCATTCCAGCGGCGCGCCAGGAAGCCGTCGATCCAGTCGGTCGAGGCGGCGACGACGAAGATCCAGAAGGCCCAGACCCCGAACCTCAGCTGGGTCTCCGGCGACAGCCAGGCGTCCAGCGCGCCCGGCGCCGCGCCGGCCATCATCGCGAACATCACCACCCCGGCGAACAGGCGGACGCCGGTCAGGATGTTGGGGATCGGATTGGCCCGGTGGACGGTCGCGGTCATGGACGGGTCTCCAGCACGGAGGCGAGCAGGGGATGAAGCGGGGCCGCGAACGGGTTCGCGACCGTCACCCCCCGATAGACGAAGCCGTCCTGCATGTCTTCGGAAAGCAGCAGGCCGCACCCCGCCTCGGCGGCGGCGCTGAGGATCAGGGCGTCCCATATCTGGTGGGGATGAGCCTCGATCAGCTCCAAGGCGCCCGACAGGGTCGTCTCAAGGGTGGGCGCGACCACCGCAAGGCGACGCCAGTCATCGGTCGCGGCCGTCGCCAGTTCGGCGGGCATGCGCGCCTTGCCGGTCAGGACGCGGTGGAGTTCCCCCAGGGTCTGAACCGCGACGACGATCTGATGCTCGACATGAATTCGATCGACCAGGCGGCGCGCCCGGTCGCGCATACGGTCGCCGTTCACCCCTTCGGCATAGACCAGCACATTGGTGTCGAGCGCGATCCTCAATCGTAGAGCTCGTCCCGCGTCCAGGGGCCGATATCGATGGTCGGCAGGGCGGCCCATCGTTCGATCATGGCGCGCAGGGCGGCCTGGCGCCGCTCGCTTTCGATCTGGCGCTGGCGCTCTTCCTCCAGCCGCGCGGCCTCGGCGCTGCGGCGCGCGATCTCCTGATCCTGGAGCAGGCGCAGGCCGTCGCGCACGACTTCGCTGACGTTGTTGTACCGGCCGGCGCTCACCCGGTCCCGGGCGAATCGCTCCAGTTCGGGAGTGAGATGGACGTTGGTTCCCATCCGGCCCTTATATCAAGCCTTGATACTCAGGCCAACGGCTCGAACCGCGGCTTGCCGGTCAGGGCGGTGAGCACGCCGTCGGCGATGCCGAAGTGCAGGCCGCTGAGGGTCAGGCGGCCGTCGGCCTCGCGTTCGGCGATCCAGGGGAAGGTGCGAAGGTTGCGGATCGACAGGCGCACGATCGCCTCCTCGGCGGCGCGCTCCACCTGATCGGGCGCGACGGTCTCGGCCACGTGTTGGACCACGGGCGCGCCCTGGGCGATCCACGGGGCGACGAAGTCCGCGACGACATCCGGGGCGCCGTTGACCATGGCGTTGACCCCGCCGCAGTGGGCATGGCCCATGACCACGATCCGCTTGACGCCCAGCACCTTGACCCCGAACTCCAGCGCCGCAGAGACGCCGTGCAGCTTGCCGTCCGGTTCATAGGGCGGGACCAGGTTGGCGACGTTCCGGACGACGAACAGCTCGCCCGGCTTGGCGTCGAAGATCAGGGCGGGATCGGCGCGGCTGTCGGAACAGGCGACGATCAGGGTGTGCGGCTTCTGGCCCTTTTCGGCCAGGACCTCGTAATCCGCACGCGCCTCGGGCCAGTGGTCCTGTCGGAACCGGCGATAGCCCGCCAGCAGGGCGTCGGAGTTATTGTCGGTCATGGGCGCGATATAGGGGATGGTCCGGGTTTCGGGGAAGGGGGCCGGCTTCAGCTTTCCTTGCGTTTCTTGCCGTCGATCAGCACCGCCTGCTGCCATCGGCTGGGCGCCTTGTCGGTGCGGTGGATGCAGCCGGCCCAGCAGCAGGGGCGCTTCTTGCCCTCGCGCAGCTCCTCGACCGTGCGTCCGAGGCGGCGCTCGCGGGTGGCGGGCTGTTTGGCGTCTTCGACCCAGCAGATGAATTCGTTGCGCCCCAGCGGCGTCAGGGTCTCCCACAGGGCGAGAACCTCCGCCTGCGATCGCACGGCGGCTTCGAGGTCGGCCCCCGCGACGTGGACGGTGCCTTGTGGAAAATCGCTCATGCCGAACCCTCCCGATTCCGCATCCTAGCGTCGGGTCGCCGGATGGAAGAAGTCGTGAATGCGCTCGGCCAGGGCCTGGCTGACGCCTTCGACCTTGACCAGATCGACGACGGAGGCGCGGCTGACGCCCTTGGCCGAGCCGAAGGCGTGCAGCAGGGCCTTCTTGCGGCCGGGGCCGACGCCCTCGATCTCGTCCAGAGGATTCCTCTTGATGTCCATCGAGCGGCGCTTGGCGTGGGCGCCGTTGGCGAAGCGGTGGGCCTCGTCGCGCAGCCGTTGCAGGTAGTAGAGGGCCGGCGACTTCAGCGGCAGCATGAAGGGCGGCTTGCCGGGCATGAAGAACTTCTCCATCCCCGCGTCGCGGTCGGGCCCCTTGGCGACGCCGACCACGGCGATGTCGTCCACGCCCATCTCGGCCATGACGGCCAGCACCTCGGCCAACTGGCCCGCGCCGCCGTCGATCAGCAATAGGTCGGGCCGAACGACTTCCTCGCCCTCGGCCTCGTCCTTGACCAGGCGGGAGAAGCGGCGGCGCAGAACCTCGCGCATCATGCCGTAGTCGTCGCCGGGGGTCAGGTCCTCGCCGCGGATGTTGAACTTGCGATACTGCGACTTCTGGAAGCCCTCGGGACCGGCCACGATCATGCCGCCGACCGCATTGGTCCCCTGGATGTGGGCGTTGTCGTACACCTCGATCCGCTCGGGCCGGGCGTCCAGGCCGAAGGCCTCGCAAACCTCGTCCAGGATCTTCCCCTGGGCCGAGCTCTCGGCCAGGCGGCGGCCCAGGGCCTCGCGGGCGTTGGTCAGGGCGTGGTCGACCAGGGCCTTGCGGTCGCCGCGCTGGGGCCGCTCGATGGAGACGACGCGGCGCCCGTCGGCCTGCTTGGCCTTCATGGAGAAGGCTTCTTCCAGCAGTTCCAGCTCGTGCGGGCGGACGTTGGACAGGATCAGGCGCGGGACCGGCTTGTCCTCGTAGAACTGGCCCAGGAAGGAGGCCAGGATCTCCGGGTCCGTGTCCGACTTGTCGACGCGCGGGAAATAGGCGCGGCCGCCCCAGTTCTGGCCGGCGCGGTAGAAGAAGACCTGGACGCAGGCCTGGCCGCCGTCGGAATGCAGGGCGAAGACGTCCGCCTCCGCCAGGCCCTCGGCGCTGACCGAGTTCTCCATGGCGATGGCCGACAGGGCGCGAATGCGGTCGCGAATCCGGGCGGCCTGCTCGAAGTCCATGTCGTCGGACGCTGCCTGCATGTCCTTGGACAGGCGACCGATGACGGCGCGCGACTTGCCGCGCAGGAACTGTTCGGCCTCGGTGACCAGTTCTCCGTAGTCCTCGAGGCTGATCAGGCCGGTGCAGGGCGCCGAGCAGCGCTTGATCTGATGCAGCATGCACGGACGGGTGCGGGTCTCGTAGACGCTGTCCGAGCAGGACCGGAGCAGGAACGCCTTCTGCAGCGTGTTCAGGGTGTTGTTGACCGCCCAGGTGGAGGCGAAGGGGCCGAAGTAGTCGCCCGGAATCGTGTGGGCGCCGCGATGCTTTCGCACCTGGGGTGCGCGGTGGTCGCGGCGGATCATCAGTTCGGCGAAGGACTTGTCGTCCCGAAGCACGACGTTGAAGCGCGGCTTCAGCTTCTTGATGAAGTTGGATTCCAGCAGCAACGCCTCGCTCTCGGACGCCGTGACCACCAGCTCCATCGACCGCGTCAGCGACACCATCAGGCCGATACGCTGGGTGTGGAATCGCCCCTGCGCATACTGGACGATGCGCTTCTTCAGGCTGCGGGCCTTGCCGACATAGAGGCAGGTCCCGTCCTCGCCGTACATGCGATAGACGCCCGGCTTGTCGGGCGCGCGGCGCGCCTCGTCGGCGATCAGCGCGGCCGCCTTCAGGTCTGTGACGGTCTCCTCGGTCATCGCCGGGGATATAGGGCGGTTCGCGCGTCGGCGCGACGCCATGTCATCGCCATCAAGGTTTCGTTCACCATATGGGGCAAACCTTCGTTAACCCTGCTCGATTCGGAGCCCCGCCATGCAGACCCGCAACCCCATCCTGGACGAGTTCGCCAAGCTGACGACCGGGGCCATGGGCCTGGCTCAGGCGGCGGGGGAAGAGGCCAAGGCCGCCTGGCGCGCCCAGACCGATCGCTTCGTCGCCGAGATGGACCTGGTGCGCCGCGACGAGTTCGATGCGCTGAAGGACGAGATCGCGGCCCTGCGCGCCGAGATCGCCGCGCTGAAGGGCGCCGACAAGCCCGCTGGCAAGCCTCGCAAGGGAACGTCCACAGGCGGAACTCCCGCGTCGGACGCAGCCGGTTGAGCCGAATCTGCGAACACGCCTAACGTCCCGTTAAATGGTCGCGAATCGCGCGGCCCGAGCCAGAATCGAGATTGCTCCCCATGGATGCAGCCCGGCCCGAGGAAGTGGACGTTCCCATCGACCCCCTGGAGGTGGTCGAACACGTCCTGACGGCCGAGAACCTGCCGTTCGACCGCACCGACGACGGGGACCTGGCCTTCTCGCTGGCCGGCGACTGGAAGGACTATGAGCTGTGGTTCGCCTGGCGGCCCGAGGGCGACTGCCTGCAACTGTGCTGCGCCCTGGACCTGCGCGCGGCCAAGGCGCGGCGGGCGGCGGCCTATGAACTGGTCGGCCTGATCAACCAGCGCACCTGGATGGGCCATTTCGAGGTCTGGGCCGAGGACGGCGAGATCGTCTTCCGCCACGCCCTGGCCCTGCCGTTCGGCGAGCGGCCCACCCTGGCCCAGGCGGCGTCGATGATCGACGCGGCGGTCGAGGCGGCGGACCGGTACTACCCCGCCTTCGACTTCATGGTGCGCGGGAACAAGAAGCCGCAGGAGGCGATCGACGCCTGCCTGTTCGAGACCGTCGGCACCGCCTGATGGCGGTGAAGGGTCCCGTTGTCCTGGTCGGCTGCGGCCGGCTGGGCTCGGCCATCCTCGAAGGCTGGCTGCTGACCGGAACGGTCGCGCCGCAAGACCTGATCGTCCTGACCCCGTCCGAAAAGCCGGCCGCCGAGGCGGCGCGGGCCCGGGGCGCGCGGATCAATCCCGATCTCGAGACGCTGACGGCGGCGCGCGTCGTGGTGCTGGCGGTCAAGCCGGCGAAGTGGCGCGAGGTCATGACGCCGCTTTTGCCCTTCCTGGGCGATCAGGCGGTGATCCTGTCGGTGATGGCCGGGGTGACGGCGCCGACCCTGGCCGAAGGGATCGGCGGCTGGCCGATCGTGCGGGTGATGCCGACGACCGGCGTGGCGCGCGGGCGCGGCGTGGCCTCGGTCTGGTCGGCGGACGAGGGCGCGCGGGCGCTGGGCCGGGCGCTGTTCCAGCCGATGGCCGACGTGGTCGACCTGTCCGACGAGGCGCTGATGGACGCCGCGACGGCGGTGGCGGGGTCTGGCGCGGCCTATGTCTACGCCTTCACCGAGGCGCTGGCGCGTGCGGGCGAGGCGGCGGGGCTTGACGCCGCGACGGCCGGGACGCTGGCGCGGGCCACCCTGAAGTCCGCCGCGGACGCCATGGGCGACGATCCGCTGGACGCGCTGATCGACCGCATCGCCTCGCCCGGCGGATCGACCCGCGCGGGACTGGACGCCATGGACCGCGACGGCCGCCTGTCGGTCATGCTGGAAGAGACGGTTGCGGCGGCCGTCCGCCGCAACCGCGAGATGGGTTCCTAGTACC
>Ga0065721_10050728_pt1 | contig 18258 bp, 14 predicted proteins | sample Mesricmetagenome_FD_59108 | JGI IMG/M metagenome (GOLD analysis project Ga0065721, IMG submission 59108) | Mesophilic microbial community from rice straw/compost enrichment Sample: eDNA_1 v2 (version 2) | ecosystem: Engineered > Solid waste > Grass > Composting > Bioreactor | place: USA: Davis... | reverse complement strand
CGATCTCGTCAAGCAACACAACGGAGTAAGGCTTGCGGCGCACCTTTTCAGTGAGCTGTCCACCTTCTTCGTACCCGACGTATCCTGGAGGAGCTCCCACGAGTCGCGACACGGAAAATTTCTCCATGTACTCGCTCATGTCGATTCTGATCAACGCATCTTCCTTGTCGAACAGATAAGTCGCCAGGACTTTGGCGAGTTCGGTCTTACCAACACCGGTAGGACCGAGGAAGATGAATGAACCGATCGGTTTCTTGGGATCTTTTAACCCCACGCGGGTGCGTTGGATGGCTTTTGTCAATTTCTTGATAGCCTCTTCCTGACCGATCACTTTGCCGCTGAGCTCTTCAGTCATGCCAAGCAGCTTGTTGCTTTCTTTCTGCGCGATACGTTTCGTCGGGATACCCGTCATCATCGCGATTACGTCAGCAACGTTATCTTCATCCACCGTATATTTCTCGGTGCGCGTCTTTTCTTCCCACTTCGCTTTAGCGAGTTCAAGTTGCTCGATAAGCTTCTTCTCGCGGTCGCGGAGTTGTGCGGCTTCTTCGTACTTCTGGCTTTTTACTACGCGATTCTTTTCCTTCTTAACTTCTTCGATCGCTTCCTCGAACTTCACGATGTCCTCAGGAACGTGAATGTTGTTAATGTGTACGCGCGCACCAGCTTCGTCGAGAACGTCGATCGCCTTGTCTGGCAGGTACCGGTCGCTGATGTAGCGGTCGGACAGTCGTACGCAGGCCTCGATCGCCTCCTTCGTGTAGATCACGTGATGGTGGTCTTCGTATTTCTCCTTGATGTTTTCAAGGATCTGGATTGTCTCTTCAACCGTGGTTGAATCGACCATAACCATTTGGAACCTCCGCGCAAGAGCGCCGTCCTTCTCGATGTATTGCCGGTATTCATCCAGCGTTGTTGCGCCAATGCATTGGATCTCTCCGCGTGCAAGGGCGGGTTTAAACATGTTGGATGCGTCCAGCGATCCTGATGCACCGCCTGCGCCGACAATCGTGTGAAGTTCGTCGATAAAGAGGATGACATCCGGAGACTTTTCGAGTTCGTTCATGACGGCTTTCATCCTTTCTTCGAACTGTCCACGGTATTTTGTTCCTGCTACCAGCGACGCGAGGTCAAGTGTTACCACACGTTTGCCAAACAAGACACGTGATACTTTCTTCTGGATAATTCGAAGTGCCAAACCTTCAGCGATGGCTGTCTTTCCAACACCCGGTTCGCCGATAAGGATCGGGTTATTCTTTTTCCTGCGGGAAAGGATTTGTGCGACACGTTCAATTTCTTTCTCACGACCGACGATAGGGTCGAGTTTGTTGTCCTCGGCCAGCCGTGTGAGATCACGCCCGAAGTTGTCAAGCACCGGAGTCCTCGACTTTTCAGTTCCCTTTTTCTCTTTACCTCCACCGGCGGAACTTCCGCTTCCGAAGATTTTCGAGGAGTCATCATCCGGATCATCCGTATCAGACGACGCCATCGGTGTTTCGTTTTGATATTCGAGCATCTCCTTCACAGTCTCGTAGTTAACGTCAAATTTGTTCAGGATCTGGGTCGCCAGGTTGTCGGCATCGCGAAGGATAGAGAGCAAAAGGTGCTCAGTTCCAATCAGCTGTGCCTTGAAAATTTTGGCTTCCAGGTAAGTGATTTTTAAAACCTTTTCGGACGCTTTGGTCAACGGAATATTGGCGAGGTTCTTTATTTCGTGGGTTGCTGTTCCCTTCGAGATCTTTTCAATCTCCGAACGGAGTTCTTCCAGCGGGACTCCCAACTTTTTCAAGACGCCGACAGCCACACCTTCGCCTTCACGGATCATTCCTAGCAAAAGGTGTTCAGTCCCAATATAGTCGTGGCCCAGTCGGAGCGCCTCTTCCCTGCTGAGCGAGATCACTTCCTTAACACGGTTGGAAAATTTGGCTTCCATGTAAATTCCTCTGAATTGATTAATGTAAATGTAAAGTTTTCTGTCGTACTTATGCTACAGGTGAATTAAGTTTTCAACCCCTTTGGGAGGCCCGGTTTAATTCCCTTTAGAAACGTAAGCCAACCTCTTATTGTTCATTTGACTTCCGACGCCTTCACGATCCCCGGTGCGCCGGGCCCCTCGTTAAAGATCAGGTCAACAATGCTTAGGTTGGGAACAAACTTACTGCCAAACACCTGTTGATATTCTGTACTTTTATATAATCTATTACAATAATCTTCTTTTTTCGGGTTTATCACTCCCCGAAAATCTTTTACCCCCGCTCCGGTTTCGTTTTGGAACTTGTCAGACTCTGTCAGTTCAGCATCTTTTTTGACCCATTTCAGACAAATTTTCAATAATTCAAGGTCCAGGTCATAAAGAAACGCATGTCTTTTGAACAAGATGTCATGAATCTCGAAGCCGTAGTACTCGAAATAAGGAGCATTTCCGTAGGCCGTGCGAATGGTCCGCCAGTGGTTGTTAAGCCATTTCTGGCTGTAATCGATCCTGACATCACAAACCAAGGGTTTGCCATGTTTGGCCGTGACTGGAATGATCAATACTTCCGTACGGTGCGGGCCGAGAATGTAACACCGGTTGCGATAAGACTGCTTTTGGTAATGTTCATATTTCTCTACAACGATCCGGTTACAGGAAATGATTGCCGAGAAGTAAGCAATACAGGGAAGGTAGTGTGCCTCAACGAGAGCAGTATTCACGTGTAATGTTTGTATTTGTGCTTCAAGAAAACAATCCCGGTGCGTCCGCCAAAGCTGCTTGCGTTCAAAGGTCAAGTTCACCCAGACCCTGCCGCACAATCTCAACTGACGGGCCGGTACAATCGACTACAGTGGAAGGGATGTTACCTCCCGCACCACTATCAATCACGATATCGACATCATGCTTGAGGTCTTCGTAAATTTCTTCAGGATCGGTTGTGTATTCGCGGATGAGGTCGTCACTCTTGATCGACGCGCTAATCAATGGATTTCCCAGTCCGGCAACGATTGCTAAAGGAATAGGATGATCTGGAACGCGGACGCCAACAGTTTTCTTGTTTACATCGAGAATCTTCGGCACTTTACTACTTGAGTCAAGAATGAATGTAAACGGCCCAGGCAAAGATTTCTTAAGCAGTTTGAAAATCGGTGTATCCATCCGCCGGACATACTCACTGATCTGGCTGATGTCACTGCAGATAAAGGACAGGTTAAGCTTCTGCGGTTTAATACCGAGGACTTGACACATTCGCTCAATCGCCTTCCTGTTCAAAAGGTCACAACCGAGACCATAAATGGTGTCGGTTGGATAAACGATCAACCCACCGTCCTTAAGTGATTCAACTACGCGGTTGATCTTCCGCTGCTCCGGGTTGACCGGATGTATGGATAGTAGTTCGGCCGGCATTTCGCACCAAAAATAGATTTTAAGAGTTAAATATGATCCACGGCGCGCTTTTTATGAATGGGTGTGTAAACCGTCAGTGGACTAAATTTGTAATTTAGCGCCGAAGGGGGGAAACCATGAAACCGTCAAAAAAGCTCATAGTCTTTCTGATTTTTTCGGTGTTGCTGATTTCATTCGGCTACTACACCTATCAAATCCTGTATACCCCCAACGTCCTGGTTGGAAAACAACCCCGGCCGCTGATAATTCCGCGCGGAGCCACCTTCAAAGATGTACAAGATATCCTTCACAAAGGCGACTATACACAAGACCTGATATCCTTCAGCTTCCTTGCAAAGTTGATGGACTACGACGAACAGGTCAAACCAGGTCGGTATATACTGACGCCAAATCTCAGTAACCTCCAAGCTATCCGCATGCTGCGGGCCGGTCACCAGGAACCGGTCAACGTGACGTTCAACAATGTGAGACTGATCCGCGATCTGGCGGAAAAGATCACGCGCAATCTCAACATGACTCCCGAAGAGTTTGAAGCAGCATTGATCAAGTTCGCGATGAACAACCCATACGGTTTCAACAAAGACAACGTGCTATGCATGTTCATCCCGAATACGTATGAAGTGTACTACAATGCTACACCCGATGATCTGATCAAGCGAATGTATTCGGAATTCGAAAAATTCTGGAATGAAGAACGACGCAGCAAAGCGGAAGCGATTGGCTTGACCCCGGTGGAGGTTTCCATCCTCGCTTCGATAGTACAGGCCGAGTCTGTGAAACACGATGAAGCTCCTATCATCGCGGGACTTTATATCAACAGGTTGAAGAAAGACATACCACTTCAGGCGGATCCGACACTTGTGTACGCTGTCGGAGATTTTACTTTGAAACGAGTCCTTAACGAACACAAGGAGGTAGATTCACCCTACAACACGTACAAGTACAGAGGACTCCCTCCAGGACCAGTTAATATGCCTGAAATATTCGCGCTCGATGCAGTACTCAACTATACGAAGAGCAACTACTTGTATATGTGCGCCAAGGAGGATTTTTCCGGTCGTCATAATTTCACGCACAGCTATCAGCAACATCTCAACAATGCCCAGCGATATCAGCGGGCACTCACTCGCGAGATGAGAATCGCAGCTCAAAAGAGAAATCAATAATGTATATTTCGGAGACTTCCATCAGAGTCAGATACGGCGAAACCGACCAAATGGGATATGTCTACTACGGCAACTACGCCATGTATTACGAAGTTGCCCGCGTGGAAAGTCTGCGTCAGCTCGGTTTGACTTATCGCGAGCTCGAAGAGATGGGTATAATGATGCCAGTGATCGAGAACCGATCGCGTTTTCTTGCGCCGGCCAAGTATGATGACCTTCTGCGGATTGTCACAACTTTGCGCGAGAAACCGGGAGTGAGAATCAAATTTGAATACGATATCTATAATGGCGAGAACACGCTGATCCATCAGGGAGAAACGGTGCTCGTGTTTATCAACAAACACACAAACAAACCCTGTCGTCAACCGCCCCAGATGGAGAAGGTACTCCAGCAGTTTTTCGGATGAAGTTCAGGCACAAGAGATTGATCCTTGCATGGCACCCGGCCAGACTGATCCTGACCTGGATGAAGAGTATCCGGTTCTCGAAACACGAGGACGTCTCCCTGTACAGGATTGTGAAACGCTTCCTTCACAATCTGCAGGACGATGACATTATGGACCGTGCGAATGGCGTAGCCTTCAACTTCATCCTCGCCATATTTCCGGCCATTATTTTCCTCTTCACTCTCATCCCATACATCACACCATACTTTCCAGAGATCAACCGCGAAAGCATACTTGACTTCCTTCGCGGCCTTGCCGAAAGCGGCTTGATGCCACCGAGTATGTACGAAGTTGCATCAACGACTATCCTTGATATTGTGAGTAATCAACGTGGAGGCCTATTGACCTTCGGTTTCATCTTTGCCTTGTTCCTTTCTACAAATGGAATGATGGCCCTGATGCGCGCCTTTAATGCATGTTATAAGACCATCGAAAATAGAAGTGCACTCAAAACACGATTGATCGCGACGGGACTCACGATCAACATGAGTGTTACCATACTGGTAACGATTCTCCTACTCGTCGGCGGACAACTCGTGCTGAGCTATCTTCTCACCCATGTCGAGGACCTTACAGAGTTTAACATAAGTAACTTCGAAGTCGCACTCCTGTTCGCATTGCGTTTCATCATCATCTTTATCACGTTCTTTCTCGCGATTTCCACCATTTACTATTTCGGTCCGGCCATCCACTATAACTGGCGATTCTTTTCCATCGGCTCTTTCGTGGCCACCCTTCTGTGCCTCGCGGTTTCTTATGGATTCTCATACTACATAACGAACTTCGGAACCTACAACAAGGTCTATGGGTCGATCGGAGTCCTTATCGCGATGATGGTCTGGGTTCAACTCATTACTGTCGTTCTACTCGTTGGTTATGAGATCAACGCCAGCATACACGACTCCATTCGCGCTGAAGCGTTGTGGAAAGCGCGAAAATTCCGCGTGACCGCCAAGGCCTGAATTTCTAAAATGAAATCATTTTTGCACTTTGGATCTTTAAATGAGAAGATCTGCAATGGAATATTCAGCGCGCATCATTCAGGCAAAATTTAAGGAGATATTCGGGAGAGAACCGCTTGTCATCCGCGCCCCGGGACGAATCAATCTTATTGGAGAACATACCGACTACAACGACGGCTTTGTAATGCCTGCGGCCGTTAACAAAGAGATCTTCTTCGGTGTTGCCGGATCTGCCGACTCGCGCTCGGTCTTGTACTCCCTCAACTACAATGAGCGTTTTGAGATAGATCCTGGAAACATCAGTCCAGTGAACTCTCCCAAGTGGGCGAACTATCTGCTCGGGGTTCTGTACAAATTCAGGGAGCAGGGTTATTCAATCGCTCCCTTTAATTGTGTCTTCGGTGGAAACGTTCCCCTCGGCGCGGGCATGTCGTCTTCGGCAGCGATGGAATGCGGATTTGCTGCCGCTTTAAATGAGTTCAACCTGCTGAATGTGCCCAAGCTTGATATGATCAAAACCGCTCAATGGGCGGAGCACAATTTTGCAGGTGTGAAGTGCGGCATCATGGATCAATTTGCAAGCATGATGGGAAAGGCCGGTCACGTCATTGTGCTGGATTGCCGGTCGCTGAGTTTTCAACATGCACCTCTTGATCTGAGCCAGTGTGAAATCATCCTTTGCGATACGAAAGTGAAACACTCTCTTGTAGACTCGGAATACAACACGAGACGGATGGAATGTGAAGAGGGCGTGCGAATTCTTCGCCGGCACTATCCCGAGGTTACTAGCCTTCGCGATGTTACGATGACTATGTTACAGGAACACAAGAACGCCATGACAGGTAAAGTATTTCAGCGTTGTTCGTATGTCGTCGATGAGATAGTCCGTGTCCAGGAGGCGACTGAAGATCTGAAGAAGAATGACCTTGCGGCGTTTGGTAAGAAGATGTTCGAGACTCATTCCGGGCTTTCCCACCTGTACGAAGTAAGTTGCAAGGAACTCGACTTTCTCGTCGAGGAGGCATCGCGCATGCAAGACGTTGTCGGAGCCAGGATGATGGGAGGAGGTTTCGGTGGCTGCACGATTAACCTTGTGAAGCGGACTGCAGCGGACCTTTTCCAGGAACACATGACATCAAAATATCAGAAGGCATTTGGTATCGATCTTCCTACGTATAAAGTTGACATCGTCGACGGTACAGGAAGGGTGAAAGAAGAGGAGTTGAGTCTGTGGACCTGAGTCGGAATTGATCGGCAGGTTTTGTTATTATTTTCTATATTGTGCCTCTTTTCATTTTCAAACTTGATATGCAAAACTTACGCCTTTACTTACCACTGCTTTTATCGCTTATGATCAGTTGCTCGCCTCAGTCAGAGAAAGGATCCGGATCAGAAAGCCGGACAGAATCAACAAAAGGAATTACTTCAACCCCGTTCGGAACGCTCAAGGATGGTTCGAAGATTTCGCTTTATACGCTGCGTAATTCAAACGGCGCGGTGGTGAAAGTGATGAACTATGGCGGAATTATCACATCGTTCGAGGTGCCTGACAAAAACGGAAACCTGGTGGATGTAGTACTTGGCTATGATTCACTGGCTCAATACGAAAAGCGCAATCCCTTTTTCGGAGCGCTCGTCGGACGCTACGGAAACCGTATTGCGAATGCTAAGTTTTCTCTCGACGGCGTCGAATACGAACTCGCGAAGAACAACAATGGAAATCATATTCACGGTGGGACTAAAGGCTTTGACAAAGTGGTGTGGGCTATCGAAGAAGCTCCATCGAGCGATGGCGTGGCAATAAAGCTGTCATATCTCAGTAAAGACATGGAGGAGGGGTATCCCGGCAACCTGAATGTCGAGGTCACTTACACCCTGACTGACGACAATGCGTTTCAGATCGACTACAAGGCGACTACTGACAAGAAAACGATTGTCAACCTGACCCAGCATGCCTACTTCAACCTCAACGGTAATAAGTCTGATGTTCTTAACCATGAAATCTCCATCAATGGTGATCAGCTTGTTGCTGTAAACGAGGCACTCATACCAAAAGGTGAGCTGATGCCGGTAGAAGATACTCCATTTGATTTCCGTACTCCCTTCAGAATCGGAGAGCGTATCGACAACGATCACGAGCAACTGCGATTCGGAAAAGGCTACGATCATTGCTGGGTCATCAACGGTCAACCCGGCGGCGAGGCGCGACCCGCTGCGGAGGTGTATGATCCAATGTCCGGCATTGAGATGACGGTTTATACGACTGAACCCGGAATGCAATTCTATACCGGTAACTTCCTCGACGGAACAATCACAGGCAAGAATGGAGTCGTGTATAACAAGCGTTCCGGCTTCTGCCTTGAGACACAACATTTCCCGGATTCGCCCAACCAAAGTCAGTTCCCGTCGGTAGTGGTGAGCCCCGGAGAGACTTACACGTCACGCACGATCTACCAATTCGGAGTAAGGAAGTAGTTCGCTCCGACGATAATGACTGACTATTAGAATAACTAACCTTTGCACTTACAATGAGAAGGACGATACTGTATTTGATTTTTCTTTTTACGTTTCATGTTTCCACTGCACAGACTTCCGCGTGGAAGCCGGTAGAAGGTCGTATAGCCACACCGTGGGCTGCACAGGTAAATCCGCAGGCGGCGTTGCCAGAGTATCCCCGACCACAAATGGTAAGAGAGTCCTGGCTCAATCTCAATGGGCTGTGGGACTACGCCATCCGACCAGAAGGAACTTCGGAGGTCCAGAGCTTTGATGGTCAGATTCTCGTACCCTTTGCTGTCGAATCATCGCTCTCCGGTGTTGGAAAAACGGTGGGCAAAGCAAACGTGTTGGTGTATAGACGTTCCGTTACGCTTCCGTCGGGATTCCGGAATAAGAAAGTGTTACTCCATTTCGGAGCAGTCGATTGGAAATGCGAAGTACGCGTGAATGGAAAAGTAGTAGGATCACATACCGGTGGATATGATCCCTTTACATTCGACATCACTTCCGCACTGAAGCGATCAGGTGCACAAGAAATTGTCGTGCATGTGTGGGATCCAACTGACGATGGTCCTCAACCGAGAGGTAAGCAGGTGAATAATCCCAGGTCTATTTGGTACACTCCCGTGACGGGGATATGGCAAACAGTGTGGCTGGAAGCTGTTGGTCAAACGTCTGTGAGATCCCTCCGACTGAATGCTGATCCTGACAAGAGTACGCTGGACGTAAAGGCTACGATTGACGGGTTTCAGTCTGGTGACAAGCTAAGAGTTTCGGTTTGGGATGGTTCTCAAAAGATCACAGAACAAGAGGCATCGCAACCTGAATTGTCAATTCCACTGACCAACCCGAAGAAGTGGAGTCCGGCAGATCCTTTCCTTTACGATGCTCGCATAAGCGTCGTTCGTCGCGGGCGAGTGATAGACGAAGTGAGCACCTACTTTGGTGTTCGAAAGATTTCTGTTGGCGCTGACTCCAAAGGCAATAAGCGTATGCTACTGAATGGCGAACCTCTCTTCCACTATGGACCCCTCGATCAGGGATGGTGGCCCGATGGTCTGTACACCGCTCCTACCGATGAAGCACTGAAGTTCGACATCCAAAAAACAAAAGACCTTGGCTTCAACATGATCAGGAAACACGTCAAGGTTGAACCTGCGCGTTGGTACTACCACTGCGATCGAATCGGCATACTCGTTTGGCAGGACATGCCGAGCGGTGATATGGGCAATCGCTGGGATTCCCGACCTGGAATTATCGGGGTTGCAACTGACAAGGACCGCACACCGGAATCGGAGAAGATCTTCCGCGACGAGTGGAAAGCGATCATGGACGCAACTATGCACTTCCCTTCCATCGTGGTATGGGTTCCATTCAATGAAGGATGGGGTCAATTTAAGACCAAGGACATCACAGAGTGGACCATGAAATATGACCCCACCCGCCTCGTCAACGCAGCGAGTGGTGGTAACTTTTTTGATGTCGGACACATTATGGACCTCCATAATTACCCCGACCCGGCAATGCCATCTCCGGATATCTTTGGACGTAACCAGGTAATCGTATTGGGAGAATACGGAGGACTTGGCCTGCCGCTGGAAGGACACACATGGCAGGATAAGAACAACTGGGGGTACCAGAGTTTCAAAACACGCGACGAGTTGTTCGCGAAATACGAAGAATTCATCCGTCGATTCCCCAACCTGATCAGAAATGGTCTCGCAGCGGCGGTCTACACACAAACCACCGACGTTGAAATAGAGACAAATGGGCTGATGACCTATGATCGAAAAGTGATCAAGATGGATGAACAAACGATGAATAAAATTCATCAAAGCTTGTACGATCCTTCCTTGATGAAATAGATCAAGACCAAGATCAAGTCGAAGCGCCGGAGCCCGGATGTTATGCAACTTCCGGAGAACTCCGGCGCTTCACGTATGAGAAGAATAGTCGCGAGATCGGGATGAGCATCAAGCCCGCGATCGCGAATGTTATAAAGGATAACCGAAGGCCGAATGCATGCGCGAGATAGCCAATCAGCGGCGGCCCTACCAGCATGCCGACAATGCTGTAAGTTGCAATAATGGAAATGGCTAGGCCGGGTGAATACTTTGTACTGTTTCCGGCCAGCGAGAAGGTCATTGGGACGATAGCAGCAGTGCCGAATCCGACAAGACAGAATCCGATGAGCGATGGCCAGAACGTCGGAAGAATCACAGGCAAGATGATACCGGCAAAGATGAGTAATGCGCTTACGGCATAGGTTCGAGGCATCCCGATTGATTCGACTACCTTGTCGGATGCAAACCGCGAGAGTGCCATCGTAATCATGAAGAACAGGTATCCCCAGGTAAAGACCTCTACATTCACAACTTCGCGGAAGAATACTCCGCTCCAGTCAAACATCCCACCTTCACAGATCGCAGCGAAGAAAACCATTAGCCCAAGGTAGACGATGTACGGGTCCGGCTTGCCCAAATTCAATCTGTTACCCGACGTTGCACGGTCATTTCTTAGCAAGAATCGTTGGCCATAAACGGTGGTAATGAAAGTCATGAGAGCGACAATCCCCAAGTGGACATTCATCCTCACGTCAAGCGCCACGAGTATAGTAGAAAATCCGACACCGGCGATGCCGCCCGTACTCCATACACCGTGAAAAGCACCGTTGATTTTTCGCTCAAACTTTTTCTGCAGATGAAGGGCCTGCGTGTTGAGAGAAATATTCAATATCCTGAAGCTGAATGATAACAATGAAATCGATGCAATTAGCCATGCGGTGGAAGATGCTAGTCCAATCGAAACAGTCGCTACTGATAAGAGGAGAAAGCCTCCGGTCAAGGGTACCCTGCTGTCGTATTTTGACACAAGCCATCCCGAGAAAGGAAGTCCAAGGAGTGAGCTAAGGGGCATGAACAAAAGGATGGTTCCGAGTTCTGCCTCGTTATAATTGAAGTCGCTTTTGATGGTCGGGATTCGCGATGCCCAAGAGGCAAATGCGAAGCCTGAGAGAAAAAAGAAGACACTCAGAAAAAGCCGCTGCGTGTTTTTAGGGTCCATACCGCTTCGCAGCGCGAATATCTGCTGAATGCTGCGGATTATTCGGAACGATGCCTCAAAATATTTTCTGGACGGTTGACAGCCGGACAGATATTTCAACAAAATGGCTGTATAATGCCGGTCTAAAACTGTTTATTTACAGACCATTAAATCCTATTCACAATGAAAAAGACACTTCTCACTGCGTTCATTCTTCTCACCTGTGTAGCCGGTGCTTTCAGCCAAGTGGACGCGAAATACAAAGCCACTCTGAAAAAGATGTTCGAAGTTTCCGGTTCCAAGGAGTCCTTTGAGATGGTGGTTGTCCAAATGACTACCATGATGAAGCAAGACAAGCAAATCCCCGATGAAATATGGGCTGAACTCGAAAAGGAGATCTTGTCCACTTCATTGGATCAATTAGCGGAAATGTTAACTCCTGTATATCAAAAGCACCTTACCGAAGCCGATCTCAACGAGATCATCAAATTTTACCAAACCCCTGTCGGAACGAAGTTCGCATCCAAGAACCCCGTAATTATGCAGGAGTCCATGCAGGTAGGTCAGCAATGGGGTATGCAGATTGGGCAACAGGTGGCTGAAAAGCTTCGGGCGAAGGGGTACTAGGGGGTCCACGGTCCGCGGTCACGGTCCACCTTTAGTCCACGGTTACCTGGTCCACAGGAGGGTTCCTCCTGAGTGTAGGTTCATTTTTGATGGTTCATTTTTGACGTCATTCCATAAGCGAAATGGCTGTGGACCGCTTGTGGTCTGTAGGCCGTGGTCCGTGGTCGCCGATGGCCATGGCCATCGGCAGTATCCGTAAATCCCCGACACAGTTGTTTACTCGTCTTTTCACCAAAAATTGTTTTGGTGGCTTATTGTTTCTTGCTTCCACTATTCGACACGGCGCCTTGCTGATCAATAGTTATTCGTTTGGACCTCACTAACCGTACCTGATATGAAGACCTGATGTGACTGTTTTCTCCCGTCTATAGTTAACTCCAGTACAATTTTTTAATTTCTTCAATGCAACGCTGATTTCATTCGAAAGAGCGCTGGTAAAAACATTTTTGAGAAGAATGAGATTACAATTGATTCTTGCATTTGCGATTGTCTGCGGCCTCTCCATGTCTGCCGCACGTGCGCAACAGACCGCGAAGATTAGTCCTGCAAAAACTGCTTACCTCGAATATCTCCCGCAGGATTACAACAAGAACACGAACAAGTACCCGATCGTCGTCTTTTTACATGGGATTGGGGAGCGCGGTACTACGTCTACTGACCAGGCTACGTTGCTGAACTCAGTTCAGAATGTGGCAAAGGTTGGACTAGCGAAGTACATCAAGAACGGAACTAACTATCCCTTCATAGTCATTTCGCCGCAGTTGAAGAGTTCCTATGGCACATGGCCGGCCAACTATGTGATGGAGGTACTTAATCACGTACGGACCTATCTACGCATCGACGAACAACGAGTTTATATTACAGGGTTGAGCCTTGGCGGATTTGGCACCTGGACGACTTTGGCAGCGTACCCCGATCAATTTGCCGCAGCGGTTCCGATATGTTCTGGAGGGAACGCCGCCGGCAAGGCATGCACCATCGCCTCGAAGAATGTGCCTATCTGGGCGTTTCACGGAACGGCTGACAACACAGTCTCATACACCGTCACGACAAACATGGTGAATGCGATCAACTCGTGTACACCAAAGCCGTCCCCTCTTGCCAAGACCACACTGTTCTCAGGTCTCGGTCATAATATCTGGGACAAAGTTTATAAAGAGACTGACGCGGTCAATTGGATGCTTTCCTACCGGAAAGGTTCAACCTCCGGATCTACTACCAATATCGCACCTGTGGCAAACGCAGGCCCGGATAAAACAACAAGCTCGACATCTATCACCCTGACAGGCTCGGGCACAGATAAAGACGGCCGGATTGTTTCTTATCAATGGACACAGTACGGAGGGGCAGCAGCGACCTTGACGAATGCAAACACTGCAACGGTTACCATCAGCGGACTGAAGGATGGAAACTACTATTTCCGCCTTACTGTCAAGGATGATAAAGGAGCGAGTGACTTTGACAACATGATGGTCACGGTAAAAGGAGCCTCGACTACCAACATTGCACCTGTGGCGAATGCAGGTCCGGACAAAACCACGAGTGCAACATCCATCACCCTGACAGGCTCGGGTACAGATAAAGATGGCAAAATCGTCTCCTACCAATGGACACAGTACGGGGGAGCCACTGCTACGTTGACCAACGCCAACAGTGCGACAGTCACCATCAGCGGACTCAAGAATGGAAAATACTATTTCCGCCTTACAGTTAAAGACGACAAAGGTGCGAGCCACTACGACAACATGATGGTCACTGTAAGTGGCGTTTCAACAACCAATACCCCTCCCGTTGCCAATGCGGGTAAGGACCTTACCACGTCTGGAACGTCTATTACAATTGCCGGTTCTGGTACTGATAAGGATGGAAAGATCGCATCATATAAATGGACACAATACGGTGGTGCAGCCACGACGATGACGAATACAACTACTCCAAAGGTCACGGTCAGTGGACTTAAACCCGGGAAATACTATTTCCGCCTCACCGTGACCGACGACAAAGGTGCGAGTGACTTTGACAACATGCTGTTAGTAGTCAAATAAATTGCTATGGAGCTAAGGCCGGGGAACAATTGCAGTTCTCCGGGCGAGTCTCCCATTCAAAGGGCGACGATACCGTCGCCGTCTGCATCCATGAATGTTTCGACAAGAAGAGACGGCACATGATTTTCAGTGTCTGTCTTCTAAAACCCTATTATGAAACATTCATGGCTATCAGCAGCCTTCCTACGTGATAATAGCAGCTGTCGATTTTCGGTGTGGGCCCCTCTTGTTCAGACCATGGAAGTCCATCTTGTGAAAGAAGAGAGGACAGTGCCTATGGAGAAAGACGCGTTGGGATACTTCTCCGTGACTATTGACAAAGTCAGCGCAGGATGCCGTTATTTTTTTCGTCCGGATGGCAAGGAGAACTTTCCAGATCCAGCGTCAAACTATCAACCGAATGGTGTACATGATTTCTCAGAAGTTGTCGATCACGACGCATTTGTGTGGAGCGACAACGATTGGAGGGGATTGCCCTTCCGTGACTACATCATCTACGAGTTGCACGTAGGCACATTTACACCGCAGGGGACGTTTGAAGCGATCATTCCTAAGCTCAGCCATTTGGTCGATTGTGGTGTCAACGCGATTGAGATCATGCCGGTCAGTCAGTTTCCTGGGTCAAGGAATTGGGGCTATGATGGGGTTTTCCCTTATGCAGTGCAAAACACTTACGGAGGGCCACCCGGATTAAAGAAGCTTGTGAATGAGTGCCATCGCCGAGGAATCGCGGTGGTCATGGATGTTGTGTACAACCATCTGGGTCCGGAGGGAAATTACTTCGGCAAATACGGGCCGTACTTCACCAATCAATATCACACACCCTGGGGCGATGCCATAAACTTTGACCAGGAATGGTCGGACGGTGTCCGCGATTATTTTGTCAACAACGCGTTGTATTGGTTCGAGTATTTTCACGTCGATGCCCTGCGACTTGATGCCACTCATACTGTCTTTGATCAGGGAGCCGTGCATTTCTGGCAATATCTCCATGAACGCGTCCGAGCATTCAGTGCAAAAACCGGTCGTGAACGATACCTGATTGCGGAGTCCGATCTGAATTCTCCAAGAGTTATCAATCCGACCTCAATCGGGGGTTATGGTCTGACAGCGCAGTGGCTTGACGACTTCCATCATGCGCTATATACGAAACTCGACGAGGAGAGAAAGGAGCGTTATTCAGACTTTGGTCAAATCACTCACCTAGCGAAAGCTTACAAGGAAGGGTTTGTCTTCAGCGGTGAGTACGTTGAGTTCAGGAAGCGCAAATACGGAGCATCATCAGCGGGCATTCCCGGTGATCGATTTGTTGTCTTCAACGCTAATCACGACCAGGTCGGAAATCTTCCCGATGGCGCTCGCCTGAGTATGACTATCGATTTCGAAAGACTGAAGCTTGCGGCAGCAGCATTGTTGTTCGCACCCTACATCCCTCTGCTGTTTATGGGAGAAGAATACGGTGAAACAACTCCGTTCCACTACTTCATCAGCCATTCAGATCCTGGATTAGTGGAAGCAGTAAGGAAAGGACGCAAGGCGGAGTTCAAACATTTCAAATCGACGGGGGAGTGGCTTGATCCCCAGGATGAAAAGACGTTTGGAGATTCGGTTCTGAACTGGGCGCTGAAGGACCAGAGACCTCACTCACTTCTTTTCGATTGGTACAAAGAGTTGATCAGTTTACGAAAGTCCCAGCCTGCCTTGCAGAATTTTGACAAGAAAGACATCGAAGCAATTCCGGTGAATGAGAATGTTTTGATCGTGAGGCGTCGTAGTGAAGTGAATGAACTATTGGTGTTCTTGAATCTTGGAGAGGAAAGCCTTGAATGTCAGTTTCCGTTCTCGGGGCGTTTCAGGAAACTCGTATGTTCACGAGACAGCCGTTGGAGTGAGTCACAAACTTTCGATGACTTGCCTGGGGAAATCTTGGATGGGATGTTAACACTTCCCGGTTTATGCGCTTGCTTGTACGAACTTGTTATGAATGAGAGCTTCCCGCCATCGACAACCAATGATTGAGACTGTCTTCGTAGACTTTGCTTTCAATTTCGACTGCCTTAGGAAACAACACTTCGTTTTCCAAGGCAAGGTGAGCCTGCAGATCTTTCTCAAGTTCGCGCATTGCTGCATAAGTGACCTTAAATGCATTGCCTCCGCCGCGTGGTGCCTGGTAATGATGGGTCAACTCATCGAGTCGCCTCAGGTATTTTTCTCCCTTGTCGTGGTCAGCAAGCATTGCAGGTATCGGGCTATCGACATCGCGATACATCGAGGAGCGTACCGGCTTTCCTGTTTTTGCGATTTGCCGAATGTAGGGGAACACGATGAACTCTTCGTGCTGCATGTGAATCATCAACGGCCCCGTCAGATCTTCGAATGTGTTTCTGATCTGAATCACCTCGGGGTATTCCTCGGCGAATAACCGAACCAACCTGTTAAGATTTGCCTTGATGAAGGTTATGTTCTCGGTGATGTAGTGATGATGGACTTCGATGTAGTGCGTTAACTCATCCGCACTCATTGAGGAAGGATCGGCTGGGTGCTCGCTCCTGATTTGCTCTTCCGCCGATATTTCGCGAAGCAATCGATTCACCGAAATGCCGGCCTCTGCGCAAGCTTCCTTGAGAGTTCTTTCGCCTTCACAACAGAAATCAATGCCGTGTTTGCTAAGAACCTTCGCTGCGCTTATGCTGTCCGATACAATATCGTCAACAGTAACGGTGGCGTCAATGGTTGTCATGGCTGTGGTTGTATCATAAAGTTATGCGATCGAATTCTTTCTTAAAAACAATTTGGAACTGAGAAACATTGCCGCAACTCCGTGATAATCTCCGGTTTATCCTCGCAATCGAGTGCGCCCGATCATTTCAGGCCAAAGAGAAATCCGGTTTACTTTTCCAGGGGATCAAAACATTCCGAAAAAAAATTGACAAGAGGTCACCAGGCATGGACGCCAAGTTCAAGTCCTATCAACAAGAAATACATTGACTTTTCGCGTCCAGCAAGCATGGAATCGCGGTTTTAAACCTTTTTCCAACGTTTGCGGTTACACTCTTACAGGGTTGTCGGGTATAACTTTTTTCTGGTATCAACTAAAACTAATTCGGTTATGGAGGAGAGCAAGATTTTCAAAGGACAGAGAGACCGTAGCAGAATCGACATCAACGATCCCATTGATGTAAAGTATGTCCATCATCAGTTTCCATGGTTGTCGTACAACGAAATTGTGGAAGTGATCAAGAAGCACGGTCCAGACAGAGATGTGGTAGAGTCAGTGCTTGAACGCAAGAGTGCAAGCACCAAGGAGAAAGATTAATTCCATTTCTCTAAAGCAACCGGCAGCGGCTGCGTCGAATGAAATACAAAGCATGAAGAAACGAGTGACATTAATTCCCGGCGACGGAATTGGGCCGGAGGTAACGAGGTCGGTAAAAACCATCTTTGACGCACTGGACGCCCCTGTCGAATGGGAAGAGGAAGAAGCGGGGATCAACGCCTTTGAACGTACGGGCGAATTGCTCCCTGCTTCTCTGTTCGACTCACTTGAACGAAATCGCGTAGGACTTAAAGGTCCAATCACAACGCCGGTTGCCGGGGGGTTCCGGAGTGTTAACATTGAACTTCGTCAGCACTTCGATCTTTATGCGAATGTTCGGCCGTCGAAGAGTACTCCTGCGATCGCTACGCCATTCCCGAATGTCGACCTGGTCATCATTCGCGAGAATACTGAGGGGCTGTATTCGGGTTTGGAATATGAAGACGCGCGTCTCGGCATTGTAGATTCAATTTGTCGGATAACGCATCGCGGATGCGAACGAATCGTGCGTGCAGGCTGCGAATACGCTCGCGCGAACAAGCGAAAACGTGTGACGCTTGTTCACAAGGCAAACATTCTGAAACAAGCGGGAGCGGCCCTGCTTAACGCGGGCAAGAAAGTCTCGGGTGAATATCCAGAGTTGACAATGGATGACAGGATCATCGACAACATGTGCATGCAACTCGTCACGTATCCCGAGAAGTTCGATGTGATCATAACCACCAATCTCTTTGGAGATATTCTGTCGGATCTCGCCGCCGGACTGGTCGGAG
>Ga0065721_10050727_pt1 | contig 18259 bp, 33 predicted proteins | sample Mesricmetagenome_FD_59108 | JGI IMG/M metagenome (GOLD analysis project Ga0065721, IMG submission 59108) | Mesophilic microbial community from rice straw/compost enrichment Sample: eDNA_1 v2 (version 2) | ecosystem: Engineered > Solid waste > Grass > Composting > Bioreactor | place: USA: Davis... | reverse complement strand
CCCACTGCTTCGCCTCCGGAGTCAGCACACGGCGCGTCCTGCGTCCTGTCCTCGCGTTTTTATATTGGTGGTTGACGCTCGGTAGTGTGCCGGGGATGATAAGGCGATTCATTCCCTTTCCCTCCGCTTCGTTTTAACTTCCTGTTCTGCAGCTACCTGTTCCCAAACCAAAGCAAATTGTTCTTGCATATAAGCCCGTATCTTCTCGTTATCCGCGGTATGCGTTGCCTGCATGTCCGTAAACATCCTCCGGGCCATATTATCTAAATCCCGGAGCCTTTCTTTGATGAGCCACTCGAAGCTTTCCCATACTTCTTCTAAGCTTGGTGGATAGTAGCGGTTCATCGTTTCACTTCTCTCTCGGCCGCGGAAGCGGGACCCGCTCCAACTTGTGACCCCTTCCGCTCCTCCCGCTGTATGATCCGTTCCCAATCCTCGTCCGGTAGGGATTTCAATACGTCGAAGAAGCCTTCTTTCTTCATCATGTATACCTGATTAGCGATGGTGTTTTCTGTTCTTCCAAGCGCCATGCTCATTGACTTATTTCCGTCTATTTGGACGTACTTGCACATATAAACCAGTTCCGATAGTGTGAAAGGCTCTTCATGTGCAAAGTGGAATTCAGGATGATATTGCATGCGCCCGTTAAGACTGAATTTGATTCCCTCGATCGTTTCCTCGGGTGTTGCTTGCCTGTTTAGTCCTCTCATTTTTCCCGCTCCTTCGTAGAAGCTGCAGACGATACTTAGCCGCCCAGTTCCGGCCCTCTCGAGTGTGATCTATCCACCAATGGCACGTTCCGGTGCTTTGCTGCGGTCCGCAAAGTTTGGCAAGCTCATTGGCTGTTGTCTCCTCCTGTCTCCATCTCCGGCGAAGGTGTGCTCGCTCCAGATTCATCTTCTTCCCGGTAGGGTCATAGTTACCCGGCATCCATCCGCACCGCTCACAGGCTCCCTGTGACCGTCTGTCGACTTCCGCCGCTACCTTCGGGGTTATAGCCCCTCTTTGCTTCGCTGTCTTGCTCTTGCGCTCGTAGGAGCGCTTAGGAACGGCTTGCGATGGGTGGTCATCGAAGTATCCCATATCCGTATGCCTCCCGCTTCCGTTCTTCAAGCATCTGCCTGTACTCCCATTCGATGTCTTCTCGAATGAGTCGACAAAGCTCTTCGGGCTCGATGTCAAAATCTTCTGAATCCATTAGTTCCTCCGATCCCGGCGCCGATCTCTACCGATCAGTTCAATCAGGATGGATTGGCCTAGAATGCGGCTAGAGATTGCCGGTCCGTTCTTGGAAAAGGTTTGATGAATGCGGTTCGGTGCAAAATTGCTGTTGATGATAGTTACCTTGCCCGGCTCCATGCGCTGATTGAGCAGGTGGAATATCTTGTCCTCGGTCCATTCAGTGGACTTGGATTTGAACAGATCGTCGATCATGAGAATTGGAACGTTGTAGTACCTGAAGAGGACGTCAGATTCGGATTCTGCAGAATCTCGGCTGTACGTCGCCTTGATCTCTTCGAAGAGTTTGTCCTCAGTGACATAGATCGCCTGCTTCTGCATTCGGGTTAGTTCGTTCCCCATGCAATTTGTGAGATACGTTTTCCCGGTTCCGTAGGCGCTGACCTGGCGTTTCTCTGCCCGGGCCGGATCGCCGAAGATGTAAACGATCGTTCCGTTCTTCAGATGCTCGTCAATTGTCTCGACAATACGTTTCCCTTGCTCGTACTGCTGCCGGTTCTCTTCGTCCAGGATGGCAGTCTCGAAGAATCGCTCGCGCTCGTTCGGCTTCATGCCGGCGCTCGCGTTGTACTTCTCGAAAATTCGCTTCTTCTGGCATTTGCAGAGCGGCGGCAGCTTGGTGACCGGATCAACAAGTATGACCTGTTCGAGAATCTTCTTGCCGTTGTATTCTCGTCCGGTATCTATCCAAACCAGTTCATTAATTGTCCCGGTGTCATTGCAGACCGGACACTCCGGTCCCGGTAATGAGGCCGTCAAGTTCGTCGTCTGAGACCGATAGAGCTCCGCCCGCTCCCTTATCTCTATGATTAGCCGTGCCGGGTCCGTTCCCGCGGCGAGCGCCTTCTTGAATTCGATTATGTCCACCTCCTACCGTTACAAGGTTGAATTGCTTCGCTTCGGAGCGGGACCGGATTCCTTCTCGCTCCCACCGCTCGTTTATGGATTGCATATGCCGGAGGCTGGGCTTATTACCTGACTCCCCGGATTCCATGATTAACTCGATCGCATATTGCTCCCCGTACTTCTCCATGAGGGGAAGTAAAAATTTGATAAAGAGTCCCGATGGGGTCCCGCCTCCGAAGACGGTTGCATATGCTTCGGTCATCGATTGAGGTCCGTCCTGTGTTGTAGTAGTTGTTGTAGTAAGATCTTTAAAAGAACTAAGATCTTTAAATAATGCTGAACCTTTTACCTCATGGTTTACCGCATGTTTTACCTCACGTTTTACCTCAAGGTTTACCTCAGAAATTGCGGTAATCTCTGAGGTAAAGGGAATCATCCGGTATTTTCCGGCCTTCTGCTTTCCCTGGCTGCGGTAATCAATGCGGCCGCGTTGCTGAAGGATATTCCGATGCTTGATCAAGGTATTTTCCGATACGCCGACTTTAGCCTGTAGAAGGGAATTGGCTACTGTAAACCACTCCGGGCATCTGCTCTTATTTGCGATGATCATGAGATGCAACCACAAAGCTTGTGCCGATGAGTCCAGTGTGTTTGTTTCGAGCCAATCGGAGAAGGCGCTTAGTTCCTTGTTGAAGTCTAGTGCAATCACGCTCACCCCCCTTGTGCTGGATTCTCTGCGAGCATGGTCTTGAGAGTGTATTTCAAGCTATTGATGACTTCTTTGTTCGACTCTACGGCATTGCACCAACGAACCTTTTCAGCCTCTGCATCCGCCTCTTGCAGACGGAGTTCAGAAACAGCAAGCTCGGCATGCAGAAGCTTGTCCTTGCTGGCGGCGATTGCCGCTTCCGCATATACACGCTTCCTCTCAGCGTAGATTCGCTTATAGTCCCGAACGGCGTCTGCTGCCATTCTTCCGAGTTCTACCTGAACCAGTGACAAATACTCGAGCTTCTGAGCTAAACCGTAAGGAAGGGTAACGTCGCAGTTTTCAGCGTGATGATAGTAGATCGCCAACTGCGAGGGCTGCTTATCAAGATCGGCCACCTATTTACCCTCCCGCTCCAGTGTGGTACAATTGCCGTAACTTGTTTTTGTTCGTGGGCCCCTCTCAGCTCTCACCCTGAGAAGGGGCTTTTTTCATGCCACGTCGCCGCGGCATCGGTGTCCAATCGGTAACAAGCGGTTACTTCGGTTGATCTCGGGCTTGGATTGCTCAGAAACCCTTGTATCCATTGGTACATAAAATTCTTCAGGGTCGTTGAACCATCCACAACCACAGATTTTGCGAACCGTAATCATACCTTCACCTCCTTTCAGGATGCCTCCGCTTTGAGTAGCAGCCGGAACGTCTCCCGCCCCTTCGGCGTGACGAGAGTCTGCACGTCTGCCTTTTCGTTCCTTTCCCATTCCTTCAAGTTGAATAGATCCGGTACGAATTGAGCGTAGGGCTTCAACTTTCCTTTAACGTCCCGATAGATATACCGCTTGTTAATGAGCCAAGCGATAAACGACCTCTCCCCGATCTGCAGTTCCTTTGCGGTGTCCCGGAAGTTCGTCAGTAGGTTTCGATCAACCAAGGCGTCGAAGTAATCGGCTTTTGGTGCCATGATAATGTTCTGCCTTTCGAGTTGCTCGTTCTTCTCGGCCAGATCGGCAGCAAGCCGGAGTGCTTCGGGAAGCGATCGAGGTATACTCGGCATCAAAACCTGTTCGCGAAGCCGATTGAATTCCGAAATGTACATTTCCTTGAAACGTGCCGCCTCGGCACCGGTGAACCCCATAACCAAAAATGAGAACCCGTCTTGGGTGATGAGGAACTTCGTGTACGTCTGTTTGTTCTGCTCATGGATGTAAGGGGTCTCCGTAAAATTGCGGAGACGGAAATCCTCGCTGCATTCCAGATTCCGAATCGCCCTGAGCACATCGTCGTGCCGTTTGCCAAACGTCTCGGCTACCGTCAGGCTGTCCGTTACTGGGCGATTGTTCTCGATAAAGACCAGTTTGTTCACTGCTCTCCCCCCCCTAGATAATCCCGTCTTCCACCCGCAGCCCGTCTGCGATCTCAGCGATGAATTGACCGTTAGTCGGCTTCCTGCCAAACGTCGCATTAATCAGTCCATTGCTCGTAAACGTCGCCATATCAATTGCATGCCGGATGCACCGTTCGACTTTCGAAGGAGTTGAATCGTGCGTCTCAGCTATCGTCGGGTAAAGCCGATGAGTTATTTCTTGAACGATTCCGAAGTCGTTATATGCCAGCAGGACAGCTTTTCGAATGAACGTATATCCGCTTAGGTTCTTCTGGATTCCGAACCGTTCCAGCTCGTTGACGACTCGCTTGATTAGGTTTGTGTCGTTTTCCATGTTTCTGATTTCCTCCTTTGCAGGGTTTACGTCTCCTCCTGTCGAATAATGGATTAATTCAAAAGCAGTAACAGAAAGGAGAATACGATTGGAATACTCCGATGATATGAAAAAATCAATAATGCAGATTTCAGAAAACATGGCTGCAGTGACAAGGCAGTTTGTTCAGATTGCTCAATCCATAACGCAAAGTATGGTTCCTGTTATAAATGTGAGCCAATTAATAGGGAGCCAAATTGCAAGTATAGTGAACATGATGAATACCTATGCGGTCGAGATGAACAAGCATATTCAAGAACAACTTCGGACAGTCATTCAAGCTATATCTCAATTTCACAATCTAGAATTGAAGGTAGTAGTGCCTAATGAACTTGCCAAAACATGGAGTGTACTCCCTCAAAAGGTTGAAGAGATTCTCCCAGCCCAAGTTGAACACGCAGATACAACGCCAATCGTTTCAACTGAATGTATAGAAGCGGATTCTAGTGAATCAGAAGTCAAGTTTACTTGGCGTGATATACTTTCAATCCTCGGAGTACTTCTTGCTTTGCTTTCTTACTTAAATGACCTTTCGAGTAAAGACGATCGACCTGAAATCATAGAGATTCACCAAGATGTTAAAAACGGAGTAGAACAAACGATTACTTACGTGATAAACAACTACAACATCATCATTGAAGATGATCGGCCAAACTCTTTAGACGATCAGTAAGTTCTCGTGCGCCTTTGTTAATTTCCGAAAGGTCTCTCACGTTTAATTCCCATTGCTCAATCGTGCGCTCGTAACGCTGATTGAGCTTTTGTTTTTCGTGGTTCACATAGATCGAATACAGAGTCGATAGGGCCAGCACCAAGGCCATAACTGCATAAACAATTCTTAACGGTTTTCCCAATCCTCGTTCCCTCCTTTCATCGATTCATCTCCCCTCTTAGCCATAACCATTACAGAGGTGATGAACATTCCGAATATTGCCCCAACCGGTGCGCCGATCAGAAAGCCGATAAGGATCGGGTTCATATCATTCGCCTGCCAGATACGGGACCCATGTGCCGGCATCTACCTTCGCGACGAATTCTTTGAAGGTCAGTTTGTACCGGACCAGTACGTTAAAGTGCAAGTGGTAAGTACGCAGCTTGTCCAGCCGTTGAGTTTCCGGGTCCACTACTGCTTGGAGTCGTTCCATTGTGGTTTGGCTCCTTTCATTGGGCTTGTTTGATATCAGTTTGCTTACGGTTAGCAAGCCAACGTTCAAAGTCCGATCGATCTACCCTTCGAGACTTACCGACCGAAAAATTCGGAATACCACCGTTTGCCGGTTTAAGTTGAAATAGTTCATAGACGCGCTTGCGGCTTATCCGGAGATAGTCGGCAATATCCTGTGCTGTTAGAATTTCCGGCATCGTTTGTTCCTCCTCTCTACCGCCCGACGTGTGTCAGGCGGTGTTCTTCTTCCGCATCAATTCGCTAAAAGTGGATTCTTTTCCGAAAAAAATAAATCGATGCTCGACTCCGTAAACGCGCTCAATCTTCTGGATGTAGTCGAAACCGATTTTGGATGAATCTCTTTCCCACGAACGAAGCGTACCCTCTGCAATGCCGATCAGTGCCGCAGCTTCCTGCTGTGATAGGCCAAGCTTCACTCTAACGGACCGGAGCGTATCGTAGCGATCGATCGGAAGCTCTGCAACGAACATTGTCTTGTGTCACCTCCCGTCGGCTGGTGTAACCCCATATTAATTCGCTAAAAGAGGATTGTCAATGTGTAATCCACTTTTTGCGGAGATTATTTTTATAAACATGTTTACAGTTCCACTAAAAACGATATAATAGCATCTAGGAGGGAATTAAAAATGACGGATTCCGATGTTAAAGTTATTTTTTCGGCTAACTTTAAACGCCTTAGACTTGAAAATAATATGGAGCAGAAGGATGTGGCAGACGCACTTGGCGTATCCAGTTCAATCGTGTCGGATTGGGAGAAAGGAAATAAAATGCCTCGTGCAGGAGCTCTTCAGAAGATCTCTGTCCTATTTAACGTTCCACAGCATGAGCTGTTGATTGAAAGAGGCGTTCCATATTCCACATTTAAAGAAATGATCAATCTTCCGATCGTAGGCAGGATCAGCTGTGGCAATGGAGCAATCGCATACGAGGAAATTGAAGGTTACGAATCAACACCGAAGGAGTGGCTACACGGAGGCGATCACTTCTACTTGAGAGCGAAGGGAGACAGCATGACGGGAGCAAGAATTTTTGAAGGTGATTTGCTACTGATCCGAAAACAGGATGAAGTAGAGAACGGAGAGATAGCAGCTGTACTGATCGACGAAGAGGCGTATCTAAAGAGGGTTTATAGAAATGGAGAGACATTAATTCTTCAGTCCGAAAACCCGAACTACCCGCCGATATTTTGCCCACCGGCTGACGTGAAGATCATCGGAAGGTTAAAGAAAATCGTTGTGGAGGTGTGAGCTATGGCATCATTTCGCAAACGTGGTGATACATGGGAATACCGAATTAGGTATCCCGATAGAATTTCAGGGAAATATAAGGAGAAGACGAAGAGTGGATTCCGCACCAAAAAAGAAGCGCAACTTGCCGCGGCCGATGAAGAGTTGAAGATCAACCAATTCGGATTTGCGGAAAATGGGGATGAATCGATCAACAAATACTTTGAATCTTGGTTAGAGGTCTTTAAACGTCCAAATGTTAAGCCGATTACATACACTCTCCAGGAGCGCAACGTCAGGTTGAATATATTACCAAGATGGGGAAAATATCGGCTTAAGGATCTATCCAGAACAGAATATCAGAAATGGATCAATGAATTGCGTGAAAAATATAGTGAAGGAACTGTACGCCGCATACATAGCATTTTTAGCAGCGCAATAAACGATGCCATCCACGAGTTTCAAATCCTCCGTGAAAATCCGATCAAGCGCATCAAAGTTCCGAAGCAAGTCGACAAGGCTGAATCTATTCAATGTTTTACAGTCAGCCAACTCAACAAATTCCTAAACGCGCTTACCTTTCCACAGAAAAACGCCAAATATCAGCATTCACGACAATACTATGCGCTCTTTACCCTTATCGCCAGAACTGGGATTCGGATCGGCGAAGCTCTGGCGCTTCGCTGGGATGATCTCGACGGCGACCGGATCACGATCAATAAGACGCTCGTCTATCCGCTTAACTCGCAACCTTACATATCAACTCCTAAGACAAAGACAAGCGGTCGCACAATAAAGTTGGACGAGCATACCGTCAAGGTGTTGAAAAAGCATAAGGTTAACCAAAAAGAGGTAGTTCTCCGCTATGAAAATTACCAAGCATCGAAAGATGGTCTGATGTTTCATCAGCATGACGGCCGATGGCTTAGGACAAACGTCGTTCGTGACTATTTCAAAGAGGTATGTAAGCGTGAGGATCTTCCTGTTCTCTCACCACATGCATTGCGACACTCTCACGCTGTTCATCTTCTTGAAGCTGGCGCAAATATAAAATACGTGTCCGAGCGACTAGGACACGCAAGCATCAAAGTCACAGCGGACACGTATCTGCACGTTACACGTAAGATCGAAGACGATGCACTCGACCTGTACTCAAAGTACGTTTAGTCCGTGGGCAAATTGTGGGCAAGAACAATTTCGGAAACCGGCATATCCCATAGAATAAGGGTTTATCCTATGCTTCCTTCCATCTCGAACTTAATTATTTTTTCTATTGTAACATATGCGAACTTATGTGTCGTATGTCTGGTATGCCGCATAAGAACAAGGGTTTTCGGCGTTATTCTATTGTAATATATTTAACATCAATCTGTGCATTTCCTAAATGTCCGTGGGCGAATTGTGGGCAAATGTGGGCACGGATCGGCGTAAAATCTGATTACCGTGCCCATGACTTTTTCTGCTATCGCTTCATTATAAGTATGTAGCCGATAACCTGGAACGCAAACGACAATCTGCCCAGTAGTCGCAACAGCGTTCAGATCCACGACTAGCATATCTCCCTCTAGTATGCGACCAATTGCATTCAATGCCGCCATTACAACCTGCATGATTTTACACTCCTTTGATGATATAATGTTCCTGCATATTACAGAAAAGGAGATATAGGTTTGGCATACTCCCGAGGGAGATGCCTACTTCAAGACTGGCTCGATCGTCGAGAACTTACACAGACCGAATTTGCAATTCGTTCCGGATGGTCCAAGAGGATGGTCTCACACTTCTGTAACCGCACTCGCATGATGAGCGTTGAGGCCATGTACACCGCTTCTTTAATTCTTGGATGTACAATGGAAGAGTTGTACGAATGGGTGCCAGATTGAGTGGGCAGTTGCGGATTTACCGCTCTCCCTTGGGTCGTTGGGAACGCCGGCGTTCCAATCAAATTGTAAGCCCAATATTTGGTCGAATGCTGTCGTATCTCGCCGAAATAATAGTCCAAAAGGGCTTGTAATAAATTCCCTGTAATTTCTGACAATTATAGTTGTCTAATTAAACCCAGTTCCATGAAGTCCGAAAGCTCTTTGCAGACGAAACAACTATCCTTCCCTCGCCAGACCTCCACCCTCGCACCGCGGCCGAAACCATCCATGAACCGTCTGAACGCATCCAAGAAAACCGGAGTCACAAGGACGTTCTGCTCGTCATGGATCACAACAAAGATATCCCTCATGACCTACCCCTTAAGCGGTGTTAGCGCGTCTTGAATGTATTTGCCTAACTTCAAACTGATCTCAGCCCTTGCGACATCTCGAGTCACAAAAAAGTTGCCATCGTACCCCCGGCAATTATAGTTGATGTAAATTGCAAAATCTGTGCTGTCTCCTGTCCATGTCTTGATTTTTCTGGATGACAGTTCCCTTCGCACAACTGCAAATTCCTTGTGAACTTTATCGATCACGAGATCAAGAGCCCCAAGATAAAGGGTTTTGAATGTGTTTGATGACCATTCTTGTTTTTGGTGCTCATTGTCCAACATGGTCATGATCGCCGGCAGCAGGATACATTCGCGTATCATGTACATTTCATCTTCTGTGGGATGGCCGGTCTTTGGCACCAATGGTTTACTCATGACACCCTCCTTGCAGGCATGACAGCGAGGATACGGTCGAGGCAGAGCGTCCGGAACGCCTGCTTGTCACAATCAAAAACGCGAGCGCTGCCGCCGCTCACTGAGTGGACGGTAACGACCCTTTGGGATATTTCCCCTTTACCATCTTGGTAAATGACCTCTACACGACGACCGATGTACTTCTCGATGGACATCCTGTTCGCCTCCAGATAAGAACGTTTGTTCTAGTATTATAATGCGAACGTTTATTCCCATCAAGTGACGATAAGGAGCAAAAAAATATCGATCTTGATACAAAATAGATGTTTACTTTGTAATAAAATAGATGTATTATAAAGTTAACAAAAGTACGAGGGAGCGATTAAGATGAACGTCATGAAGAGAGCTTGGGAGATTGCAAAAGAAGCGGCTGCCAAATTCGGTGGTAACTCGAAAGAATATTTCGCTGAAGCTCTCCGCATGGCGTGGGCATCGAAGACGGCTCCTACTCCTCACTTCGGCTTCAACGAAATCGCTAAGCAAAACGGCGGCATCATGTTTACGACCGAACAAAATGAAAGCCTGAAGGTATCGTTTATTTGGCAAGAAAAGAACGGCATCACTGGCAAGATGGTGACGAAACGAAAGGAGATCGCTCACCGAAACGTGGTTAACAACACAACCAAGCAAAAAGCTCGCTACTATGCCGTTTATGACCTTAACTGCCAACTTGAGTTTGCAACTTCCGAAAAGGTTGAAGTCTTGACGATCGAGCGCGGAAAACTTGCCTGGAACTAACGCGGCGGCCCCAAGGAGGCGGCGTGGAAGGATGATTGATATGTTCACGATTGATTACGGTACGGGTGTTGTACATACGGTTGAAGGTGACCTGAACGACGCTAAGGCTACGGCACTTGAAGGCATGGCTTACACGCAAAAAGACGTCAGGATCCTTGATGATAACGGAGCTGAGGTCCTGATCTCCCACTGGTACGGCGTCGAACCGAGCGAAGACGACGAAGTTCTAACTCAAATTGGTTCCTACGGCTTCTATGCGGAGTGGCAGGAGGGAAACTGATCCCGCCCCTTGCAGGCGTTGCAGAAGCCGCCGAGCTGCTCGGTTGGACGAAGCAACGGATTATTACATATCTGGGTCGAGGCGTATTCCCTGCCCCGATCCAACGACTTGCAAGCGGGCCTATCTGGACAAGAAAACAGATTATTGACTACCGAGATACGAGGAATCGCGGATGATCCAGCAACGTGAATGCCGAGAGTGCGGCCGTTAATTTTCGGGCGGCCCTCGGGCGTATTATTGCCCCGATTGCCGAGCTGAATATTTCCAAAATAGATATAAACAAAAATAGCCCGAGAGCCGAAGCCCCCGGGCTGATTAATTTATCCTCTTTCCAATAGCTTGGCTACAACGGCCGCCAGCTCCTCACGGGTGACAGGTTGACCAAACCCGAAAGTGTCCGCCGACTTGCCTGCCATGATCCCGGCCGCTTTTGCTGCAAGGATTGCGTCTTCTGCCCAATTCCCCGCCGGCACATCTTTAAACCCCGTCTTGCTCGGTTTCGACTCTGCCATATCCGTTTCATCCTCCTTATTGAATAACGCCACTTCGGCCGCCCTACGCCTCACCAGACCGGCTAAGACTTGACCGCTGCCCTTGTTATACTTAGGAATACTCGCGGCGATTTCCGCCGCTGTCCGGCCCGTGCAAAGCGTCTTGAGGTTTCCGGCCCCACAGTTGTAGCAAAAGCTAACCAACGCATCGAATTGGTTTTGCGTGAGCTGCGCGGTGATCGGAACATAAGCCGGATTATTGACGTATGCCTCATACTTGGCCAAGTCCTTAACAAGCATAGCGTCCGCCTCGGCTTGCGTGATGGTCATGCCTTGTTTAACGTCGGGGCCGTAATGGCCCCAGCCGATCGTCCAATAAGTTTCCGCCGCTACCGGCTTATAAGCGGTTAGGCGGCAGCCCTCGAATGACTTTATCAAGGTTATGCCGGCTTGAGAGATTTTACGCGCCATTAGACTTGTCCTCCGTAGCCTCCGGGAGGCCTGCAAGGCTTGTCAGGTAGCTCAGAATCGCCGCCAACAATGCAGAAGCACCAACCACGCGCCAATCAACTGCGCTGAATACCGTAGCCGCACCGATTGCACCGATTGCTGTCTGAGCCGCCGTCTTAACGGCACGGACTGTTGCTGCCTTGAACCATTTGATTGTCATTTATTTCGCCTCCAATTTGTCGATCCGCTTGTGCGCGGATTTTAAAGATTCGTCCATCCGGATGACTGACTCGCTCAACGACTCGTACCTTTGCCCTTGAACCTTGATGTCGACACGCAAATCTTCAATTCCTCTCTTGATGTAAACAATGTCAGCAGAAAGATTAGCGTCTTTCGTTGCATCTGCTACCGTGTCCTGGCGGACCGTTCTCGATTTACCTTGCCACCCCAAAATAATTCCACTAAGTGCTGCTAATACCGATACAATTGCAACGATCTGCGTGTTCAACTGAACACCCCCTCAACTGGTATATAGAAAAGAGGCCGAGCCATTGGCCCGACCTCAGATTCTCTAGTAACTATTCTTCGCTGTCCGATAGTCCCTCGTCTCGGAGCTTAGTTTGATACGGTTCAGGGACGGCCGAGAGCTGGATAAGGCCAGCAGCTACCCAGGTGCGGTAAAAGTTAAGCATTCTTGATCGCCTCCAATTCTGTTCTTAGGTCATTTACCTGAGCCTGTTGATCTTGGATCATCTGTAGCAGCTCTGCGTTCGCATCACCGAGAGCATTGACGAACGTCAGCAGCATTGCGAGTGCGTTGCCGTAGTCGTCGATGACGGGTAGCGGCTCGATCTCGTCGAGCTCCTTGGCCGGTATGCCCTGCATGATCAACCATTCTCTCATTGCCTCCAAGTCTGTCGGCATAACGATCAACCTCCCAGCGCCTTAAGGCGTTTATAGACTTCTGCCATCTGACGGGCGTTGATGCTCGCCATCGTAGTCACATCGGCCATGTCCTGCACCAGGCTATCAATGACCGTCTTGGGGTTGGTATTGTAATAGCCGGTCATGTCGACGACGTTGGTCGTCATCTGGTATCGGTCGAGGGCTTGGTAGGTGACGGTATATTCGGCGGTTGGGTCGTAATCGGCCGGAGATATGCTAGCTCGCTGATTTCCATATGCTTTATTATCAGTGCCGAAAGACCATTTCAAATCTAACTGACCATTTCGATAAATTGCGAAAATCCTAGAAGCCCGGTTCTTCAGTTGCGACCCGGAAGGGACGGCCGGATCAGATCCATCAAGCTGATTAATATAGTACCTACCGTAGCTCGAACTGTAGACGATATTCGCCTTTTCTCTTAGAATTACCCCGGACAGAACCTCAAGCTGATTACCCCCACTATGCAGGCCAAGCGAGCCCTCCGGAATTACCGTCTCCGTCACTGGCGTAGCCAACTGATAGGACAACCGGTAATAATCATAGGCTCCGCTAGTGATGGCCGTGCTTGGTGTCGTCGGAACGGTCGTGACGGCTCCGGTGTTGCTAGTGGCGTTGATCGGCACCCAGGTCTTCGTTCCAGAGCCGTTGTAGGCCGTGCCGAATGTTCCGTTGTTCATTTTCCAGCCGTAAAAATATGCCTTAATCTCTGCTGCGGACGGAGTGTAGCTCTCCCCCCAACCGGAATCTGAATCAGCGATCGTCAGCGCGAGATTTAGCGAATCAAGTTTTGCTTTGTCAGCACTTTGCCCAATAACGGACACGCTATCCAAAATCGTTCCGAGGATTTTTCCGTCATACTTCGTAGCGATTTGGGTATTTATTTTTGCACCAGTCAGACTTGTATTGACTGCTTTATAGCCAGTATCGTCGGCAAGATATGCCCACGTTAACGAACCATCTAACGCTACATCTGTCTTCCACCGCCGCAACACCGTCCCCAACCTCGAATCAAAACTATCCCTTACGCTGCCGTCGCTGTTGGATGCTAGAGTTACCGGGATATAGGCGTAATCGTTGTTTTGCGGTTCGAAGGCCGTTGCGATGCTGCCGAGTTCGAATTGCGGATTGGAGAAAGTGACATTTCCACTCAGTACGCCATTATCGACCAAGAATCTGCATTGCTTGGCATTAGATGGTGAAGTTACTGATTGTCCGCTACTTAATGCAGCAGTAAAACTAATAGATGAACCAGCCGCGTCCAACCATTGTAAAACAATTCTTGCGCCACTTGTCATAGTACATTGAACGGTATAAGCAGTGTTCGGAATAACATCAACAGTAGAGTAACTTTGCTGAAAATTTGCCGTTGCATTAAGCGTGAGCTTATACGGCTCCGTCACAACTGCATTAGCATGCATCACCCATTCCGTAAAAGGCGGAAGCAGATTCTTCCCCGGCAACCTGATCCCCGGATTGGTCAGGTGCTTCACGCTGTCAACGTAGGGGATAAAGTCGTCAATGCTCGGCGTCGATGTGGCCGTGTACGTCGTGCCGATCGCGTTGTAGTCGGCTACGGAGAGCTCGTAGAGACGTATGCTGTCGAAGTAGGCAGTCCACGTCATTACAGAGCCGGACCCAATCGTTAGTCGGAATCCTGTGCCTAAAATGGTGTGAGAGGTTGGTATTTTTACATAGATATATTGCCATGAGCCAATTGTTGCAGAGTTTGCGTTTGCTGCATATCTATCAGTTCCGTCAATATCCTGAAGCCTTAAACCAATTGTTCCACTTGTCCATGATTCAACATACACCCACGCGCCTAAAATGTACTGCTTTGTCGTGTCCAAAGTGTAAGAAAAGTTTTTATTTGCAAATCCACCTGCTCCGGCGTTTGTAACTTTAAATGAAGTTGTCCCGCTTTTTACTTGTGTTGTGGATGTTGCAACTGTCCCGCCAGTAGTCCATCCCGTTAAACTCTCGCAATTCCCTTCCTTGCCGAGGATGTTCGCCAACGTCCGCCCATTGATCACATAATCAAGCGGAGAGGCTTGGTCCGTTAGGACGTAATTCCATCCGTACTTCATGGCTACCGCCTGAGTCGCCGCGGCGATCAAGCGTTTTTGGATATCCCGCGTGACGTCCCCTGCGGCCGTGATCGGAGCAAACGGCACATAGCCCGGAGTAAGGTTCCGAATATCGACCAGTTCGGCATCCTTAGTCGGAGACGTTCCCGTGATTATAGTATTGACCTTGGCCAGCAGCTCGACGAACAACGCATGGACGTTCGTCGACGATAATCCCGGAACGGAGTCAGCGATCTGTTGCGCTGTATGAGCTACTGCGGCATTGATATGATCAGTGATCTTCGTCTGCAAGGAAGTCCCGGTAGACATTACCGAGTCCATGTCACCCTGCACCCGATCGAAACCGAGTGTGATGGTTTGATAGTCTTTGCTGATTGATTTGCTAGGTGTAAGGTTGCCGTAACGGTTAGGCAATGACATAACCTCCTTATTTAGTCCGAAAGCCGCCGAACCAATCCGGTAAAGGCCGGTAGATACGCCACCGCATGCCCGAGTGGAGACGGATGGTTAATGCCCATCGTGGAGAGCAAATCTCTTTCTGAATAAGCGGCATCGCTGCTGAGTGGATCGGCGTACATGATCACCAAATTTGCATAGACAACGCTGCTTTGATTGCTCCCCAGGCTTACTTTTCCGTTGCTCAACTTATGGTAGGAGATGACGTTGTCCATGATTTTTGTCCCGTTAAAGTAAACAGTGTGTCGAGAGCCGTTTACCTCAATCCGGATTGTCCGGTATTGGTTAAAGGGAATTGTCAGGCCCGTTACATTTTGAATCAGCGTTCCCGTGTCTCCGCGATAAAGGCCGATCGATCCAGCTCCGTTCGCCCCCGGTGTGACAAAGACGGACAGTTTGCCTAAATTGTCCGATCGGTAATCGATCCAAGCGGTGTCTGTCGAGTTTACTGGACGGATATCGACCTGGATGACCCCGTTGTAAAAGGTCCGTTCTCGAGTGACAAACCTCGGACTCGTGTTAATCGGCGTCAATACGCCTCCTGACAACGTAAATCCCGATTTATCCCCTGACCAAGCTGACGTATTGTAGCCCTGGAAGTTCGTCTCCCTCAGCACCGTTTGCCTCGTGACATCGTCATAACCATCGCGCAGGATTTCAAACAACCTTCCTGCATCAGCAACCGGAATCCCATTGTTCTTACCAAATTCGCGGAACGAGCGAGCTGCCGCCCGCGTCATGTTCTGGCTTTGTGAATATAGGGAGTGATCCTTTGTTGGGAGCATCGTCGGTACCAATACAAGGGATGGTGCCGGGTTCCACGTTCGTATACCTGTAAGCAGCGTTTGAAGGTTGTCAGCAATGATCTTGTCCGCATTTCCGGGATTATAGGCTGGGTCGTTCATCCCGAACGCATAGATAATAAGATCAGGCGCGAATGATTTTACCGCATCGTTCCAAGACTGCCCGACGACGCTCCACGGTCTGTAAAACCCTGATGCCGGATCTGGCGGTTCGGATGGCAGCCCTTTATAGTTAGGGTCTATGGTTTGAGTTGTATATCTCCCGCCTAACGAGTAATTAGCGGAAATTACGGTAATGCCCCGAAGCGCTGTCCTGATATTTTCGTCGAGCCGGTTCGCATAGACATCAGCCGTATTCAGGATGTCGGCGCCCTCCGTGATGGAGTCACCCCAATACATAATCTTGATCGTCCCGTTTTGGATTGCAGCAAGCGCTCTGGTCAACCCGCGTCTCTGGAAAAGGCTATCGATTTCAGACGTGGCGCGGCTGTACATGAGTTGAGAGTGTTCGGTTCTGGCTACTGGATTGATTTTATACTCTTCTCCGTTAACAAATAGAGTAGCGTTCTCTCCGACAAGCTGGACACTATTTAAATTTGCCAAGGTGTTGGCATTGTAGGTGCCTCGCGGGAAAAACACGATCCCCGAACCGCCTATGGCCACGTTTATCGCGTCTTGAATGTCGGCAGTCTCGTCGCTTCCGTCGCCGACAGCTCCGTAATCTGCAACATTTACCCCTGTTTTGGTGTCAAGGTCCGACTGCACTTGATCAAATCCCGTGTTGATCTCGTCAAACGAATCCATGATCAGTTCGTCGTTATCGAGATTACAATAGCGATTAGCCATCGGTTACTTCCTCCTTTAGCTTCTTCCTGTGGCTCTCGATTGCCGATGATAGATGCTTAAGGATCTCTTCTTCCCGCCCGGGATGATGCTGTAGGACAACGGCAATAACGTCGCAAATCTCATGCGCCGGATTAGCCGGGTCAATGGTAACTTGGATTAGAGGTGTGACGCGAGCCATGTGTTAATCGCTCCTTTAGCAAATAAAAGAGCCCGCCATAGGTGGACTCTTGAATGAGTATAATATCTATAATTGTTTTTTTAGATTCTCTATTTTCTCCATGATAGCCTTACCCTCTGCTTCAAGATCGTTGTATTTCTTGGTGTCCTCTTCGGACAATGGGACGTTAACTTGTTTCATCTTGATTGACATCATTTGGCTGATAATATCAGATTGTTTTGTTTCAAGTTGTTTAATTTGTGCTTTAATGCCCTCTGTCGTATCCACGGGTGTTTCTGGAATTGGCGTTTCTGTTGGTGCCGAAGTAGTCACCGGTTCCACACTCCTTTCGGTGAGGATTACCATCTTATTCTGGAAGTCCGCGTTGTATCCAAAGGTATCAGCAGCCACACGAAGCGGAACGTATGTCGTCCCATCTACTGCGATGGATTTTGTCGATAACGTTTCACCTGCTGGGTTGGCGATTTTAATCACTTTTACAGAATATTCGCCCTGAATAACTTTTCCTACTATGCTCGTTTCGTCCGCGAAAGCCGTAACAGAGAACATTAAAGCAGCAGTAACTAGCCCACCAATGATGTACTTTCTCATGATTCGACCTCTTTCCCTAATTTTTCCTCAGTATATCACAATTAGGCAGATTCGAGAGCAGAAACACGAGAGTTCAAACTATTTATTTGCGACTGTAGGCTGCTTAATGTAGAGTTGATTGGTACTCCGTTCGCGTAAATTGCATTACCGGTCAAAGATATGTCGCCTCCTGTAGATCCTACAGCAACGTTTCCAGAACCTCTTAAACTTGCCGTCCCACCAGTTGCCGACAAGAGTAAATCTTTATCAGATTGTAAAGTTAGTGTTGCTAATAAAGTACCAAGTTGCCCTGATACAATACTATCTGAAATACTTATTACTGGCGATCCGATAAACGGGACTATTTTAACAAACTGTGATTCCGAAGAATACGCCGCAAGTAAATTCCCTTCTACGTCCATCTCTGTACGCGGGAACGAAGCAGAAGTACGTACAAGAGATCCTGTAATCGTACCACCATTAACCTCGCTCCCTGTAATCGTTCCACCTTCGATCGTTCCGCCGATGACCGTTCCACCAATGATTTCTGATGCTTCAAGCGTCCCGGTAAATTTGTACCTTCGGCTCCAAATATCGAACCAGATCGCCCTCTGTCCATCTGCCCAAAATGACATTTCGTCACTATTCAGGATGACTTTGCTCGCGTGGTCCTCTCGCTCAATGGTAAGCCCTTCTGTGCGCGTCAGTGTCGCCCCATAATAGGACTTGCCCTCTTTTACTGCCGTCTTGTTCAGCGCCTGCACCGCGGCCGTCAAGGTGCCGT
>Ga0065721_10005789_pt1 | contig 18262 bp, 12 predicted proteins | sample Mesricmetagenome_FD_59108 | JGI IMG/M metagenome (GOLD analysis project Ga0065721, IMG submission 59108) | Mesophilic microbial community from rice straw/compost enrichment Sample: eDNA_1 v2 (version 2) | ecosystem: Engineered > Solid waste > Grass > Composting > Bioreactor | place: USA: Davis... | reverse complement strand
AATGGCGCAGACCACGATCGCCAGGATCGGCCAGAAGGCAAAAAATACGCACCAAAACCACTTCACGTCATTCACCTTGCGAAGATGTCTGTTTTGTCGGATTCCATAGGACCAAATACGGGAGATTCGGTCGGTCGATATCCTCAATCCCTGTTATTGTCGAACCGCAACGTCGGCTTCTGACTTCGGTTCTTCCTGGGCTGGATCCATTCCGGCCCCTGCCTGTTGTGTCTGGAACGGGACACTATAAATGAAGTTCACGAGGTCCCAGATCTCCTGATCCTTAAGTTTGGCTCCGAAGGCGGGCATCGGCGTTCCCTTGATTCCGGCATGCACGCGTGCGTACAGGTCGATTGGGCGACGACCACCGCGGTAGATGCCCGTATGCAGGTTACGCGGCGGAACCGGGTGTCCCCATGCATCATACAGACCGGGCTTGGGATTCTCTTTCCCTGTTTCGATATCTTTGGTGATGGAGTAGGTCTGTGGGCCGTCTCCGTAACCGGCGTCTCCATGGCAGGCGATGCAGTTCAGGTCCGTGGACAGGTACAGTTTTCGTCCCCGGGCAATCGATTCGGCATCGTACTTCACCCGTTTTTCCTGTGGGGTCACAATGGCGTCCGGCTCTTGAGCTTCCTCCCAGCGCGAGACCATCAGCTCAATCATGTTTTCCAGCTCATACGGCAACTCGTCTTCGTCATTGACGAGTTCTGCGAACTCTTCACGAATACTCTTGGCGGTATCGTAGTCTTGTTCGCCTTCCTTCTTCTTCTCGAGACCCGATTTGATTCGTTCTGCAACAGCCGCTTTCGAGTAATCGTCTGATAGGTACCGGACCAGTTGATATTCCGTTTCCCCACGCATCGAGAGCCAGAGGACGTACTCGACAATGGAGTCCACCTCGTCCTTCGAGAGGAGTTTGAACGAAGGCATGTAGGTCCCGGGAACTCCTTCCTGGATCACTCGAACCAGATCAGAACGGGCAGCCCGTTTGTCTGCCTGTGTCAGCGTGAACTTGAAGATCCCTTTTCGATAATCACGCGGGAGAGGGTTGAGGTATTCAGCCGTTGGCCCGTTCCCGTCGCCGGTGACACCGTGGCAGTGCTGACAGTGGACGGCATACANTTCTCGACCGCGAACGAGAACCTGTCCCGGACCGAGAATGACCTTNGTCCCCTCGGGGGGAAGTTCTTTCAGCTTNTTCTGAAGATGAGCGGTNCCGGTTTTTTCGTCCCAGCTGGCAAGCCANGCACTCGGTTTCCCTTTCATGGTGCCGCTGGTCCACAGGATNTCCGTTCCGGGAGTCAGTTCCTGATGAGGGCCGTCCAACTCAATAGCGAGTGCATTTTCGCCTGCGAGCGTCACAGTTCCTGTAGCCAAATGTTTGTGAAGTGGCAGGCGATCCCAGACCACCATTTCGGTGGGGGTTCCGAAATGGGTTGCCAGAACGGTGCTGACGTACTCCTGCGCGTACGGTTCCAGCTCATAGAACTCCGCACGATGCGAGAATTCGAGCTTTCCGCATCCGGAGACAATGGCCAACAATGCAATTGCAGAAACAAAGGTTCTCACTTGAAAACCCCAACCTCAAAAGTTACTGCGTCCGCAGACGCATCGTCTTGAATTTCAATGAAACAGGCTCCGGTTCCACCGGGCGGGGACAAGGGCCGGTTCCGGGATCGTTCAGTTTTCGCTTGAGGACTCGACTTCCACTCCCTCCGGGACGGGAGTCGTTTCCGCTGCGGACCGGGAGACTTCAACTCGTCCCTTGTCCGTCATCCGTATTTTCAGGTCGCTGGCCGCTTCAATCCGGGTCGTCTGATGATCCGGAGCCGGGACGCATCCCCCCCATCCGATCATGGCGACAACCATCATGACGGCCATCCCACTCCGGATTGGAGAGGCGGTTGAATTCACTCGTAAGCGGCATGTTCCGGGCGAAATCATCGGGGTGTCATTCACTCTGAATGGGGATCTTCTGTCGTCGTTGGACGGATCTGTTCTCAATACCGCTGATCACGAACCGGTGAGCAGGGAAGACTTCACTTCAATATTCTTCTCAGCCACTCCGTCCTCAGGGATGTCGACAATCAACTTCCCTTCAATTCGGCCCGCTTTTTCGTGCCAGACTGTGAACTCCATTTTCCCTGCGGGGACTCCGGTGATTTCAAAGGTCCCATCTTCTTTTGTCAGTGCAGCCCAGGGATGATTGACTGCCAACTGATATCCCTGCATCCAGCCGTGGAAGTCGCAGGCCATCGGGATCGGGCCTCGCTCCGGTCGCTGGTATTGTGTTTCTACTCCGACGGTATCCCCGCCCGGAATGGTTGAGTTGAAGCTCATCGCCACTCCGGTCAGTTTGACGTTGTGGGCCACCGGATCGGAGTTAATCAGCTTGAGTGGCTGGCCGACCTGAATGATGGAGAGATGTGGGACGAACTTGCAGCCTTTCTGGTCGATGACCACAGGCTCGCTGGGAGGAGGAGGAACATCGACGTTGGGGAGACGACTCAGGAAGACAAAGACGCCCGAAAGACCCCCATCTGGACCGATGATGACCGACTCATTTGGAACGGGCTGGGCAGAGCAGATGGCATCTTTCGTCTGCTGGCCTTGAGAGACTAATGGCGCCAGCGGAGGAACAGTTCCAGAAACCGTCACCCGTCCACGGAACGTTCCAAACTTTTCAATCTTTGCGGATTCCTCCGGTGCCGAAGAGGTTTCGCTCTCTTCGGACTCCGCCTTTTCTGTCAGGAGCGTGACCCGAACCTTGGACAGGGCTCCCCCTCCCATTGCTTCACGGCGACCGGATTTTCCGCATCCTGAGCAAATCAGCAATGCGCATCCGGCGAGCAACGTGAATTGAACAGGCTTGATTCTCATGACCTTCATGATGCTCCTCCCGAGCGAAGGGAGCGGTTCTTTTGTTCTGACCTGGATGTGGCGGAGTCCGGGACGTTCACCGGAACGATCTGTGGGTCGGTCTGGGGGAAGGATTGGGTGGCTGCCGGGGCAGGAGCTGCGTTTTCGGGAGCGGCCTCTTCCGTCGACCCAGGTGGATTGTAGGTAGTTGGTCCGTGAGTTTCGATCAGACGGGTGTAGTTAAACAAAGCGTCAACTGTTGATGCTTCCTGGCGGGCATTGTTGCCATCGAACAGCGCCTCCATGGCCGATTTCCCGCCCGGAGGGAAGTTCTGAGGCATTGAGGTGTATGGGAGAATCCACTTCGGATTATGGATCCAGACCCGGGTGAAGTCAGGTCTGAGCCGGCTTTCTACCCGCTGAAGGTTAGGACCTCGTTTCACCTGAGAGGGATCAACCTCGGTCACAACGTTCCCCCCGACCGTATGGCATTTCCGGCACAATGGGCCGTTGAGTACCAGCCAGGACGCATCCAGATAGTTCTTCGGTTCGGCGTCTGGGTACTCGCTGTGGTATTGCGCCTGTGCAGCCGCCTGGTAGCTTGCTTCCTTTTCTGGAATAAGCTGGTATGGGTAGGGAGCTCCATCGACGGCAGAGAAGTAATTGGCCAGTATCTGGGCCTCTTCATCGCTCATGTTGAAGCGGGGCATGCGCAAGACCGTCGTGAAACGAATCTGCTCCGGATTTTTCAGGAACTGATACATCCACGGCGTCTGTGCCTTCTGTCCCTGCCGGACAAGAGGAGGAGGGGCTGCCTGCCAGGCTTCGTTGATATCTTTCACTCCCCGTTCATTCCCAGGAAGCCGCGGGATCAGCCACTTCGCCAGATCACCCCCGCGCCCTTCCCCTTTGGACTGAATGTTTGTTGCCGCCACCGGAAGTGGTTGACCCGGCATCAGGGTCTGGTCTTCGTTCAACTGGACGGCATCCCAGAGGACGAAGGAATAAAACTGATCCTCCGGATCATCTTCGGGATCTGGAAATGCCTGCGGGTAGCCGGTGACGCGAAGAATCGGTTCTCCCGAATTCAGCGTCCGCCCGGTATGCGGGTTGATGGGTGGTTTGATCTTCTTGAAGATCTGGAAGATCGGCTCCTCGCCTTCAGCAAGTTCCGGGACATTGATTTCGTCCGGGTCCATGCCGAATTCCCAGACCGGCATCTCCAGCATATGGCAACCGGCGCAGTTGTACTTCGAGAGGATTTTCTCCCCTGCGATGATGGCTCCGGCTGACCCTGCGGGGTTGTAGACGTACTGCGGAGCAGGTGGTTCTGCCACCAGACCGAGGACAAAGGTCGCGACCTTCTCAATGTCATCCTGCGAGAAGGGGAACTTGGGCATTCGAAGCCGTTCATCCCATCCTTTGGTCTCCGTCTTCATGTAGTCGTAGCTGCGCGGTTCGCGGAGCTTCTGCCAGAGGAAACCGGCCCGTCCGTGGTTGATCAGGCTGTTGTAGAGGTAGGCTTCATTCAGTTCTGCTTCCGAAACCCCCTTGTTGCCAGCTTTCGCATTCTTGACTGCATGTTCCAGCCGTGCTGCGGTACTTCCGCCGTTGGGATCTCCGTGATGATGCAGGAACTCATGAATGTGTTCGAACGCGAGCTTCGACGTATCCTTTCGTCCCCAGTCCTGCAACGCCGTTCCGATGGGACGTGCCGTTTCGAATCCGGGGATGTCGTGACAGCCGAAGCACCCGTAACGGGAGATGGTCCTGCGGCCGACGTAAAGGATCTTTCGGTGCTCCCATTCTTCGGGAGTCAGTTCCTCGTCGTAGTTTTGTGGAACCAGCTCGATTTCATCCCCTTTGATGAAGTCGCTTGGAGATTTTCCATCAGCGTACATTTCGGGCGTGACCGGGTAGCGTCGGTCGTTGAAGACGTTCTCAAGTCGCCCTTGTGGGAGCGATTTGGACAGGTACAGGCGAACGAGGTCGTCCAGCGGGGTGCTGACTTTCAAACGGTATGTCCGGGGTTTCCCGTTCTGCTTCACCGTCACTTCAACGATGTCCCCCGGCTTGGCTCCGCTGACCTGCTGATGGAACTGTTCTGCAGAAGTGACAGCGTTTCCATTGACTTCCGTGATCAGGAGACCCGGTTCCAGCGGCTGGAGCAACCAGTTCTCTCCCTGCTGGACTTCGGCCCGGTCGGTGGGACTTCCGGTCAGGGTTTCCTGAATCCAGACTCCATTCGCATCACTCTTGCCAGCGATAATTCCCGTGTATGGGGCGGACTTCGGAAGGGCCGGGAACTCGGTTGGTCCGGTTCCTTGAAGCAGATACGCAGCAATATCGGCAGCGGGGTCGATGGTGACATCCCCGTCCTGATATGGATCCAGGAATAGATCCGGCATCTTGGTCCGGGCATGGTACAGGGATGGTTCCCTGATCCAGGTATACAGCCAGTTGAAGCCTGCCTCTCCGGGGAGGAGTTTTTCGTGAATTCGGGAGAGATCCGGGCCGAAGTCGGCGTGAATCTCCTTGAATTCTTCCCCACTACGGCTGTGGCACGCGAGGCAACCCCGCTTGCTGAAGAGTTCTTTCCCACGCTCTGGATCGGGCTGATAACCCGCAGCGGGATGGCTCAGCTCCAGTGGCTGAGACTTGGCGATCAGAAATTCGGACAGGGCAGCGAGCTCAACCGGTTGAAGGACGCCGGCCAGCGCATCATGCTGATTGCTCAGGTTAAAGAACTGCGGCATCCGCGTTGTCGGGCGGAATCGCGCAGGGTTTTCTGTCCAGTAGGCAATGAACTCCGGCGTCACCTTTTCCTTGATGTGACGGAGCGAGGGGCCGACCTTTCGCATGGTCCCCGGGACCTGATTGGGATCGGCAGCATACTTGGCAATTTCTTCGGGCGTCTGCGGTTCGAGCCGCATGTCCGGGCCGATCGGAGTTGTTCCGTCGAACCCGTTGATCTCATGGCATCCGAAGCAGCCATAGTCACGGATCAGGGTGTACCCCTTGTACACGTTAGGAGCAGATGCCCCAAACTTCTTGTTGACCCCGAGTTCAACAACATTGTGATGGCACTTCAGGCAGCTCGATTCAATGAACTGCTTGGGGTGCATCGGATATTCCCAGAAGTGATTGGGATGCCAGTGATGTTCGTGGCTCCATCTCGATGCAACGGCCGGATTGCTGGGGGTATGTTCTGCGGTCTGAAATGCAGTCCCGGAGCCATCCCCTTCATGGCAGATTGTGCAGCCAAAGTTATTGACCGGGTGCGGACTGGTGGCTGTCAGGTACAGGTCCCCATTGGGGTGAGTACAGAATGGCTGCTCGTAGTTCTCTGATGAATAGTTCGGGACATTTCCCGCACCAAAGTCGGAGATGTTGACATGGCAGGTCCGGCAGCGGTCGACACGTGAGACCCGCGTCATTCCGAGCGTCTGCTTCAGATCGGCGGCCCAGTCGTACTGAATCTTCAGATGTGGGTTAAAGCCGTTGATGATCGGAAGCTCTTTGAACTTCCGTTTCCAGGCGGCGAATGTGCTTTTCGGCTGGAGCTGATCTTTCTGTTCTTCAAGAGCGGTTCTGTCGGCAGTAGCTCTCGTCAGTTCTGCTTTGGCTTTGTCGAGATCTTCCCTCAACATCACCAGTTCGCTTTTAACGGCATTGTATTCAATCTGCTTCTGTTCCGCTTCGATCGCTTTCTGCCGGGCCTCTTCTTCTTTCTGCCGGTAGGTCTGGTAGAAGATGGAGAGACGATCTTCGGGAGCCTGATCCCGGACCGCGATGTCGTAATCGGCGCGGGCCTTGTCACGGTAGGCATTGGCGGCTTTGGAATCGCGGGCAAAGATCTGGACCTGTCCCTGAAGTTCGTTCAGGCGTCGTTCCAGTTCCTGAATTTCCTCGTTCCGGGTCTCGATTCGTCCCTGAGCCTCGAGCACCTGAAGCTCGGCCTGCCGGATTTTCTCGTTGTGTTCACCGCCGGAAAGCTTGTCCAGTTCGGCATTCAGTTTTTCGATCCGCAGCTGTTCCGCCTTGGCCTGATAGACGCGCCAGGAACGGGATTCGTCCTTGGCCATCATCAGCAGCGTGGTCCCCAGCAGCACAATCGCGCTGAACGCGAAGATCTTGTGGACCCGCGGAAGGCTGCGCCAATACTCGTCGTTTGCTGGCATGGGGAAGTGTGGAAAAGTTAGTGGTGAAAAATCAGGGAAACAGCGACAGGACGGCGATTCGGTTTAGATGTTAAAGAACCATTCCGGAATGGCGACGATGTACTTCAGTGTGAAGAGCCAGCGAAGGATCATCTTCAATGGCAATGCCGCCATGAACAGGACCAGATTTGCGAGAACCATGTACCGGATGAATCCCATCCTGATGAAGAACTTCCGGAAGATGGTCATTGCCATCAATGGGGGCAACACGAGCAGGTAGACCAGGATTGCCAGTAATCCGAGCCATTCCCGGGTCAAAATGACTCCGGCCTGTTTCAGAAGGCTGTCTTCCGCGTTCGGGCGGGGGAGCGGCATTCGCATCTGATCCAGCCAGAACCAGTCGGACAGGTTCACGTTGTTCAGCACTTCGAGCTTGTGAACGTCCCAGTATTCATAGAGTCCGAACATGTTCCAGTTCGGACCACGGATGAAGGTCCCCAGAATAATCATCGCCACCCACAGAGGGAGGAACCCGAACATGAAGGTGGTGACGGCGAATTTTCGCTGATTGAACGTGTAGTACCCGTTCCCGTGCTTGTTGAAATCGATATAGGGAATGGCCATCAGACCGACCAGAATGATGCTCGGCAAGACCACCCCGGCCATCCACGGATCGTAATAGACCAGCATTTCCTGAAGCCCCAGAAAGTACCAGGGGGCCTTCGACGGGTTCGGCGTCTTCACCGCGCTGGCTGGTTCTTCCAGCGGAGCGGGCAGAGCGACTCCCCAGACGATCAGGAAGGCGGAGACCAGAATCATGCAGATCATTTCTGAGTAGACAAGATCCGGCCAAACAAGGACCCGGTCGCTGAGCCCTTTTTCCACTACCGGTTCTCCCGCAGCAATTCTCCGGTCGTTTTCATTGGCTTTATAGAAGTAAAGCCAGGTAAAGAATGCGACCAGATACAGCATCCCGACGATCGGGACGTTGTCCGGCTTGCCGACAATCTGGCGGAAGTCGTAGTCGGTCATGCTGAGCGCGAGAAACAGGACGCTGAGGTTAAACAGAATCCAGGCGACGGTGGGCTTCACCCACCAGTTTCGCAGCCAGATCATGGCGACAAAAATCACAACCGAAACCACAAAAAAGATGGTCGGATCAGCGATAAACCGGTCAACCTGATTCTTGAATGCCAGCGGAAGCCGGAGAAGAAACGCATCTGGATCGCTATGAAACGTCAGGTGTGTGATGGCAAGCAGAAGATAGAGTCCGGCCAGCAATGCCCAGAGCGTTGCTTTCGGGGCGTGACTGATCCCGGCCAGACTGTTGAATTCTCCGTCCAGTCGATAGCTGCGTACCGTCCAACCCACGTTCAGAAAGAACATCAGCAGGTAGAGCCAGCCAAGCCCGTTGATCACTCCGAGGGTCAGATCGGGATGAGGATTCATAATGCCTGTCGATTTCCGTAATGGACTGACACGTGTTTGATGCCGGACACCGTTGTGGAACAGATTTCTCTACGGACAACCAAATGTTTCCGTCGAGGCAAACGACGGAAACTGTTGATTAAAGCGGCTGGCTGATGCCTCCATCCTTGCGGACCCTCCAGAAGTGAATCGCGATCAACAGCGACACGACAATCGGAATGGCCACGCAGTGCATGATGTAAAACCGGTTTAATGTCTCTTCCCCGACAGTCCGGGCTCCCAACAGGAGGAAACGTGCATCGCTCGCCTGAGTAATCAGGTCGTACCCCCCGACATTGAGCAGCTGGAATCCGGGGCCTTCATGTCCCAGAAACGGTGTTGCTCGAGCCATGTTCGAACCGACCGTAATCGCCCAGATCGCCAGCTGGTCCCAGGGAAGGAGGTATCCGGTGAAGGAGAGAAGTAACGTCAGCACCAGTAGCAGCACACCAATGACCCAGTTGAATTCCCGGGGAGGTTTGTAGCTTCCGGTGAGAAAGACCCGATACATGTGGAGCCAGACCGTGATCACCATTGCGTGGGCTCCCCAACGGTGAATCTCTCGCATGATTCCGAGCGTATTCACGTCCCGAAGGGCACGGATGTCGGTGAAGGCCCATTCCAGAGTGGGCCGGTAATAGAACATCAGCAACACACCGGTCAGCGTTTCGGCAAGAAACAGGAAGAAGGTGATTCCTCCCATGCACCACGTGTAGGACAGAGCGATTCCACCTTTCTGCACCGAGACTGGATGCAAATGAAGGAAGAAGTTGGTCAGCACCACGACAGCACGATTTCGGCGGTCATAAGGAGCGGGGTGACGAAAGACACTTCGCCAGAGTTGCGACTTACGAATATATTCCGAAACCGACATCGCGCTGCCTTGCCCGGTGTTGTGGTGGAGTATGAAACGACTGAATCCGAATTGACGTTGTTTTGTCTTGAGGATCTGGATGTGAGATCAACCGCTCACGAATTCACGTAATACGACTTCGGGTCGGCCCATTGGCCGAGTTCTTCCTGAAATTTCAGGCTCTTGTCGACTTCCAGCATTCCATCCTCGGCTCGCCGGAGTCCGACTCGTTCCAGAGGACGGGGAGCAGGTCCCTCGAAGTTGATTCCCGTGATGTAAAAGCCGGAACCATGGCAGGGACACTTGAATTTCTGTTCCCCTTCCAGCCAGTTCGGAGTGCATCCCAGGTGAGTACAAACGGAAAGGAGTCCGTAGATCAGGTCTCGCCCATCGTATTGTGAGGAATGGACAATATAGACCCCGCGGCTGGCCTTGAATTTTTCCGAGACGGTTCCCGGAGGGAAATCGGACGGGGGACCAACTTTGAACTTCGAAGGAAGTTCCAGAACCATATTGGGCATCATGAACCGTGCGATTCCCAGCGTCCACGCCCCCGCGATGGCTCCCATTGCAACCCAGGCGACAATGAAGGGGGACATCAGAAGGGTAACAATCCCCTGAATCGCCGAGCGGCGGGAGACCCCTTTGTCTTTCTCCGGGAGTTTGGGAAGTGCTGGAGCAGGTTTGGGAAGGACGGGAGGCTTTCCTTCATGTGCCGCTTTGACAGCCGCCACCATCTCTTTGATGTCGGGACGATCTTTGAAGGCCTCGGAGGAAGGGGCTGATGAGGCGGCCGCTGGGGCGCCTGCTGCCGATGCTTCTGAGGCAGGTGTGGACGGAGTGGCTGTTCCCCCCTTGGCGGCCCGCGCGGCTGCCAGAATGTCGGCTGTGGACTTTGGCTGCTCTGCGGGAGCGGCCGGCGCTGATCCTTTCGCAGCGCGGGCAGCGGCAAGAATTTCTGCGGTGCTCTTGGGAGTCGAAGCGGGCGCAGTAGGTGTCGCTGGAGTGGAGGCCGGGGGTGTCGTTCCTTTAGCGGCCCGAGCTGCAGCGAGAATCTCTGCCGTCGTCTTTGGTGTTTGAGGAGGCGATGGAGGTGGGGCGGCTGACTCACTGGCAACCGGGGAATCCTGAGCAGGAGGGGATTCCGGGGGCGAGGCTGATGGCTCATTGGATTGAGCAGCGTCTGATTCAGCCTTCTTTTGGCGAGCTAATGCCAGAATTTCTGCGGTCGTGAGCTTTTTCGGTTCCGTCATAGTGATGCAACCACCCTGCTTTGACAGATACTCAACATGATCTGCGGGTGGACTCGTACGTTGTCACTGTTAATTTTCAGGGTTTATCTCAGCAGGAACCCACCGACTGCGGGCAACGGTAAATTGGACTAACCCTGACTTCAATCGCGACACGGTACTGGCCACTCCCCGGCAAGTCTTCCAACCTGTCAATCAGGTTTGAACGTCCCAGTAAGTGTGGTGATGGCTTTCGGATCAACGGAACCGCCCCAAATGACCTCGGAGGGCGGTATGGATCAGTGGATGATGGCGTCTCGTGCTATGACAGACAAGGTAAACGCGCAAGCGAAAACTGATTTCTCAGTTTCCGGAAGTGAGGGCTTCCCAGGATGAATTTGCTGAAGTTCCTTGCCGGTCAAGCGGATGGGACATGTATAGAACCGATGCGACGACGGCGTTGAATCGGGACAAAGAGATGAAAATCCCGCAACGTCGTCGGTAAATGCCACTCAGCGGGCAGGCAAAGAGAGGGGGCTGGAGTGGTGATTTCAGGCTTGGAAAATCGACATCGGGGGGGATGAGTGGAACGGGGTTTCGCAGTTGATCGATTCCGAAATTGAGAAGGCTACTTAATCAGACGGGGAGTAGTGAAGACCCCATCGCTCATGTATTTCGTCGTGACAGAAGAGTCTCCCTGATGCGCCGGAAGAATGGTGTGACGGGCATAGACGGCAGGCTGAACATTGATGTAGCGCACCGGTCCGCTCAGGTTCACTTCCGTGATGACGACTCCGACCCAGCCGACCATCTGGAACTGATGGGGGAATCCGAGGATATCGGTCACTTTGTTCAAGGTCCCGGGGAGGGTGGCATACAGAGGCATGATGCGTGGCTTGCCGATGGCCGCGATCAGCTCTGCTTCGCACGCGGTCGGGATCTCAAAGTATCCTTTCATGGTGAATGGAAGCCACAATTCCCGTGCTCCCGGTCCGGCAATGTTCTGGATGTCACTGGCCGTCAGACCGTCCCTGATGACTGAATTCATCCGTGCGGCATTCGGGACACCGCTTCCTGAGGGACCGGTCTCCAGCGAGATCATCAGGCTCGGAATCCGTTTCGTGACTGAGATCGAGCCAATCACAATCCCCAGAATGTCGAGGAGAGGCTTTTTGATGGTGACGGTCTGGTCCGCAAGGAGGACTGCTTCGTTGATCCCATCCGCTCCGGGGACGACGGAGGCCATCCCACGGGTGTGGGTAAATCCGTCAAGGATGTGAATGGGCGACCCGGAAAGGGCCAACGGGAGGAGACTGTCCAGAAGTCCGGTCAGGAAATTCGATCCCAGAAGCCCCGACAGGGTGATGGAGTTCAGATCGACTCCAAGTGGTTTGAGCGTCACTGCGCTCAAAGTTCCATTTGTGAATCGCAGTGCGTTCCAGATGGTGATGTCCATCGCCAAGGGGAGCATCTTGTCGCCTGGCTGCAGGCCGTATCCCCGGTAGATGGCAGCAGTTGCTGTGCTCTGAAATGAATGGTTGGACTTTCCCAGCGCCGGGGCGAAAAACAGTTTGAGAGGAGTATTCGCTTGAGTGTCGCGACGAATGGTGACCGTTGCTGCATTCACGAATGTGGCATCGGCGGTGCGGAGATTCAGAAGGGAGAGAAGCCCGTCCACCAGAGGGAGAGTCGGAGTCGGACCAACGAGAATTCCCCCTTCTGCGATGCCGAACGAGATGTCTGAATCCAGCAGAACGATTTGGTGGGTGTCTCCGCAACGATTGGCCTGTGCGACTCGCTTGGCCGCTTCGATGGCCGGGCCAACTTTGGGATAGGGACGCACAGGCTGGTAAATCGGCGAGAGCAGCGAGAGCTTGATGGCCGTTTGAGGCTCCATACTTGGGTAGAGTTCTCCGGCAGCAGCCATGGCAGCGGCATCAGCGCAGTTTTGTGCTTCGGCCCTCGCTTTGAAGAGAACCCCAAGGTCCACGCACAGGGCGGCAAATCCCAGCACGATGGTCAGGCAGACTGCCGCCAAAGGGAGAATCACTCCAGTTCGATTTGGGGTCTTACTGGAACTCGGAGTCGGTTCATCGATCTTCATTCCATCCTCCCGAAGCAATGTTGCTGAATAGAAACGGCTGAAACGAAGAGGTGAGGTGTTCTAACGACAGTGATGCGTTCACCGGTCCTCGAAGAAATGGTTCGAATGCATCACTCGCATCCACCTTTTTAGAAACGTAGGAGACGTTTTCGTGTTAAGTCTGGAGAGAGCAGGGGAGTGAACAGAACGCAGTGTTCTTTTGCGAAAGCGAGTAAGAATTTCACGCAGCGATGAGCCATCCTCTCTCGCTCACGCCCACGGCTGGTCAATTTTCACAAAAAAAGAGCTGCACACGATGGGTGTGCAGCTCTGCAAGATCGAATGATCGGAATCGGGTTCGAATCGATCGCGGATCAGTAGTCGGTCGGATTTCCGAAGAGTCCGCCGGAGGATCCAGATCCTGTTCCTCCCTTCAGTCCTTCCCGGCGTTTTCGCTGGTACGGCTCACCCTTGCCCGGAGCAAGATCCTCGTCTTTCGGAGGAGTGACTGGTTCCGGTTTGGCCTTGAGGGCTTTGGCGGAGAGGCTGATGCGTTTCTTCTTGGGATCGACTTCAAGAACCTGAACTTCCACCATGTCCCCAACGTTCAGGACTTCTTCCACTCGCTTCACGCGACGGTGTTCCAGCTCGCTGATGTGGACCAGTCCTTCGACTCCGGGCTCCAGTTCCACGAAGGCCCCGAAGGCTTCGACGCGGGTCACGCGGCCCGTGACATTGCTTCCCTTCGGATATTTGGCATCGGCGGATCGCCACGGGTTGGGGGCCAGTTGCCTCATCCCCAGACTGATGCGATTTTTCTCACGGTCCACGGAGAGGACTTTGACCTCAATCTCCTGACCTTCCTGCAGGACTTCGGATGGATGGCCGATTCGGACCCAGCTGAGCTGGCCGATGGGCAGGAATCCATCCAGCCCTCCGAGGTCGATAAATGCCCCGTATTCCTTGATGGTCTTGACCCGCCCGGTTCGTGTCTGATCCGGTTTGATTTCTTCGAGCAGCTGTCCCTTGGCTGCTTCGCGTTCTTCGGCGAGCAGAGAGCGACGCGAAAGGACCAGTTTCCGCTTGGACGGGTTCACTTCCGTCACCCGGACTCGCAGTTTCTGGCCGACAAACTGTTCGAGATCGGCGACGTAACTCAGATCAACCTGGCTGGCGGGGATGAATCCGCGAAGCGAACCGACGGTGGCTTCCAGTCCCCCCTTGTTGGTCTTCGTTACGACGCACTCGACAATCTGATCCTTCTCGACCGAGGACCAGTCCCCACCCCGGACGACCGTTGTTCCACGCGGGAGGTTGGCCAGAATGTAGCCGGCGGCTTCGTCAACCTTGTCGAAAACAATTTCGACTTCGTCGTTAACTTGTGGCGGCTTGTTCGGATCGAACTGACGGAACGGGACAGACGCATCCAACCGCAGGTTAACGTTCACGAAGACAGTATCCCCGGTGACGCTCAGGATTTGCCCTTTCAGGCGCTGTCCCGGCTCAAGATTCTCGAGGACAACCGCTTCGGCGGCACTGGATGGGACGGGAACCGTCGATGCATCGACACCGGCCATCAGTGAGTCAATGTCAGCTGCCAGCGCTTCGTCAATTGCTTCGGCCTCGGGAAGAGGAATGGCGGTGCGCTGGGGAGAAGGAGCTGGCCTGCTGGACTGTGTCTCATTTGCCCCAGCGTCAGCTGCGGGAGCATCTCCCAGCGATGGGACCGCTTTGGCATCTTCACCCAGCCCGATCGGCTTGAGCTGCAATTTTCGTTTGGGTTCGTCGGATTCTGGAGCAGATGCGGCTGCGGCAGGGGCATCAGCTGCAGTGGCTTCCGTCGCAGGAGTGGTCTCTGCGGAAGCGGCCACTTGCGCTGGATTCGCATCCGGACTCGGTGTCTCAACCGCAGCTTCCTGGGCCGGTGTTTCCGGTGCAGCTGCCGATGTGGTCTCCGGTGCTGCCGCAGCATTCGGATCGACAGGCTGTTCGAGTTGGGATGAAACCGGGGTGTTGTCTGTCGAAGCGAGAATGTTCTCGTCCTGATTGACCTGATTTTCGTTACTCATGCCGCGTGAACCTGCAACATTGACTGTTGTGCCTGGTGACCTGCGCACAGGCGACCGAGACGAGGGGTGAATACGTATTCGCTTCCTTGCGAGACGCTCGCAGTCCTTCATTGTGCCCTGGTGGTCGATTCCGTTGTTGAGGACTTCTCGTCATGAACTTAGGAATCTGGTTCACCAGCCGACAGATCAACCCCTCCGGACATTATCGCAGTTCGACGCTATTGCAGGATAATTGTCCGAAATTTCATGAATCGGTCTGTCTGGCCGAATTCTCTGAGAATTGATGTATGAAACGCAAGCCAGCAGAGGGAGTTTCGTCGACGAATTTCTGTCTCTCCCGAAGGAATCCGACAACTTTGTGAGCCGGCTTCCCTGTGGAATCGCTTTGCGGAGTTCTGCCGAGTTCAGTAGAGTGGTCTCTTTCGCATCGCAGCCGAAATGCATGCGGTCCCGTTTCAATCAACCCGCCTCCCTACGAATCAACAGATTGAGAACCCCGTGAACGCTCGGATTGTTTTGCTGCCTGGAGATGGAATCGGACCGGAAGTTGTTGCAGAAGCACGTCGGGTGCTGGAGAAAGTGGCAACCCGGTTTGGGCACAATTTCGAATTCTCCACTCATCCCATCGGCGGAAATGCCATCGATGATTTCGGCGATCCACTCCCACAGCAGACCCTCGATGCCTGCAAGGCCAGCGACGCCGTTCTTCTGGGGGCGGTTGGTGGACCGAAATGGGATGATCCCAATGCCAAGACCCGCCCGGAAGCGGGACTCCTCCGCATTCGTAAAGAGCTGAAGCTGTTCGCAAACCTTCGTCCGATTACCGCTCTGGATTGTCTGGTGGACTCTTCTCCACTGAAGCGGGAAATCGTTCAGGGAACCGATATCCTGTTTGTTCGCGAACTGACCGGAGGGATTTACTTCGGGGAGTCGGGGTTAACGAAGAATGAAGATGGTTCGGAAACCGCCTTCAGCACGATGACCTATTCCACCCATGAAATTGAACGGGTCGTCCGTCTGGCTGCTCAGGCGGCTCGAGGACGAAAAGGGCGGCTGACCTCTGTTGACAAGGCAAATGTTCTGGAGGTCTCCCGGCTCTGGCGTCGCGTCGCGGAACGAGTGGTTCGCGAAGAGTTTCCGGACATCAAATACGATGTCGTGCTGATCGATGCGATGGCGATGCATCTGATTTCCCGCCCCAATACCTTCGATGTGGTGGTGACCGGAAACCTGTTCGGAGACATTCTCACCGATGAAGGGTCGATGTTGCCCGGATCGATGGGGCTCCTCCCCAGTGCATCGATCGGTGGCGATGGACCGGGCCTGTACGAACCGATTCACGGCTCCGCTCCCGATATTGCTGGGCAGGGGATTGCCAATCCGCTCGCGACGATTCTGGCGTCTGCGATGTTGCTGCGTCACTCGCTGAAACTGGAACAGGAAGCGGCTGCGGTCGAACAGGCGGTTCAGCGTGTTCTGGACGCGGGTTATCGCACACGCGATATCGCTTCGCCCGGGACGCAGATTCTGTCGACCACCGAAATGGGACAGAAAGTGCTCGCAGAACTGGGCTAAACTCATGGAGGCCGGTGTGGCTGCGAAGTGGGGAGCGTCAGCCTGATGTTCCTGCCGATGACTGAAATGACTTGCCAGATGGAGAGAAGACCGATGATGAAGCTCCGCTTAATGCTTATGGCGTCGTTACTGGTCTTGGGATGCAAGCCGGCCCCGGCACCGGAACCGGCGGCGCCTCCTGCGGAAACCGAAATGGTCACTCCCGCACCCGCAGGGCAAACGGAAGCTGAGTCAGAAGGGGAAATGAATGCAGCCGTTCCGGTGGAAGGGATTACGCTGGATGTGCTGAACTGGGAGGAAACGCAGGCTCTGGTGGCAAAGAATCAGGGCAAAATCGTAGTGATGGACCTGTGGGCGACGTACTGCCCCCCCTGTATCAAGGAATTCCCCAATCTGGTGCGTCTGAATCGGGAACACGGTGATCAGATTGCCTGCATTTCCGTTTCCGCCGATTACGAAGGGCTCGACGATCAGCCGGTTGATTCCTACCGCGAGAAGGTGATGAAATTCCTGACGAAACAGGAAGCGACGTTTCAGAACGTACTGCTGTCTGTGAGTACAGATAAATTGTTTGGGGAAAAGATTCGACAGCAGTCTCTCCCGGTCGTCTTTGTCTACGATCGTCAGGGAAATCTCCGGGGACAATTCCCCGACCCGGACAATCCGGAAGAATTCACCTATCAGTCTCACATCTTGCCACTTGTGGACAAGCTCCTGAAAGAGTGATGGTTTTCAACAGCTTTTGCCGCTGATACGCCGACAAATTCTTTTGCGGTCATGATCACTGCCAGCAGAGCGTGCGGCCGATTGTCTTGCTGGGATCTAACCTGATTGTTCATGAGGATTTGTCTGCGGTCCCGGGAGTTTCAGGGACCGCTGCGTTTTGGTGATATGAGTTCCCCATCCACATCCCCGCCTCAGGCGGATCACCCGGAGCATCGAATCCGCGAATGCCTGGAGATTCCAGCATTGCCGGAGGAGTTAGTTGCCCCTGCCGGGAAGATCAGCTGGAGGGAACGCACGCTCCGCTGCCTCGACCCGCGTGTCTGGATCCGAACGATCATTCATCTGGACGACACCCCTCATTCGCTCGCTCTGGGGACCGCGATCGGGGTCTTCATCGGTGTCACCCCCACCGGGGGAATCCAGATGGCGCTGGTGATGATCACCGCATTTCTGACCCGTCGGTTCTTCCACTTCAATCGAATCGCAGGACTGTTAGGGGTCTATATCTCAAACCCCGTGACAGGGATTCCGCTCTGCTGGTACAGCTACCGGATTGGGACCTGTTTTTTTGAACATCACATGACCTGGGTGGAGTTCAAACGGCTCTTCACTGAAGCGGAGTTGATGAACTGGTGGGGGACGCTCAAAACGATCTTCTTTGCTGTCGGACCGCCGCTGATTGTCGGATCGATTGTCCTCGCGGCCGTCTTCGCGGTGATTTCATACGTCCTGATCTACGTACTCGCGACACGACTTCAACGGGCACGTCAATCAAAAGCGGATCACACAACCATAGAACCCGCTGAAGAAAGTGAACTGCTTCCCTTGCGAAGCAGTCTCTCTCAACAGCCGATCACGAATCCTCTCGAATCCGAGCTTCCCGCGGAAGAGTGTGCCTGATTCAGGAAAATGCCCCTGATTCAACGCTGAGAACGCGGCACAGTTATCGCGGTGAAACAGTCATCGCGGTGAAACTTTCAGACGTGTAGACGTGTTCTTTGTGAGGGGAGTCATTCCGCAGGACTCATTCCAAGGTGTCGTCCTGATTCCCGCCTCGGTAGCTGGATGTCCTTGCGTGGAGAAGTGCTAATAACCCCGGGACATCGTCCGTTCCAATCCGGATCGTTCTCGTACTTCTCCCGTCGAGAGTGATGCGGACGCAATCGAAGCCCCAGATATTGTAGAGCCAGCCATTGAAGGTGTAGTGGAGTCCCCATCCCTCCCACCACCGGCTTCGA
>Ga0065721_10050726_pt1 | contig 18264 bp, 13 predicted proteins | sample Mesricmetagenome_FD_59108 | JGI IMG/M metagenome (GOLD analysis project Ga0065721, IMG submission 59108) | Mesophilic microbial community from rice straw/compost enrichment Sample: eDNA_1 v2 (version 2) | ecosystem: Engineered > Solid waste > Grass > Composting > Bioreactor | place: USA: Davis... | reverse complement strand
GGCCGCAGGTTGTTCCCTGGTGCAGGTGGCCGAAGGCTTGGGCAATTTTCACGGCGAAAAAGGCCGCATGAAAATCTGTCGCGGACGCTGCGGCAGCTGGGTGATCGACGACACCTACAACGCCAATCCCGGCTCGGTGATGGCGGCTATGGATTATCTGGGCGAGCGGCCTGGCAAGCGCATTCTGGTTTTGGGCGATCTGGGGGAGCTCGGGGATCTGGGGCCGCAGGCGCACCGGGATCTGGGTCGATACGCCGCAGACCGCAAGATCTCCTCTTTATACACCGTTGGCCCTCTGGCAGCGCTCAGCGCGGCGGCATTCGGCGAGGGAGGCGCATCTTTCGAAAACAAAAAAGACCTGGTGGAGACTCTGCTGCCACAGCTCGACGCTCAAACCACCGTGCTGGTGAAAGGCTCGCGCAGCGCACGTATGGAAGAAGTCGTCCAGCTCATCAGTGACGCTGAGGAAACATTCGCATGCTAGTTTGGTTGGCCCAACATTTTGAGGCTTATTTCCGCCCCTTGGCGGTGTTCCAGTATCTGACCCTGCGCGGCATTTTGGGCATCATGACGGCGCTGTTCGTCTCTCTGCTGCTCGGACCCTGGTTTATCCGCACCATGGTGCAGAAGCAAATCGGACAGGCGGTGCGCAATGACGGACCCCAAAGTCATCTGAGTAAATCCGGTACCCCTACCATGGGCGGCACCTTGCTGCTGTTTGCCATAGTCATCAGCGTGTTGCTCTGGGCGGATCTGCGCAACCGCTTCGTCTGGGTGGTGTTGTTTGTCACTGTCACATTCGGCCTGGTGGGCTGGATCGACGACTACCGCAAGGTCATAGAAAAAAATTCCCGAGGTTTGCCGGCGCGCTGGAAATATTTCTGGCTGTCGGTGGCCGGTCTCGCCGCCGCGCTGTTTTTGTTTTACACCCGGCAAAGTCCGGTGGAGACACAACTGTACGTGCCGTTTTTCAAGAACGTCATAGTGGATCTGGGCTGGGGCTACATATTACTGGCGTATTTGGTGGTGGTGGGCGCGAGCAATGCCGTGAATCTCACGGATGGTCTCGATGGCTTGGCGATCATGCCCACGGTCATGGTGGGATCTGCCCTCGGCATTTTTGCCTATCTGGTGGGCAACGCGAATTTTTCCTCCTATCTGCATATTCCCTATGTACCGGGCACAGGTGAGCTGGTGGTTTTCTGCGGCGCCCTGGCGGGTGCGGGCCTGGGATTTTTATGGTTCAACACCTATCCCGCGCAAGTGTTCATGGGGGATGTGGGCGCTCTGGCACTGGGCGGCGCGCTCGGGGTGATCGCGGTGATGGTGCGTCACGAGATCGTGTTTTTCATCATGTCCGGCATTTTCGTCATGGAAACCGTGTCGGTCATATTGCAGGTGGCCTCTTTCAAATTGACGGGCCGACGTATTTTTCGCATGGCGCCCCTGCATCACCATTTTGAATTGAAAGGTTGGCCGGAGCCGCGCGTGATAGTGCGCTTCTGGATCATCACCGTCATGTTGGTTCTGGTGGGTCTTGCGACCCTGAAGTTGAGATAAGCATGTCTACACTGATTGCGACCAGTGAAATGCCTTTGATCGTCGGCCTTGGTGTCACCGGGCTGTCGGTCGCGCGCTATCTGGCGCGTATGGGTCGCACATTCATAGTGGCGGACAAAGCACCCAAAGAAGAAACCCTGCGGAAATTCCGCGAGGAATTTCCGTCTGCTCCTGTGCTGCTGGGAGAATTCGATTACCACCAGTGGCATGGAGTGGGCGACATCATTTTGAGCCCCGGCGTGCCGCGCAAACATCCGGCCATAGCCGCTGCTCTGGCAGACGGCAAACAGGTCATTGGTGATATAGAGCTGTTCGTGCGCGCCGCGCGCGCGCCCATAGTCGCCATTACCGGAGCCAATGGCAAAACCACGGTCACCACTCTGGTCGGCGAAATGGCGAAAACCGCCGGAATAAATGTGCGTGTGGGCGGCAATCTGGGAACGCCAGCACTGGATCTGCTGGATGATCAGGCGGCGCTTTATGTTTTGGAACTGTCGAGCTTTCAGCTGGAGAGCACCTTCAGTCTCAAAGCTGCTGCGGCGACCATTTTGAATATCACCCCGGACCACATGGATCGTTATGACAGCCTGCAGGAATACGCTTTCACCAAGCAGCGCATTTACAAATACGCGCAGCACCTGGTGGTCAATCGCGATGATCCATTGACATTTCCGCCCCTGGCGGAGGGTGCGCAAGTGACGCGCTTTGGTTTGGGCGAGCCGGATCTTAAGGATTTCGGTCTGCGCCGCGAAGAGGATGATCTCTACCTCGCCTTCGGGTTGCGCAATTTGATGGCGGTGACCGAATTGAAACTGCGCGGCCTGCATAACTATGTCAATGCGTTGGCGGCCATGGCGCTCGGGCGCGCCGTGGGAATTGCCGAAGACGCCATGTTGGCGACTCTACGCACCTTCAGCGGACTGCCGCACCGCTGCCAATTGGTGGCTCACCACAAGGGTGTGGATTTCATCAATGATTCCAAAGCGACCAATATAGGTGCGACCGAAGCGGCGCTCAAAGGCCTGGCCAAGCCGCATCCCAATATAGTTCTCATCGCCGGCGGCGATGGCAAGGGTGCGGATTTTTCTCTCCTGAGCAATGAAATCCGCCGCTGTGTGAAAGCTGTGACCCTGATCGGTAGAGATGCGGAAAAACTCGCTCAGGTGTGTGCTTCCTTTGTGCCTGTGATCATGTGTCAGAGTTTGGCTGAGGCCGTAAATCGAGCGGCGGAATTGGCCGAACCGGGTGACACCGTATTGCTGTCGCCGGCCTGCGCCAGTCTGGACATGTTCAAAAATTACGAGGATCGCGGGCAGCAGTTCTGCCATCTGGTGGAGGCCATATGTCGAGCCTGAGTATGCGCACGCCCGTATGGTTGGCTCCCTGCAGGGAATCTACGGATTGGACTTTGCTACTGGTGGTGGCAGTACTGGTTTCCTTCGGTGTCATCATGGTCGCGTCCGCATCCATAGATTTTGCTGCGCGCACCTATGGCGATCCCTGGTTTTTCCTCAAACGCCATCTGATATTTCTCGCCCTGGCCGCCTGTGGTTGTTTGATGGTGTACAGCGTGCCCGTGGCAATGTGGAATCGCTTCGCCATAGTTCTGATGTTGCTGGGGTTGGTGTTGCTGGCAGCTGTGTTGATTCCTGGAATCGGCAAATCGGTCAATGGCGCCCGCCGCTGGTTTTCCCTCGGGCCTATTTCTGTGCAGGCTTCGGAAATCACAAAATTCTGCTTCATTATTTTCTTCGCCAGCTTTCTCTCCCGGCGGCGCGCGGAGTTGCAGGCGCGCTGGTCGGAGTTTTTCAAACTGGTCGGCATATTGGGCGTGTTTGTGCTGCTGCTGCTGTTGGAGCCGGATTTTGGCAGCGCAGTGGTGCTGTGCCTCACCGCCGGCGCCATGATGTTTTTGGCCGGCGTACCGCTGATTCGCTTTATTTTGCTCGCCCTGGTGGGTGTGGTGGCTTTGGCGGTGCTGGCGGTGGAGACGCCTTATCGTCTGGCGCGCCTAGTGACTTTTCTCGATCCCTGGGCCAACCAGTACAGCGACGGTTATCAGCTGGTGCAGTCGTTGATCGCCTTCGGTCGCGGTGAATGGACCGGTGTGGGTCTGGGCAACAGTTTGCAGAAATTGTTTTTTTTGCCGGAGGCGCACACGGATTTCATCTTTTCCATTGTCGCCGAAGAATTCGGTCTGCTGGGAGCCGTGGCTCTGGTGCTGACATTCAGTTTGCTGGTCTGGCGTGTGTTGACCATAGCCCGACTGGCAAACGAACAAAAGCAGGCATTCATCGCCTATGTGGCGGCCGGCGTCGGCATTCTGTTTGCCGCCCAGGCCTTCATCAATATGGGAGTCGCTTCCGGCTTGCTGCCCACCAAGGGATTGACGCTGCCTTTTGTCAGTGCCGGCGGTAGCAGTCTGATCGCCAGCTGCACATTTATTGCGTTGTTGATGCGCATGCATGCGGAGTTGATACAGTCACCGGGTAAAGCGGTGAAATCCGTGGGGGTGCGGGCATGAGTGCACCGCCGGTCAAAATTATGGTGATGGCTGGCGGCACGGGCGGGCATGTGTATCCGGCCCTGGCGGTGGCGCGTGAGCTGTTGCAGCGCAATTGCGAAATCGCCTGGCTGGGGACACGCAATGGTATAGAAGCGAGACTGGTGCCGGCGGCGGAAATTCCGCTGCATTTTCTCCAGGTCGGTGGCGTGCGCGGCAAAGGCTTACGCACCTTGCTGGCGGCGCCTTGGCATTTATTGAAGGCAGTCTATGCCGCTGTGAAAGTTTTCCGGGAGCAACAGCCTCAGCTGGCATTGGGTATGGGTGGATATGCGTCAGGTCCCGGCGGTATAGCGGCGCGTTTGTTGGGTATTCCTCTGGTGATACACGAGCAGAACGCGCGCGCCGGCACTACCAACACATGGTTGGCGAAAATTGCCACCCGTGTGTTGACTGCATTTCCCGATGTGTTGCCGCGGGGTGAATGGGTTGGCAATCCGGTGCGTAAAGAAATCGCTTTATTGCCTCCGCCGCAGGAACGTATGCAGGGGCGTTCCGGTCCTATGCGCCTGTTGGTGTTGGGCGGCAGTCTGGGGGCCAAGGCTTTGAACGAATGGATTCCAGCTGTTGCCGCGAAATTGCCGCCTCAATCTGTGAAGATTCGCCATCAGACCGGTGAAAAACATTTGGAGGCGACGCAACAGCTTTATCAGCAATACGGTGTTGTCGCGGAAGTGACGGCATTTATTCAGGATATGGCGGAAGCCTTGGCCTGGGCGGATCTGGTGGTCTGCCGCGCGGGTGCCATGACAGTGGCGGAATTGAGTATCGCCGGTGTGGCGGGGATTTTGATTCCCTTTCCCCATGCCATAGATGATCACCAGACCGCCAACGGCAATTGGCTGGTGAGTGGCGGTGCCGCTGAATTGCGGCAGCAACACGCATTGGACGAAGAACAATTAAAGACATTGCTTATGACTTTTATAGAACAGCCAGAGCGTCGGCTGCATATGGCGCAGGCGGCGCGCAGCATGGCCAAACCCGATGCGACCAGCCTGTGCGCGGATATTTGTCTGGAGGTGGCTCTTGGCCAGCGTTAGGGTTCACAGCGTGCCGGAGATGCGCCGCATTCGCCGCATTCATTTTGTCGGCATAGGCGGAGCGGGCATGTCCGGTATAGCCGAGGTATTGCTGAACCAGGGTTATGAAATTTCCGGCTCGGATATCAAAGCCTCGGAAACCACTCGGCGTCTGGCCTCCATGGGTGCGACCATTTTTATCGGACACGCCTCTGAAAACGTAAAAGGCATAGATGTGGTGGTCAATTCCAGTGCGGTCAACAGCCGCAATCCGGAAATCGTAGCCGCCCGGGAATTGCGTATTCCCATAGTGCGCCGAGCGGAAATGTTGGGCGAATTGATGCGCTACCGTCACGGTATAGCGGTTGCCGGCACCCACGGCAAAACCACCACCACCAGTTTGATCGCCTCCATTTTGGCGGCGGCTGATTGCGATCCCACATTCGTCATCGGCGGGCTTTTGAACAGCGCCGGCACCAACGCCCGTTTAGGGGAAAGCCGTTTTCTGGTGGCGGAAGCAGATGAAAGTGATGCATCTTTCCTGCACCTGCAGCCGATGGTCGCTGTGGTCACCAATATAGATGCCGACCACATGGATACCTATGGTGGTGACTTCAATAAACTCAAACAGACTTTCATCGAGTTCCTGCACAACCTGCCTTTTTATGGCCTTGCGGTTTTGTGTGGCGATGATCCGGTGGTGAGAGAAATCCTGCCCTATGTGGCGCGACCCACGCTCACCTACGGTTTTGGCGAGCACAATGACTATCGCGCAGTGGATGTGGTGCAGCAGGGCAAAACACAGCGCTTTCGCGTATTGCGGCCGAACCATGCGGAGCCTCTGTCGATTTTTCTCAATCTGCCGGGCCGCCACAATGTATTGAATGCGACCGCCGCGATTGCGGTGGCGACGGATGAAGGTCTGCCCGACACCGCCATTCAGGCGGGACTTGCGGAATTTCTCGGTGTCGGCCGACGCTTCCAGGTGTATGGGGAATTTTTTGTCGATCAGGGCGATCCTGTGATGCTGGTGGATGATTACGGTCACCATCCCCGCGAAGTGGCGGCCACCATAGCCGCTGTGCGCGCCGGCTGGCCGACGCGCCGCCTGGTGATGATTTACCAGCCGCACCGCTACACGCGCACCCGCGACCTGTTTGAAGATTTCGCCGATGTACTTTCCACCGTGGATCAGCTGATTCTGTTGGAGGTTTATAGTGCGGGTGAGGAGGCGATTCCAGGTGCGGATGGTCGCACTTTGAGCCGCAGCATTCGCACACGCGGTGCGGTGGATCCCATTTTTGTCGAAAGTGTCGAGGGTGTGCCCCTGGTGCTCCGCAAAATTGTGCAGCCGGGTGACATAGTCATCACCCAGGGCGCCGGCAATGTGGGCACTTTGGCCGCGGAATTGATCCGCCAGATATTTAAAGATGAACCCTTAGATAAGGGACAATCCCAATGAGCGAGTTTCTATCATCATCCGATTTGGCTGTTCGGCTGGGCCGCGTGGCCGTGCTTTACGGCGGCGTATCGGCGGAGCGGGAAATTTCCCTGCTCAGTGGTGCGGCGGTGGTGCGTGCACTTAAGGAAGAGGGCGTGCAGGTGGAAGCTGTGGATGTGGGCGCGAATGCATTGCAACAATTGCAGCAACTGCAGGTGAATCGCGCATTTATTGCGTTGCACGGCGCAGGTGGCGAAGACGGCAAAATCCAGGCGCTGCTGGAATATATGGGTATTCCCTATACCGGCAGTGGTATAGCGGCTTCGGCTTTGTGCATGGACAAGTTGCGCACCAAACAATTGTGGCGCGGTGTGGGGCTGTCCACTCCCGACTATGCATTGTTGAATGCGGATTCCGACTGGCAGTCGATCATGGAATCGCTCGGCGGCGTTGCGATGGTCAAACCTTGCCATGAAGGTTCCAGTATAGGTATGGCCAAGGTTTCCACCGCAGCGGAACTGGCCCGGGCTTATGAAACTGCGAGCCGATACGACTCAGTGGTGTTGGCGGAGCGCTACATCAGTGGCGCTGAATATACGGTCGCCGTGCTGGATCGCCAGGTGTTGCCGCCCATCAAATTGGAAACCCATCACCAGTTTTACGATTTCGACGCGAAGTATGAGGCGGACGATACCCGTTATATATGTCCCTGTGGTTTGGCGGAGGCGGATGAAGCCCGTCTGCGGGAACTGGTATTGGCGGCATTTGTCTCCGTCGGCGCCAAAGGTTGGGGGCGCGTGGATGTGATGGCGGACCAGCAGGGAAATTTTTATTTGTTGGAACTCAACACTGTGCCGGGTATGACCAGCCACAGCTTGGTGCCCATGGCTGCCAAGGCGGCGGGTTACAGCTTCAATCAACTGGTGCTGGCGATTCTGTGCCAGACGCTGGAATAAATTTATGCGAAGCGTATTGGCTAAAAGCAGCGGTATGAGGGTAGGGCGCTCCGGCGCTTCGCGCAGTCGCGCGCCTTTCCACTGGGGGCGCTATGCCGTTTTGGTCAATACCATTGTAAAAATGACTCTGGTGGCAATCACCGTGGCCGCTCTGCTGACGGTCATAGTGCGCTTCAGTCCCCAGGAAAAACTCCAGCAGTACACCCACAGACCTATCAAACAGGTGCAGATCGAAGGCAGTTTTCAATTCACTGAGCGCGAAGAGCTGCAACGTGTGATTGAGTTGTATGTTCAGGATTCTTTTTTGCAAATGGATCTCCATCGTTTGAAGCATCAGATGGAACAGCATCCCTGGATAGATTCAGTGTCAGTGGCGCGTATGTGGCCCGATAAACTTGTGGTGCGAGTGATGGAGCAGCAACCCATAGCGCGCTGGGGAGAAAAAGGATTCCTAAATATGCGCGGCGATATTATAGAAGTTGAAAAAACGTCTAAAATACAATCATTGCCATTGCTGCATGGTGATGATCGCGATGCGCGGGAAATCATGGGGCAGTATCTGCGGATCGGAAAATTGTTGGCGCAGCAGGATCTGGTGTTGAGCGCGGTGGAACTCGACCCCACACGCTCCTGGACTTTGACGCTGCAGTCCGGTCTCACGATCAAACTCGGGCGCGATCGCCTCTGGGAAAAATTGCAAAATCTGCTCACCGCCAAAAATGGCGACCTGGGCAACCATTTCGATCAAATTCAAATGGTGGATATGCGTTACCCGGGAGGATTTGCGGTGCGCTGGAAGGATGGTGTCAATGCCAGGGTGGCCGGTAACTGAACAGGGAAGGGAACACAATGCATTTTAATAAAATCAGACAAGAGTGAAAGAAGGCAATGGCACAGTCGGGTGGGGGGAGAATGATCGTCGGCCTGGATATAGGAACGTCCAAGGTTGTGGCTATTGTCGGTGAAATTTCGCCGGAGGGTGAGCTCTCCGTCGTGGGCCTGGGATCGCATAAATCCATGGGGCTGAAAAAGGGCGTGGTGGTGAATATAGATTCCACCGTGCAATCCATTCAGCGGGCCGTTGAAGAGGCGGAGTTGATGGCGGGTTGCCAGATCCATTCTGTGTATGCAGGCATCGCCGGCAGTCACATCCGCAGCCTCAATTCCCACGGCATAGTGGCCATCAAGGATCGCGAGGTGTATACCCAGGATATTGAGCGCGTCATAGATGCGGCAAGAGCTGTGGCCATTCCTGCGGATCAGAAAATTTTACACGTGTTGCCGCAGGAATATGTCATAGATGATCAGGAGGGCGTCAAGCAGCCGCTGGGTATGTCCGGCGTACGTTTGGAAGCCAAGGTGCATCTGGTGACCTGTGCGCTGAATGCCTCCCACAATGTGGAGAAATGCATCAAGCGCTGCGGCTTGGAAGTCGAGGACATCATCCTGGAGCAATTGGCTTCCAGTTATGCGGTTTTGACCGATGATGAAAAAGAACTCGGCGTATGCATGGTGGACATAGGTGGCGGCACAACAGATATAGCCGTGTTTTACGACGGCGCCATCCGCCACACAGGTGTGATTCCCATTGCCGGGGATCAGGTCACCAATGATATAGCCATGGCACTGCGCACTCCCACGCAATATGCCGAGGACATCAAAATCAAATATGCCTGCGCGCTGGCCAAACTCACAGGCGCGGAAGAGACGATTAAAGTTCCCAGTGTAGGCGACAGACCGCCGCGGGAGTTGTCGCGACAGGCGCTGGCCGAAGTGGTCGAGCCGCGTTACGAGGAATTATTTACGCTCATTCAAGCTGAGCTGCGCCGCAGTGGATTCGAAGACATGATTCCCGCCGGCATAGTCTTGACCGGTGGAACCTCCAAAATGGAGGGTGTGGCCGAGCTGGCGGAGGAGATTTTTCACATGCCGGTGCGCTTGGGCGCACCGCAGAATGTGCGCGGATTAAAAGACATTGTTAACAACCCGATCTATTCGACCGGGGTAGGGCTGCTGATTTATGGAATGAAACAACAGGGGGGCGGCAAAGGATTTCAACAACAGAATGACGGTATATGGACGCGGCTGAAAGGCTGGGTACAAAAAAATTTCTAATTCAATTTAAACAACGGGTTCAGGGGAACAGAGGGGGTATTTATGTTTGAGTTGGTCGACAGCTTGCCGCAAAGCGCGGTGATCAAAGTGATAGGTGTGGGCGGCGGCGGTGGTAACGCGGTCAAACACATGATTGCCAGCGACGTGGATGGTGTGGAATTCATCTGCGCCAATACGGATGCCCAGGCGCTGAAGGACATTCGCGCACGCACGGTATTGCAGCTCGGCAATAACATGACCAAAGGTCTGGGCGCCGGCGCCAATCCAGAGGTCGGACGTCAGGCAGCGCTGGAAGACCGCGAGCGCATTGCCGAGGTACTCAGCGGCGCCGACATGGTATTCATCACCGCCGGTATGGGCGGTGGTACAGGTACCGGTGGTGCCCCTGTGGTCGCAGAAGTGGCCCGGGAAATGGGCATACTGACGGTTGCGGTGGTCACTCGTCCGTTTCCGTTTGAAGGGCGCAAGCGCATGGCCATTGCCGAGGCGGGTATCAAGCAGTTGAAAGAGCGGGTGGATTCTCTGATCACCATCCCCAACGAAAAGCTGCTGGCGGTGCTGGGTAAAACCACCAGCCTGCTCGATGCCTTCAAAGCTGCCAACGATGTGCTGCTCGGCGCGGTCCAGGGCATCGCTGACCTGATCATCCGCCCCGGTATGATCAACGTGGACTTCGCCGACGTGCGAACGGTGATGTCCGAAATGGGTATGGCCATGATGGGCACAGCCGCAGCTCGCGGTGAAAACCGCGCGCGCGAGGCCGCCGAAGCCGCGATCCGCAGCCCGTTGCTGGAAGACGTCGATCTGCAGGGCGCCCGCGGCATACTGGTCAACATTACCGCAGGCATGGATCTGACCCTGGGTGAGTTCACCGAGGTGGGTAACACCATCGAGGAGTTTGCATCCCCTGAAGCCACTGTGGTGGTGGGAACTGTGATAGATCCGGAGCTGACCGACGAACTGCGGGTGACCGTGGTGGCCACAGGTCTGGGGCGGGCGGAAGCACCCAAGGTCACAGTGGCGCCCACCAAGGTTGTGGACAACACCCGTACTGCGGATGGCGGCCTTAACTATGCGGTGCTGGACAAGCCCACTGTCATGAGGGCGAACGCAGCGGCGGCCAGTCGTCCGGCCGGCAATGCTGCCCGCGCTCTCGAAACCCGCGAGCGCGACATGGAGTACCTCGATATACCCGCGTTTCTGCGCAGACAGGTGGACTAACCAGACCAGCGGCGCCCTCCAATTGGGGTGGCGCCTCTGCTGTTCAGGTGAAGTTCATATTGAGTTGTCCATAATTTGCCCATACTCCGGGCAATCTTTCGGCATCTGTTGTTCCGGGATGGCATCAGTTTTCTGATTTAAGGTTTCCGCGGCGGTCGGCCCTTTGATACCATGCGCGCCCCGCCGGGACTGGCCGGTTTTCCATCAGAGTCAGTTTGGTTGGGATTGCCGCTTTACAGCCAAGTAATCTGCTTTCTTGCTTGCCAGATCCTCTTTCCATTGACAGTCACATTTGAGATTTGCCCGCGATGATCAGACAAAGAACTCTGAAAAACGAAATCCGTGCTACTGGCGTGGGTTTGCATACGGGCAAGAAGGTACTGTTGACCCTGCGCCCGGCACCGGTGGATTCCGGTATCACCTTCCGCAGGATCGATCTGGATCCCGTAGTGGAAATCAAAGCCAAGGCGGAAAACGTCGGCGATACCACCCTCTCCACAACCCTGGTCAACGGCAATGTGCGCATCTCCACCGTGGAGCACCTGCTGTCCGCTCTGGCCGGTCTCGGCATAGATAACGCCATCATCGAAGTCAGCGCCGACGAGGTCCCCATAATGGACGGCAGCGCCGGCCCCTTCGTATTCCTGATTCAATCGGCTGGCATCCAGGAGCAGAATGCGCCCAAGCGGTTTGTCCGCATCAAAAAGCCGCTCAGCGTGCGCGAAGGCGATAAGGTCGCCAGTTTCCGCCCGTTTGAAGGCTTCAAAGTCTCATTTGCCATTGATTTTGACCATCCGGTATTCCGCGACCGGGCGCTCAAGGCTTCGGTGGACTTCTCCAGCACCTCATTTGTCAAAGAGGTTGCCCGCGCCCGCACCTTCGGCTTCATGCACGAGATCGAATATCTGCGCTCCAAAGGTTTGGCCAAGGGCGGCAGCGTCAACAATGCCATAGTGATCGATAAATATAGGGTTCTGAACGAGGACGGCCTGCGCTATGAGGATGAATTCGTCCGGCACAAAGTTCTGGATGCGATCGGCGATCTCTACCTGTTGGGTTATAGCCTGATAGGGGAGTTCGATGCCTACAAATCCGGTCATGCCCTCAACAACAAATCCATCCGCGAGTTGATGCGGCAGACAGATGCTTGGGAGATGGTGACTTTTGAAACCGAAGAAGCGGTTGCACCGATTTCTTATTCCAAACCTTTGGCGGTAGTCTGAGACTGTTTTGCTATAGATCTGTATAAAAAACGCTCACGTTAGAATGAGTATTGCCATTTTAGCGTTTTCTATGCCATAGTCGGCCCCCGTCAAGGGAGGCTGGATTCCCCTTTCGCTTGCCTATATGGAAGTTCTTGTACTAATTATTACTACACCAACTTACAGCGGTTGTTCATATATTGATCGCGTTCAGTGCTGGTACAGGGCTGAATCCAACGAGCGAAACACAGATCAGTGAAAGTTATCATCCTTAGCAAAAAATATGGCAATTGCCGCAGCTTCAACTTGGGGATTTGGTCGGGGGCCATATTGTCAGCATGCCTCGCTTGTCTCATAGGGGTTCCGACGGCTGCCTATATCACCTATTCCAAGTTGGTGTCGGATTCGGAGAACCAGCTTCTGGAGCCCGAAATTCGTCAGGCTTGGGCCGAGCGAATGCAGGAGCAGGAGCAGCTCCTGGTGCAGACCCGGCAGGAAGCGGAAAACAAATTGGCCGCATTGACCCTGCGCGTTGCCGAGCTCCAAGCCAGACTGGTGCGTATAGATGCCCTGGGTGAACGCCTGACCTCCATGGCGAAGCTGGACAGTGGTGAATTCAATTTCAGTCAGCCACCGGCATTGGGGGGACCTGAACTGGAGTCCGCAGGAGAAAGCTTCGCCCCACCTGAATTTACCGCTGCTATAGATGAGCTGGCGCAGCAGATCGAAAATCGCCAGCACCAGCTGGAAACGCTCGAAGCCTTAATGGCGAATCGCAAGCTGGAGAATGATGTCTTCATCGCCGGGCGCCCTATTACCAAAGGATGGATGTCCAGCCGCTTTGGTCGTCGCACGGACCCATTTACCGGTCGAATTGCTTGGCACTCCGGTGTCGATTTCGCCGGCAAGGAAGGTGCTGAGATCATCGCAGTGGCAGCAGGTGTGGTCACCATGTCTGGAGAGCGCCACGGTTACGGTCAAATGGTGGAGATCAATCACGGCAAGGGATTCACCACTCGCTACGCCCACAACAAGGAAAATCTTGTCAAAGTCGGTGACGTGGTCAAAAAGGGACAGATCATTGCTCTCATGGGCACCAGTGGTCGCTCGACCGGGCATCACGTCCACTTCGAAGTCTATAAAAACGGCCGCGCCGTTGACCCTTCTACATATATACATCGCGCCAGCCGCTAAAACCCTCCCTCCTCTATCCCCGCTCAGCGCGATTTCTGTTTAACCCCTAAAACAACTCATTTATGATGCGGGCCTTTCGAATCGAAAAGCCCCTTCTTGAAATTTGGCACTCCCATGATCGGAAAATTAGCGAAAGCCATTTTTGGCACAAAAAATGACCGCGAGCTCAAGCGTATGGGCAAGCTGGTTGCACAAATCAATGCTCACGAAGCTGCGGTTCAGGCGCTTTCGGACGCGGACCTCAAAGCTAAAACCGCGGAGTTCAAACAGCGCTATCAAAAAGATGGCGAGAGTTTGGACGCGTTGCTGCCGGAAGCCTTTGCTGTCTGTCGCGAGGCCAGCCGCCGGGTCATGGGTATGCGTCATTTCGATGTACAGCTGATCGGCGGTATCACCCTCCATGAGGGCCGCATTGCCGAGATGAAAACCGGTGAGGGCAAAACCCTGGTGGCCACTCTGGCGGCCTATCTAAACGCCTTGTCCGGCAAAGGGGTGCACATAGTCACGGTGAACGATTACTTGGCGTCCCGCGATGCGAACTGGATGCGGCCTCTATATGAAAGTCTGGGGCTGGCGGTGGGTGTCGTGGTTTCCATGCAGTCCCAGGAGGATAAGCGCCAGGCTTATCTGGCTGATATCACCTACGGCACCAATAACGAGTACGGCTTCGACTATCTGCGTGACAACATGGTGCTGCGCAAGGAAGACCGGGTACAGCGCGGTCTGAATTTCGCCGTAGTGGATGAGGTGGACTCCATTCTCATCGATGAAGCGCGCACACCGCTCATCATCTCGGGGGCAACGGAAAACAACACCGAACTCTACGTGTTGATGAACAAACTGATCCCGCAATTGCGGCCGCACGATGAAGAGGCGGGCAAGGTGGGTCATTACACAGTTGATGAAAAGACCCGCCAGATAGAACTGACCGAGGATGGTCACCAACTGATTGAAGAGCTGCTGAGCCGCAATGGCCTGCTGCGTGAAGGTCAGAGTCTCTACGCCGCCAATAATCTGGGGTTATTGCACCATGTGCATACGGCGCTGCGCGCCCACAAGCTGTTCCAGCGGGATGTGGAATATATAGTGGAGAATCGCCAGGTCATATTGATTGACGAGCACACCGGACGGACCATGCCCGGACGGCGTCTGTCTGAGGGGCTGCATCAGGCTATCGAGGCCAAGGAAGGTGTGCCCATTCAAAGTGAAAGCCAGACCCTGGCTTCCACTACCTTCCAGAACTACTTCCGCCTTTATAAAAAGCTGGCCGGCATGACGGGCACTGCGGATACAGAGGCGGTGGAGTTCCGGCAGATTTACGGGCTTGATGTGGTGGTCATACCCACCAACAAGCCGGTTCAGCGCAAGGACCTCAATGACTTGATTTATTTGTCGGTGGAGGACAAGTACGAAGCCATAGTGGAAGAGGTCAAAAGGATCAACGCCACGGGCGCCCCTGTGTTGGTAGGTACGGCGTCGGTGGAGACATCTGAGGAGATGTCGCGCCGCTTCAAGCAGGCGGGAATCGCTCATGAGGTATTGAATGCCAAGCAACACGCGCGCGAGGCGGAGATTGTGGCCCAGGCAGGCCGTCCAGGTGCAGTGACCATCGCCACCAACATGGCCGGCCGGGGTACGGATATTGTTCTCGGGGGTAATTGGGAGGCAGAAGTCGCCCGGTTGGAGAGCCCTACCGAAGAACAGATTGCCGCAATAAAAGCCGAGTGGAAAAAACGCAACGAGCAGGTGCTGCAAGCGGGTGGCTTGCATATCATAGGTACTGAGCGCCACGAGTCCCGCCGTATCGATAACCAACTGCGCGGCCGCGCCGGCCGTCAAGGGGACCCGGGATTTTCGCGCTTCTATCTGTCATTGGAAGACAACCTGATGCGGATTTTTGCCTCTGACCGGGTACGCAAGATCATGAGCGCATTGGGCATGGAAAAGGGCGAAGCCATAGAGCATCGCATGGTGACCAATGCCATTGAGACGGCGCAGCGCAAAGTGGAGGCGCGCAACTTTGATTATCGCAAGCAGTTGTTGGAATACGACGATGTGGCCAACGACCAGCGTCGAGTGATTTATAACCAGCGCAATGAATTATTGGATGAGGAAACCATAGAGGGCGCCATCCACGGCATTCGGGACGACGTGGTGAATGACATTATTTCAACCCATATTCCTCCACAGTCCCTGGCGGAGCAATGGGATGTGCCGGGGCTTGAGCATGCGTTGGAGCATGAATTCGGCGTCAAACTGCCGATTCAGCAGTGGTTGGCGGAAGATAAAAAGCTCTATGAAGAGCCGTTGCGCAACAAAATTGTTGCCGCGATGGGAGAGTTTTATCACCAGAAGGTGGAGCGCATAGGGCCGATCATGCGGGCATTGGAAAAGCAGGTGATGCTCCACGTGTTGGATACGCTTTGGAAAGAGCATCTGTCCAACATGGATCATCTACGGCAGGGCATAGGGCTGCGCGCCTACGCGCAGAAGAATCCCAAGCAGGAATATAAGCGCGAGTCCTTCGAACTGTTTCAACAGATGCTGAACGATCTCAAGCACGACGTCACCCGGGTATTGTTCCGGCTGGAACCCATGACCCAGGAGCAGATGGAGGCTATGGAGCGTCAGCGGCAGGCTGAGGCAGAAGCCGCCCGGCGCAAAATGCAGCTTCAACATCAGGAAGCATCCGCATTGGCCTCATCGGCTGAGGAGCCGAGTCCTCCTCAACCCGCCAAGCTGGAGCCATTGGTTCGCCAGCACGCCAAAGTGGGGCGCAATGAACCATGTCCTTGCGGCTCCGGCAAAAAATACAAAGCGTGCCATGGCAGGCTGATATAAGAGGTGTAGTGGTTGTGACAAAAAAAGCGATCGTGTGGCCCCAAATGTACCCGGTGGCTGGGGTGCGTATAGGCGCGGCCAGCGCCGGAATCAAAAAGCCGGGGCGCCTGGATGTATTGCTGTTTGCCATTGATGAGGGCGCCACTGTGGCAGGGGTCTTTACCCAAAATGCCTTTTGCGCGGCACCAGTCGTTGTCAGCAAGGATCATCTTGCCCACGGAGATATTCGCTATCTGGTGATCAATTCAGGAAATGCCAATGCCTGCACCGGCGAGCGAGGTATTCAGGATGCTTTGGCAACCTGCGAAGCGGTTGCACGTCTGGGAAATGCCGAGCCTCATCAGGTATTGCCGTTTTCCACGGGTGTGATAGGTGAATTTCTGCCGGTGGATAAAATCCACGCGGCGCTGCCCCAGTCGGTGGAGTCTCTGGATACAGAAGCGTGGGAAAAAGCCGCTCGCGCCATCATGACAACCGATACTTGCCCCAAAGGGGCAAGCGTTCAATTTGAACACAACGGAGAAGTCCTGAGTGTCACTGGCGTCGCTAAAGGTGCGGGCATGATCCGCCCCAACATGGCGACCATGCTAGCTTTTATCGCCACGGATGCAGCGGTATCCCAGCCTGTACTCGATATCCTGGTAAAGGTGGCTGCAGATCGGTCTTTCAACCGCATCAGTATCGATGGTGATACATCCACCAATGATGCTTGTATTTTGGTGGCTTCCGGGAAGTCTCGGTCTCTGCTGACGGAGTCCAGTGGGGAGCTATATGAGAAGCTAAGTGATGCGGTGGTTGCAGTGATGCAGCAGCTGGCTCAAGCCATTGTTCGTGACGGGGAAGGTGCCACTAAGTTTGTAACTATCCAAGTCTCAGGAGGCGGCAGTACTGATGAATGCCTCAAGGTAGCTTACTCAATTGCCCATTCTCCGCTTGTAAAAACGGCACTTTATGCCTCGGATGCCAATTGGGGGCGCATAGCGGCGGCTGTTGGCTATGCGGGACTGCCCGATCTGGATGTATCCCTTATCAAGATCTGGCTCGACGATGTGCTGGTCGTGGAAGGCGGGGCGCGGTGCTCATCCTATACCGACGAGGCCGGTACCCGGGTGGTGCGCCAAGAGGAGTTTTGTATCCGGGTTGAGCTCGGACGCGGCCAATGCTCCGAAACTATATGGACTTCAGACCTCTCGCACGATTACGTCACCATCAACGCGGAATACCGCACCTGATCCTATGAGTGGGAATCCGGTGCGGGTTGCGGTAGGTGTAATCCGCAATTCTTTAGGCGAAGTGTTGATAGCGCGGCGCCCAGTGGATAAGCATCAAGGCGGCTTGTGGGAGTTTCCTGGCGGGAAGATCGAAGCTGGTGAAACCTGTGGGCAGGCGTTGATTCGTGAGTTGGAAGAGGAGTTGGGAATAGAGGTTCTCCATTCCAAGCCTTTAATCAAAGTGCCTTTCAGCTATGCAGACAAATCAGTGCTGCTTGAGGTTCGGGAGGTCACGGCGTTCAGTGGGTCTCCAAGTGGTAGAGAGGGGCAGCCTTTGTTGTGGGTGTCTCCCGCTCAGCTCAATGAATTCAGCTTTCCTGCAGCCAATCGGCCCATCATCAAGGCGCTGACTTTGCCAAACCTTCTTGCCATCACCGGGCCATTCCAGGATGAAGCGCAATTTGTCGAGGGATTGAAGAAGGCTTTGTCCAGGGGGGCTGGAATGATCCAGATCCGGCCATCGGCTGGCGCTGCAAGTCAAACCCAGCGTTTGCTGGATTTGACCAGAAGTCTCACCTCTATACCTGTTACGGTGAATTCCGCTGCTGATAGGTCCCTTTGGTCCGAGTTGCCGGGCCTGCATCTGCGTTCCAAGGATCTGATGTCAATCACTTCCCGCCCTGTATCTCATGACGTTTGGCTTGGTGCTTCCTGCCATAATCTCCAGGAGCTGGAGCAGGCCCATCGCATACAGGCCGACTACGCTTGTCTCTCTCCTGTGTTGGAAACCGGGTCCCACCCAGAGGCGGAAGCGCTCGGTTGGGAGAGTTTTGCTGAATTGTTGCGGTCGGCAGAATTACCCGTTTACGCACTGGGGGGCTTGTGCTTACAGGATTTGGATCAGGCCAAAGCCTGCGGCGCAGTGGGTATGGCGGGGATTG
>Ga0065721_10050725_pt1 | contig 18270 bp, 22 predicted proteins | sample Mesricmetagenome_FD_59108 | JGI IMG/M metagenome (GOLD analysis project Ga0065721, IMG submission 59108) | Mesophilic microbial community from rice straw/compost enrichment Sample: eDNA_1 v2 (version 2) | ecosystem: Engineered > Solid waste > Grass > Composting > Bioreactor | place: USA: Davis... | reverse complement strand
GAATTCCTCGCGCAATTGATCAGACTGCTTGAACTGGACGCTGATTTCACGGCCAACTTTGCCGATGTTCCGGCAAGCTCGCCTTATTACGAAGAGCTTGGAATCGGCCGCGCGCTCGGCATTGTGGAAGGCGTTGGCGGGAACAAGTTCTTGCCCGATACGGAAATCAGCAGAGAAGACGTTGCCGTCATCCTTAAGCGTGCGCTTGATCAATGGCACAACAAGCTGCCGCAAGTGTCGTCCAAGTCCATCGACGATTTCAAGGACGGCGTGAAGGCAGCGGCCTATGCAAGAGAAGGCTTAGCCTATCTGCTTGGCATCGGGTTACTCCAAGGAAACAGCGCCAACAGCTTGAATCCGAAGGGCAACCTGACTCGCGCAGAAGCGGCAGTTATCTTGTATCGAATCTACACGCAATCGCACTAAGAAATGCAGAGAAGAAGCCGGGGAGCGCTCCCCGGCTTCTTCTTAGCCTCTTACTAAGTTTTAGAAAAGTAACTTTGAACGAAGGCTTCTATCGTTTGTCGGCGAAAGCGGACTGCGTGGACGTTTTTTTCAACTGTTCGGAATAGAGCGGCATGGGGGGAGGGGCGACTATGTAAAATAAGTCCGATGGCGAGGCTTGGTGAAGTACAGGTTCTTTACAGTCTCTATTTCCGAGCCAACCCGGATCATGTTATTTACCAGCCGAGTGTCCACCGTCATGAAGCTGATCCCGTACAGACTAGCCATCGATATGTTCACTGCATCCGCCGCTCCCAAATGGTTGGTCAAGCTGATCTGTTGGAGCACGCTCTCCTTATCGCCATCCAGAACCAGTAAGACGTCCTCTTGAACCAGATCGCGAACGAAATGCATGATTTGATCGCGAACGGCTTCTTTATCAGGTTGGGAGAAGTTCTCCGACTCGTGAGGATGCGCGATTAAATACTGATTCAACGCCCGCTGTGCTAAATTGACGATCTCGTTGACAATGGTCGGGTTTACGAACAAAAAAAGTACGTCTTCATTACTGAAAACGTAGGTATCGAATAGATTTTTAACTGTGGTGTGATATGCATCAAAAGGATTGAAGTAGGCATATAAAACTCCGGTGTCAATGAGGATGCTTTCCTCCGGCTCGAAACCGCTGAACTCCGGAGCATTGAAGTCAACGATTTTCATACTTCCACCAATCTCTGACCTTGTTCATGTCGACTTTCGTGGGTACACTGCCCATGTACTCTTTAAGAAGCGCCTTTTTCTTTTGCGTCAAGCCGGAATACTTTGTCACATCCAATTTCTTCAGTTTAACGGCTGGCATAGGCTTTTCCTCCCCGTCCATGAAACCCTCTCCTAAACTCAACTTTAGGATCAGTATTCACAGACCGTATTTTTATCATACTCCCCGAATGGATTGCTTTACCAGCATTATAGCATATTTAACTTCAGAAGCATAAGGCTGCCACAAACCTCTTGCCGTAATCAAGATGTAGTGGAGAAGTTCAAGCAGACAATATGCTTGGACTTTTCTTTTTCCATAAAATGTAGCTCTGGACGATATACAATCTGTTTAATACACAAAACATTACATAATGTAATATATAATTGACATTTTGTAATGTTGAATGATATTGTATATGTGAAAGGAGCTGAATCATTTTGAAAAACAAAAAAATGAAGATCGCCAGATTAGAAGCCGATGTATCGCAGGAGCAACTAGCCGAGATCGTTGGCGTCACGAGGCAGACTATAAATTTAATCGAGTCGGGCAACTACAATCCAAGCCTTAAGTTATGCATCGCAATATGCAAGGCGCTGGGCAAAACTTTGAATGATCTATTTTGGGAGGAATGAGTATGAACAACGCTAAGATCGTTAAGGAAACCAAGTTGATCATGAACGTTACTTTGATCGCGGGTATCGTCCTTCTGGCGACAGGGATCCTGTTTACGCAAATGGACATCCATCTCATTTCTAACAACAAGGCTCTGATAGCATTGTCGCTTCTGCCGTTAAGCATGGCATTGGTTTATTTCCTGAAGCTGTCGAGTATCAAGAAGTCTCCTCACAAGATGCGATCTATTCTTATTAAAGAGAATGATGAGAGGCTCGTGGCCATTAAGAATGAAGCAGATGCGAAAACGTTTAAGGTTATCCAAGGAGCTTTGTTTTTAACTTATTTCGGCTACACCTTTATCGTTCCGGAGGACATTTTTAAGGGGGCAGGGTGGTGGATTTTGATTATCCTGTTATTGGCTTCTCTTTTCTTGCCGGGGATGTTCAGAAGCGCGATCGGTAAAGCCGATTTCAACGGGGATAGCGAACACTAAGAAGAATCGCATTATGTTACAGAATAATTTCTCGAGGGATTGTGATAGGGATATGGTTAAATCAGTCGACCAAGCCTCCTAAAATGAATGTAATCCTAATTTTAGGAGGCATAATAAATGAATTTCAATCCGATTGACATGGATAATTGGAGTAGAAAACCCTACTTTAATCATTATCTAAACAATGTCAGATGTTCGTATAGTATGACAGCAAACATTGACATTACCGGTCTTCTGTCTGTAATTAAAAATAAGGGGATTAAGCTGTATCCAGCATTAATCCATATGATAGCAGCGGTAGTAAACCGCCACGTTGAATTTCGCACATGTTTTGACTCTGAAGGCAGATTAGGTTATTGGGACAGCTTGGCTCCTAGCTTTACGATTTTCCATGATGATGATAAGACCTTTTCAAGCATCTGGACGTTGTACGATGAACAATTCAGTGAGTTCTACAGCCGCTATCTGGATGATCTGAAAATGTACGGAAGCATTAAACAATTTGCGGCTAAAGCTAACGAACCGCCAAATATCTTCCCGATTTCTAGCATTCCGTGGGTCAGCTTCACAGGCTTTAATCTGAATGTATATAACGAAGGGACCTATTTACTGCCTATCTTTACAATGGGGAAATATTTTGAGCATGACGAGAAAATACTGTTACCCTTGTCAGTACAGTTCCATCATGCCGTTTGTGACGGTTATCACGCTGGCGTTCTGTTTAATGAACTGCAATTACGTGCAAATACCTGTAAGGAATGGTTGTCCATTAATTAACTAGGCAGGGGCGCCTAAGCCTTATTACAGCAACAGCCCTCTACCGCTTTGTTCAGCGGTGAAGGGCTGTTGCTCTGATTTCTCGAACCTTATTTGATGACAGCAAAGATGGCGACGACAATAGCTACAGCTATTACAAATTGAATAATAAAGCTTTTCGAGTTAAATTTCATCGATATCACCTCGTATTTTATTGTTACATTAATTATCAAAACGACGCTTGCCATAGACGATGACTGCAATGGCGAGAGAACCGATTGCCCAGAGCAGCATATTAAGGAGATGCCATTTGATCTCGGTGAAACCGCCATTTTGCTCCAGCCCGATGAGTGCCGCGGAGAAGCTTTCGGTTGGAAGATAACTGATGATTGTGCTGAAGACAGGGTTATCCAGCGTTGTGCTTATCAGCGACCCGTAGGTAAAAATCACGAGAACCGGAAGGCCCACAATGGAGGTTTCCATAACCGTTCGTGAGATAAGCCCGATAATGGTGCCTAATGAGACGAATATGACTATGGAAAGCACAACCATAATGGTGAAATAGAAGAGCCCCGGAACATGCATTTTGCTTATGAAGATCGAACCGATTACGACCAAAATCGTAATTAGAGACGAGAGGAGGCTCTTGCCGAGTATAATTTCCATTCGTGTAGCCGGAGACAGCAATAAGGCGCGTAAGGTGTTTTTCTCCTTCTCTTCAGCCATCATCGTCGCTTGAACAAAGGCGCCTGTTATAACCAGCGCCAGATTGATTGGCATACCCAGCAGGCTGGCGTCGTCCGAGTCCGAATCGGATAACAGGGCTGCCATTCCTAATGGCAGCAATATCGTGATTAGAATCATATAAGAGTTCTTAAACAGATCCTTTACATCTTTTACAATAATGGCAGATACTCTTTGTACGGAAAATGTCACTGCAAAGACCTCCCTGTAAGTTGAATAAATATTTCTCCCAAAGTGGGTTCATTCGAATGAATCGACATTAACTCCCCTTTGGCGATATATTGGGCAACAGTTTGTGCTCCAGCCTCATCCTGTTTGATTTGAATACGGCTGCCGTTCCGTAGAACGAGGCTAATTGTAGAATCTCCATATTTCACTCGCAGGTTGTGAGGATTGTCCAGCTCTACAATTTTCCCATGATCGAGGAAGGCGAGTCGCTGACAGAGGCTCTCTGCTTCTTGCATGTCATGGGTACTTAAAAAAATGGTTGTACCTGACTCATTCAACTTGCGCAGGCTTTCATGAATTTGTTTTTTGTTGGTGGGGTCTAATGCAGAAGTCGGTTCGTCCAAAAACAAAAGTTCCGGTTTATGCAATAAGGCCCTCACTAAGGTGACTCTTTGCTTCATTCCTTTGGATAGCTTCCTTACTGCGGTTTTCTTGTCTTGAATAAGGTTAACTTCCTCTAACACTTCATCAATGCGCTTTACGTCTACATCATACAGCCTGCAAAAGAGTTCAAGGTTCTCATATACCGTCAGGCGATCGTACAACCCGCTGTTGTCCGTAAGGATGCCGATCCGTTTCAATTGCGAGGGATCGCGCAGCTTGCTTACATCTGTCCCGAACACTTGCACGGAGCCTGCTGTATGCAGAAGTTGTGAAGTCAGAATCTTCACCATTGTGGTTTTGCCGGAACCGCTGGGACCCAGAAATCCGAAAATTTCTCCTCTTCGAACATGGAAGTTAACGCCACTCAGAGCTGTCTTTTTACCAAAAGTTTTGACCATCTGCCTTACCTCAATCTCATGCCTCATCCCGTTAACTCCTTTATCGATTGATCTTGCTTGTGCTAAACGAATTGTATTAAAAATCGCGTAACCGCACAGTATTTACAGGATCAAAGGAGTACACGGGGGGCTGAATACTGCATTTTGGAGGGGGAATGGAGCAGCTGTTCGGTAAAAAAAGGGCACCTTCAGATACCCAAGGTCCCCTTTAACTCCTCATATTTTCCTTTGGAAAGCGGAATAGAGCTTTTCTTGTCATCATCCAATATGAGACTATAACTGTTACGCGTCCATGAGATGACTTCACGCACTTTTTGCAGATTGACGATATAGGAACGATGGCACCGAAAGAACCCAAACGCTTTAAGCTTAATCTCAAGATCGTTTAAGGTGAACACACAAGGGAAATGGGCCCCCTTCACATGAAGCAGGGAGATCCCCTCGCTGCTTTCAATGAAATTGATTTCGGTCGGATCGAACAAGATGATCTTATCGTCCACCTTGGCGGGGATTTTCTCCACCCGGACGGGTCGGACTTCGATTGCTGCTGGAGGAAGCAGGGCAGTTTGGGATGGATGTTCCTCGCCAGGAGCAGTAACGTCCGTTTGAGCATCGGTTCCCGAATCATCGATTACATCTAATTTTTTGAATTCATGCTCGTTCAGTCTATATACCTCATTGGTGATGGTGATGGCATCGACAAGGTAGGATGTCGTGATCAGAATGGCCTTTCCTTCGTTCAGAAGTTCAGTAAGCAACGCTCGAATAATGATTTGGCTTTCGATATCCACGTTCTGCTCGGGTTCTTCCCAGATGAGCAACGCAGGGTTATGTATAATCGTTCTCCCCAGGTGCAATCGTTTTTGTTCGGAGAAGGTTAATGAAGCAATTTGGCTGTTCAGCTTGTCCCCTAATCCGATTCTGTGCAGGACTTCATTGATGGAGAGGGTTGCTTGGTATAGGTTCTTGTAAAAAGAGAGCGAATCCTTCACCGTAAGCCGTTCGTAAAGCCCGTCATTTAGAAGGGATACGCCTATTTTGTGCGCCTCTTTCTTAAAGTTCTGGGGTAAAGACGCGCCATCCATCAGCACATGACCGCCAGATGTCGGAATATCGCCCAGAAGCAGTTGGATTAATAACTGCCCCAGTTCATTGTTGCATTGTATAACGACGCACTGGCCGCTCATAATCTGCAGGTTGATCTCCGGCAATAGCAGAGCATTGCCCTTTCTCTTTATTAAATGATCAATCGTAAGTACCGCCATACATTTCTCCTCGCTATTCGGAAATCACTTCCCATGTGTATAATAGCAGTCAATTTCCCATCAAACAAATTAAATACGCAATTGTGACGCAGAACAGAACGATTGCCGCCACCGTTTGCTTAAAGTCATCCTTGATACGCACATGAGCCCATATAGCTCCGGCCATGGTTAAGGCAAGCCCTATACCGGCAAACATTGCCCAATGAGGGTAGAAGTAACCTGCAGCCAATCCAGCTGCTCCGATAAGCTGCACCGTTCCAGTTACGACACGAAACCACTGCGGCAGTTGCAGCCTCTTGAAGTTATTGACATGCATGGACAATCCGGATACTTTTCCCACGCCTGATATCAGGAAAATCATTATCAGAATCGTTTGTATTGTTGTAGTTGCAATCGACATTGTCATCGTCCTCTCGCTATTGTTGTTTGGGTTTTAGAAATAACGTGCCAATGGCACTTGCTCCAATAATCGTTCCTGCAATTAGAGCAACTGCGAGTTCGGTCGTCGTTAATCTGCTGCCTGAGTAGATTTGATGGAAGAAGAATACGGTGGATGGAAGGGACAAGGTAACGGCCGTTAGTAAGCCGGGAGAATACTCTTTGTATAATAGGGTGGTTACGACATGGAAAAGCGCGTTGATACCGATATGCAGTTGAAATGCCGCTGCTGCTATTACCCAAATGCCGTTATACCCGATTGTGGATGCTTTATAGGACACTAACAGAACCAGCAGAATCATGAACACTTGAATGAGGACATGTTTGTAAGTTGACATGGGGGCGAAGTGCCGCGTGGCCCATTTTGCAAAACCGGGAACTTCTTCAATGGTGTGGATGAGTAAGACGACATAGGGTAACCAAAAAACAAGATGAAGGGCAGGGTCTATCAAGTTTATCTCCTCCGTATGAAAGGATTGTTTGAACGTTTAAACAAATTTGCGCGAAAAAAAATTAGTTTTTCAATAAATAGGTTTCTAATAGCTCGATTAAAGTCAGATAAGCAGCGTCAATATCGAAGTCAGGATCAGCCATCTGCTCAAGAGCCAGGCCATCAATGGTTACATTAATAATCGATGCCAGCGCCTTTTTATTAATGTTTTCTTTTAACGGCAGCATGTTCAACGATTTCAGCACTTGTTGTTTACCTGCCTCAAGGCTTTGCTGAATTTCTTTGCGGCCGGCTTCGCTCCTTAAACCGATTGCGAACAATTCAAAGCGAAGACGATGCCAGTCCGGGTACTGATGCACCATATTTTTAGGAACGGCTAACGCATGACGTATGAAATTTTCGTTCAACGGGATCTCCGAGATCTTGTTCATTTCTTCAATGTAACGTGCGCTTTCCAAATGAAAAATCTCAAACATCAAATCTTCTTTGCTCGAAAAATAATAATTGATCAGCCCTTGCGATATCCCTGCTTGCTTGGCGATCTCTTTTGTCGAAGCTTTCTCAAACCCTTGCTCAGCCAGCACCCGGTAAGCGGCATCGATAATTTTATTTTTCGTATCTCCAGGGACGTTTTTCATTCTCACACCGCCTTTGTTTGAACGTTTAAACAAATCATATCATGTTAAAATAACAGGTGTCAACGAGCTGTACGACGGATGGACGAATCGCCGACCATGTCCAATGTTGTCCCCGTTGCCGCTGTTCGAGGAATTGCTGCTGGTCGATGTTAAACTCCGGCGGCATGTGATGGGCATCGGATTCTTTGGCCGGTGTCTTGAAGGGACCGAGGTGAGCGCCATACACCTTGTAACCTTGCATGAGGCTGATGTGCTGCAGCGAAGGGGCAATCGGCTCAATCGAATTGACGACGTTAACCAGCATGGCCAGATTAGGCGGAACCAACTCAGCCCACGTTGGCCGATCTTGATAAGCGGCATAGAAGAGATGCGTCACTTCCGTCAGGCTGCCGAGCTTCTTCCGAGTGTCTGCTTCGTCGAGAAGGTCGACGGGAATGTACCGTACTCTACCGGACGACTCGCCTCCGCGTCTCGAAACCCCGATGATGTTCCAATCCGGAAGCTTCGTTAAGTATTCAATCAGATTGCGTCCTATGACGCCGTTAGCACCAATGACAAGAGCCGTTTTACGGTCGGAGGTTTGATTTGGATGACTAAGCATAGACATTCCTTCCTTTCAAAGTTACGTTTTTCATCATTGTGTAACATTGAATAGAAAGAGAATAGTACGCACTTTGAAGTGATATAGTCACTTGAAAGTAACGATGAATATCCTGCTCTTACATTCATGACTCTATGACTCTATGGGTTTACAGCTTTAAAGAACTGATAGATAATTTAAGAATACAGAACGCGTAGACGCGGTGTCGTCCAGCACGAATTCGGGGGAGCGCTCCGCAGAGGCCTCGAGAAGCAAAGTGATTCCCTGAAAAATAGGAGGGATACAGATACTTTGGCGCCGAAAAAAAAGATCATATATGCCGGTTTGCTATGTATAGCGCTGTTCGTTGGGCTGCTGCCGTGAAGTCTGGGCTTCGTCTATGCCGCTCCGCCTGTCAAAGCGATCAAAATCGCCGCGGGAGAGAACTTCTCGCTAGCGCTCAAGTCGGACGGCAGCGTGGTCGGCTGGGGTTTCAACACGTATCTTCAAACAAACATTCCCACTTTGGCTCAAAGCAAAGTAATCGATATTGCCGCGGGCAGCAATCATGTGTTGGCATTATTAGAAGACGGCAAAGTCATCGCTTGGGGAGCCAATGCGTCCGGGCAATCGATCGTGCCTCCGCAAGCGGGATCCGGCGTAATCGCCATTGCTGCCGGGTCGGAACATTCCTTGGCTTTGAAGGCCGACGGAAGTGTGATCGCGTGGGGGGCAAACGATTTTCACCAAACTGACGTTCCCGCAGCGGCGCTATCCGGAGTTACGGCTATCGGGGCAGGCTGGAAGCATTCGCTGGCTATAAAGGAGGGCGGCGTCATCGCTTGGGGGAGGGGCGATGAAGGAGCGACCAATGTGCCTGCCGAGGCAACGATCGGAATCGTTAGTCTATCCCCAACCAACTGGCACTCCGTTGTCGCCTTGACATCCAGTGGCCGTGTTCTTTTTTGGGGATGGAACCAAGCCGGCATGGGGGCTATTCCCGACGAAGCGCAAAGCGGAGTAATCTCAGTCATTTTAGGGGTCAACCATCTTCTAGCGATAAAAGACGGCGGCGTCATCGCTTGGGGAAACAATTCGAGCGGACAAACCAATGTTCCTGTCGACGCGCTAAGCGGAGTAGTGGGCGTTGCGGCCGGCAGCTCCCACTCCCTTGCTTTGAAAGCGGACGGAACCGTTGTAGCTTGGGGCAATAATTTGCACGGTCAGTCTACTGTGCCAGGAAGCTCCGATCTAAGCGGATTGACGATCTCCGCAGGCGTGACGACTCCGTCTTTTCAATCTAACGTCAGGGATTATACGCACTATGTCGGCGCATCTGCCACAGAAGTCAATGTGACGGCCGCACTCTCCACCCCGAATTACGGCGCATTGTTGATTAACGGGGAGCAGCAGCCAAGCGGAACGGCGCTCACGGTTTCGCTGGCCGAGGAATCCACGGCGATTTCTGTCCAAACGGAACCGTATTTGCGCGCAGGGTCAGCGTACTCTGTAACGGTGCTTCGGGATACGACGCCGCCATCGGTCAGCTTTGGGACTGACGGCAACGAGAACTGGGCGACTGCTGCGTCGACCACAGTTGCGGTAGACGACACGGAAAGCGGAGTGGACGATGCTTCTCTCCGATATGCATGGTCGACGAGCGACGAGACTCCTAGTACTGGCTGGGCGGCATTCGCGAGCGGGGATACGTTGTCCCTGAACGAAACGGACGGGGAATGGTACTTGCACGTGCGGGCGCAGGATCGAGTCGGCAATACGGCGAATGAAGCGACAGCCCGATTCAGGCTGGATAATACGCCGCCATCGGTCGAAGTGACGATGACCAAGGCCGATCAGAGCGCGTACCCCGACGATACATGGACCAATCAACACGTCGCCGTAAGCGCGAATGTATCGGATGAGCGCGGGATAGCTTCGCTGGAATATTCGCGGGACGGCGGAGCGACGTGGAACAGTTATGTGTCGGGCGAGGAAATCGAGTTGCAGGACGATGGCGTGCATGTGATCTCTTTTGCAGCCGTCGATGTAGCGGGCAATCCAACGAGCGAGCAACGAACGGTAAAAATAAGCAGAAGCGGACTGACGCTGACGCCGACACTGCTGCGCGAAGACAACAGCATCTATTCGAGCGGGACATGGACAAACATAAGCGTTACGGCGAACGTCTATGCCGAAGCAGGAACAAGCGGGATCCATAGTCTCAATTATTCATTAAACGGAGGCGCATCCCTGCCTTATGCCGACGGAACGCCGATTGTGTTCGATCAGGAAGGGGCGCATACGATTCTCTTCGAGGTCGCCGATACAGCCGGCAATACGCTCGATGCAACGCTAGCCGTCCATATTGACCGCACCGGGCCTTCAGTCAGCTTCGGGACGAACGGCAATGAGAACTGGACTTCATCGGCGTCAACGACAGTAACGGTCGACGACGGGCTCAGCGGCACGGACGAAGCCTCGCTGTTCTATGCCTGGACGACGAGCGCAGACACGCCGGATGTGGGTTGGACATTGTTCGGGAACGGAGCAGCGCTGACGCTGAACGACGCGGACGGGGAGTGGTATTTGCACATCCGGGCGCGCGATCGGGCAGGCAACAGTGCGAACTCGGCAACGCATCGTTTTTTACTGGATTCTTCGACTGCGGGACTAAGCGCATTGTCCCTATCGACGGGATCGTTGCAGCCCGTATTCCAAACGGACATTACGGCCTACAGAGCGGAAGTGGGGAGCGGCGTGTCCAGTGTGACAGTTACGCCTGCAGTCGCTAAGGCGACGGATACGGTCACAGTAAGCATCAACAATGGGATGCCCGTGCAGGCAGACAGCGGTCGGCCAAGCGAACCGCTGGCATTGAACGTTGGCGGCAATACGATTACCGTCCATGTGATGTCGCTTAACGGCGCCGAGCGCTCCTATGTTGTTACAGTGACGAGAAGATCGTCCAGTGGAGGCGAAGCGGGAGGGACGCCGCAGTCATCTGACGCTGATCTGGTGGGACCGGCTGGGGCAACTGTCAGATTTGACGGAGGTCAAATCGTCATTCCGGAAGGCGCTCTGAACGCTTCCATTCGTCTTTTCGTAAGCAGCACGGAAGACATCGGCGATCTTGCTTTTTTGCGGGATCGGGACAAGCTTGTCAGCCAAGTCATTCGGTTCGTGGCAGAACCGGAAACGAAGCTTCTGAAACCGATCACGGTAAGCCTGCTTCTCCATGACGGGATAATCGATCAGGAGCTATATAAAATAGGCTTGTACTGGTTTAACGAAGAAACTTCGGGATGGACAGCACTGAACAATATTGCCGTTGACCGGGAGGAAGGCATCATTAGCGGTACGGTCGATCGTTTCGCTCCAATTGCAGCCATCGCCCGCTTAACAGAGACGGAAGAAGAGCAACAAAACCCGCAGCAGCCCGACGTTCGTCTGAACGATATCGCCGGTCATTGGGCGGAGGCCGGCATTCGGCAGGCTGTAGCGGAAGGAATTGTTGCCGGCTACCCTGACGGTTCCTTCCAGCCGGATCGCAAGGTGACACGCGCGGAATTTGCGGTCATGCTGATACGGGCGTTGAAATGGCAGGGAGCAGAAGCGGAACTTGCTTTTGTCGATGCAGCGGAAATTCCCGCTTGGGCGCATCATGCGTTTGCGCAAGCGGTACGGGCCGGGATCATTAGAGGTTACGTCGATGGCAGTCTCAATCCGACTGCGGAAATTACTCGGGCGGAAATGGCTCTAATGGTCGCAGCTGCAATCGGTTTGCCCAATGAGGGCAACGAGCCGACCGGTTTTGCGGACGATCGCGATATACCGGGCTGGGCGAAAGCCGCCATTGCTTCTATGAAGCAGTCGAGTATTGTGCGCGGGGACGGCGCCAACAAATTCAGACCTCAAGACAACGCCGCGAGAGCCGAAGCCGCAATCTTGCTGCTCAATATGCTGGCTTATCAAAGACAAGGAAACGAGGCAAGCCGGTAAGCCGCCATTGGATGGAAAATCCCGAGTCAAACAACCAGAAAATAACCCGACTAGGCTGATGGCCTGCGGGTTATTTTCATTTTTTTTGGATATGTGAGCAATCGGTCCATGACTCGGATCTGCCTAGTGTAAGGCAGTTATAAATAGTTTTAAAAGAGCCAAGACACCTGCCTTCTTTTTGTCTTATACACTTCCAAGATGCATAATGACTGCTAAAAACTACATAGCCTGTACGTTTTAAACTCATTTATGTTGATTCTTCATTCTTACATAATAAAGATGTACGCTTACACCCTAAATAAGCAAGGAGCAGAGTAATTCATGATAGGGGGCTCATAGAAGTTATGTTAAAAAGCGGCAGTTGGAGGGAGAACGTTAAATGCGATTTCCTTTGTGGTGTCAAAAAGCTCTGCAAGAAAGAGTAGACTGTGTTTCAGCCCGTATAGCACGTCATCCTGATATCCGCAGATTACGCGAAGAAGAAGACAAAGCGTTTCAACAACTGTTTGCTAACATGGATATAGTGAGATCGCCTGAGTTTTCGGAATGGGAGGATAAGCATCACTGTAAGCACGCATTGGTGAATGAACATCTGTACCGACAGGGCTTGCAAGACGGTATACAAATTGCATTTGCGCTATTAAATATGCTGGATATCGATGAAACGGAGAGGGATCTGTATCCGTCTTCAGCTGACAATCCGAAGGATTAAAAGAGAAAGCCGCAGGAATGCGCGCTTTCTCTTTTTCTTTGAAGATATTGACATTGCACCATTTTAGCCTTATTATAAAATCAAAATGTTAGTTAGTGCTAACTATAATAGAAGAATCGAGCTGGGAAGGTAACTATGGAGAATAAGACGACTCTGGACAATAAAGCCAAGTTGATGCATGCGGCGATAGATTTGATGGCTGAAAAGGGCTATAAGGGCGTATCCACGAAGGAGATCGCAGCAGCGGCAGGTGTCAGCGAGATGACCTTGTTCCGTAATTTCGGCAGCAAGATCAACCTGCTGGACAAGGCGGTTGACCGTTATCATTACTCGGTGGAAATGACTCAGGTTTTTAACGAGAAAGTGATCGGGGACTTGCGAACGGACTTGCTCATGATTAGCCAAATGTATCATGAAATGATGGAGCGCAACCGAAAATTGTTCCTCATTGTATTAAGCGATAACGAATTGGCTGAAATCCGCGAAAAGGCGCAGAAGCATCCTCGGAAGCTACTGGAGCTATTGACGAATTATTTTATAGACATGCAGCAGAAAAATAAAATGATTTCAACCGATGCGCAGATGCAAGCGATCACTTTCATGTGGATGAATTACGGGGCATTTGTTTCTCAGCTGTTTGTTAGGTCTGAGATTACGCCAATATCTAAGCAAGACTTTATAAGATCGAGTACCGATTTGTTCGTTAGGGCGCTAAGCCCTTAATTTTTCGAAGTGTAGATAGTGAGCACTAACAAACAATGCGGCAGAGGTGACCATAATGAAGCATCGGAATATGGAATCGCGAAAGCTTGTAGGTCAAACAGCAGATGCAGGTTTCCAAGTTGGTGTCAGGAGGACGTTCCCCATCTCACCGGAAAAGGTATGGTCGTTTCTAACCTCGCCCGAAGGGACAAAATTGTGGCTTGGAAACGTATCGCCTCCTGCATTTAACGAGGGAGAGGTTTTTGCATCCGATGAGGGGATTTCGGGCGAGCTTCGGGTAGTAAAGCCTTTGCGGCAGCTTCGCTTAAAGTGGGGCAGGAAGGATTGGGCGAAGCCGTCCACGCTGCAAATTCGGCTGTTATCCAGTCATCCCGATCGAACAACGATCAGCTTCCATCAAGAGAATTTGGATCATCCGAACACGCGGGAACAAATGAAGCTGCATTGGGAGAACGTTCTGAACAACATTTGGCAGAAAACAAGCACCGTAAACGATGAAGAGGAGATGGATAAGCATGAATAAATTCAGCCATATCGATCTTAGAGTGAACGATTTGGAGAGCACCTTGCCTTTCTATGAAAAGCTTCTTCCTGAGTTAGGTTTTACGCGAACCTTTCACAGCTTGAATTGGAAGGTATTCGCCGCCGAGGGGGAATTGCCTAGCGCCGCTTATTTTGCGATTACGGAGGACCGGGAACATAAGCCGAATCCCAATCTGATTGGTTTCTGGGCGAATGATCAGGCTGAAGTCGATCATATTGCGAAACTGGTCCGGGAAAATGGCGGCACGATCAACGACGGTCCCCGGTTATTCCCGATTAGCCCAACGTATTACGCAGTCTATTTTGAAGATCCTTGCGGAAATAAATATGAATTGGTTCATCGTTTGAATTAGTGTTGGCTAGTAAAGACAAAAGGCAAATTGCATGAATGAAACTGTCATGATAGGATTAGGATAGAAAAAGGAGCCGGATGGCCGTCCGACTCCCCGTACAACATATTTGGATGGGAAACCTCCAAAGAATTAGAGCAAATAACCCGTTCCCTTGGCCGTTAACCTGGGCGGGTTATTTTCGTATACGCAGATAAGTAAGCAATGCCAGCAAAAACATGCCGAGCATGATCACTTCTGTTAATGGTGTTCTTTTGTAATATCAAGAGTTTTCGGCACCAGCATAAACACGACGGTAGCGATAACGATCATAATTATGCCGCCGATCAATCCCGTCGTTACCAATGAATTGTTGAATGCGGAGACCGCTTCTGCGGCAAACACGGCAATACCCATCTGAGCCGAGACTTCCAGCGCGCCAATAATCGATTCCTTGGCCAATTCCGCTAATGGACCTGAGATGCCTTGATTAATGAATGCATCAACGTTCAAGTAATTTCGATACAGCTGTGCAGCAATACTGCCTAAAATCGCAATCCCCAATACGCCGCCGAGATCATACATGGACTCCTCGATTGCAGCTGCGTTGCCGGCTTTTTCTTGTGGAGCGCTCAACATAATGATCGCCGAAGCAATGGCTAGCGAACTCGAACCGGCGCCGATCAGAAACAGGGATGCCGCAAGCAGCGGATAGGCCAGCGGTTGTCCGAAAAAGAACATAATAAGGAATCCGACTCCTGCAAGCGCAAGTCCGCTGGACAGAATCGTCCGGGCCCCCATTCGAGCCGCAAGCATCGGAGCAAGCGGAGCAAAGAGCAATGAACCAAGAGCCATGGGAAGAAGGTATACACCCGCCTTGAACGGAGACAACCCTTCGACAACCTGAAGCCACTGGACGACCAGCAATAACATTGCATTCATAGCAAACATGGGGATAAGCGCTGCGATCGTTCCTGCGGTGAATGCGTTATTTTTGAAGAGACGAACGTCAAGCAACGGATCGGAACTTCTCAGACACCGGATTACAAACCCCACTAACAGGATGACGGCAAAAGTTAAAACCATCCAGGAGACGGAATCGCCCAAGCCCTCCTTGGCAAACTCCTTAATACTCCAAACCTAAGCAACCATGCCAGCCATAGATAAAACGGTAGCAAGCATATCCCAACGCGCCGCGTTGGCATTGCGTGCTTCAGGCAATAGGAACACCCCGGCGAGGACAGCCAGTGCGGCAAACGGCACATTAATCAAAAACGTGGCTTGCCAAGCAAAGTATTCGAGCAACGCGCCTCCGACTATAGGCCCGATGATCGCTCCGGCGGCAGACACGGCAGACCACACGGCAAGCGCAGTTGCCCGCTCTTTGGGATTCTGAAAAATCGTCCGAAGCATCGAAAGGGTAGTCGGCATAATCATGGCCCCGGCTGCTCCAAGAAGGGCGCGAAGCGCGATAACCTGTGCCGAGCTGTCAACGAAAGTCACAAGCAGTGAAATCAAACCGAATATGGCAAAACCGGTTAGCAAGACCCGTTTTCGTCCCCACCGATCGGCTAATGCACTCATTGGGATAAGCATACCCGCCAAAATAAGCGAATAAATATCGACAATCCATAGCTGCTGAACCGATGTTGTGCCAAGATCTTTCACAAGGTCAGGCAGTGCCATAATAAGGATGGTCATATCCATCATAACAACGAGCAAACTAACGGATAGCACGACTAGGGCTGTCCAGCGTTGTTTGGGCGACATGGATTCTGCCGAAACAGGAAATGATAATTTGAGCATGGTTCTCCTCCGTTCCATCTGGGCTGCTCGTAATCAGACGCTTCATTCTATAGACCGACCGTACGGTCTATTGAGGATTCTAACATACGTTTTTGCATATTTCCAGTATTATTGTTAGGTCAAGCTCTGACTCGGACATAAACATCGTTCTCTATGAACCCACGGGCGACTTATAGTATACTTGCGATAAATGCGAAGATAGCAGGAGGTGGAGAAGTGAGGGAACGTATGCTTGAGGTGGCGAGAGAGTTATTTGTTAAAAACGGGTATAATTCCACGACCACCGCAGACATTGTCAAACTTTCCGGCAGCAGCAAAGGCACGCTTTATTATCATTTCGAAACCAAAGAAAATCTATTTCTTGAGATTCTTAATATAGAAGAAGATAGATGGCTGCAATTATGGAGAGCAGAAGAAAAGAATTGTTCGAGCAACGCGGAAAAATTCCATCGATTTAACGAACTATCGGCGATAACCGATGCTTATTATCCGCTGCAAACGGCCATGATCGAGTTTTATTCCAAGGACCACGAATCTAAGCTCGTTCAAGAGAAAATGGATGAACTGGATAGGCGCTATATTAACCAGTATTACGAAATATTTAGTGCCGGGAACGAGGCCGGGGAGTGGGATATCGAGGATGTTGAATCTACGAGTCAAGTTGCAGCCGCCGCAATTACGGGACTCATTCTATTCACCATTAGAGCGGATACAGGAAAACGAAAAGAGCTGTGTGAACACTTCTCCGTTACTTTTCTGAAAGGCTTACGCAAGAAGTGATTCCTGTTCGAATATTCCGAAGCAAAGGCCCTCTGCCGTGCTATTCAGCGGGGAGGGCTTATTCGTATCGTGTAAGTTGGACAGGGCAATAACGGGACGTTGCAGATTGCGTGCCGAAGAGTATTTGCTCCACGGATTCCGATTCATAACGCTTGTACGGTACGATGCAATCCGGCAACTCGTGATGAATCTTGCGGCATTGCAAGCAACGAAGCCTACGCACGATGAGCAAACGCTGATCTCCAGCCGCAGTCGAGAGTTTACGGTGACGACTGCCGATAACGACAAGCTTTTCACCGCAACACGGACAAGGAACCACGAAGCTGGTCCGGGAAAATGGCGGCACGATCAACGACGGTCCCCGGTTATTCCCGATCAGCCCAACGTATTACGCAGAAAAATTCCCTATGGAATGAATGGATACGACTGTGGTACACAGAGGGATGGAAAAGGAATTGGTAATTATTGAAATAACAAAAGGTGTGTTATACTTAAAATTAATCTGTGCAACACTGGAGGGTATAACGATGATCCCAAAAAAATTGGATCAACAGGCCGCTAGTGCGATCAAATCCATCCTTCAAAAACTCAATATAAACAATTCTCGCGTATTGATTGATCTTGAGAAACAGACAGTTGAAGCTCAAGAGGACGAATACTCCATTGATGATCTTTTGGAGGCAGCCGGTTCATTAACGCCTGAACGAGGAAAAGAACTTCTCGCAGAAGCCAACAGATCGCGCGAGGACTGGAATGTATGAGGAAAGGGTACCTGTTAGATACGAATATTGCGATAAATATTGAATGAAATTAAGCGAAATCTCTTAGACCATATCTCTTAGCATCGATCAGTAAGCAGGAACGTCCAAGTCTTAGATGTCACTACGCACAGCAAAGATCCTCTGCCGCGTAATTCAGCGGGGAGGATTTTTTCATATCGTTTAAGTGGACAAGGCAACAACGGGACGTTGCAGATCGCGTGCCGAAGAGTACTACTCCTCCGCTTCTCCTCCCAATAGCTTCCCAACAGAAACATCCAACGCTTTAGCGATTGCAACGTAAGCGTCAAACCCTACCCACCTTCGTTCTTTGCAGCAACCATGAGATAATCCTCCTCAGAATCAATTCGGGGGAGGATATTTTATGGCCAGAGAAGATGTACAGAAGAAATGGGAAGAACGAAT